>Ga0247609_10003083_pt1 | contig 17083 bp, 24 predicted proteins | sample 172DNAGHGlowgp2_FD_193487 | JGI IMG/M metagenome (GOLD analysis project Ga0247609, IMG submission 193487) | Sheep rumen microbial communities from Palmerston North, Manawatu-Wanganui, New Zealand - 1728 DNA GHGlow gp2 | ecosystem: Host-associated > Mammals > Digestive system > Stomach > Rumen ...
TTACGTTCAGTCCATGCTGCTTCATGAGCCAGGCGTAGGTCAGGCCCTGGTCTTTCCAGTCTGCAAAGTCTCCGTAGATTACCTTCCAAACGCTGACGGTCTTGTAGTCGCCGAGGATCTCGTTTTTCATATCGTAGAAATCTACGCGGCCGGTAACCTTCCAGCCTTCTACTTCTACCTCAAAGGCTTCTTCTTTGAATGCTTCCGTGTCCTGCTTTTCCATGATTGCGTGGAAAGCTGTACCAAATGAAGCCCATACCAAATCGGCGGCGTCCTGCTCCAGCTCGTCAAAGTGGCGATCGTATAAAACGATTTCTTTGTCGCCTTTGAGCAGTGTTGTGGCACTTAAAGTGCCGGCTCTGTTGTGTCTTACGTTGCTTACGAAATTCACAAAGGCCTGAGGCAGGCCGGCGTTATTTGTCGTTGTCATCGGCTGCCTCCTTCTGTTTTCTTGGGAGTATGTGAAGTTCCCAGCTTCCATCTGCATTTCTCTGGGCACTTGTTATTACCCAGCCTGCTTCGTTGTAGCCTTCCAGTTTGTTGGCTATGTCCTTCAATTCGTTATCCATGGATAACCTCCTCTTGTTTTGTTTTCCGGTCTTGCCGGTATAGGTGCGGGCAGGAGTTGAACCTGCCGAGCTCTGATGGTTTTGGGTGGAGCTCAACTTCGGGGGACCGGTTCGCACCAGGTATTTATTGCACAAATTGTGCTTCAAAGATTTTCTTTTCGTATCCCTTCCTGGCGTTCTCGTAAAAAGTCGCCAGGAGGTAGTCGCCTCTTTTTTTGGCGACTGTTGCCATTGCTTTGGCTACGTTCTGCTTCTTCCTTAGTTCCAAGACCTTTTTGTCTGCTTCTGTCATTTCTTTTTTCTCCCTTAAAAAGAAAAGCCCACTAGTTGCTATCTTACTAGTGGGCTGGTTTTCTCCTGTTGGAGTTCCATCGCAGAGCGATGGGTCAAGATAGCAAAAACTCAGCGCTCTGGGTTTCTGCTGTTAATCTTAAAGGGTTAAATTGAAAATGTCAAGTAAAAAATTAAAATTTGACAAAGTTTTTTATTTTCGGTAAGGTTTCGGGTGGTGGCAGGGGTTGGAGTGTCTATGTCAAATTACCAGGCTCTCCAGCGCCGCAAAGCCTATTATATTCCGCTTGTGGCTGCTGGTACCCTATCTATCAGAAAATGTGCTAATTTATTAAATCTTTCCGCTCAGTCCGTTTTTGTCCTCAAACACAAATATTTGAAAAAGGGCGAGGCTGCTTTCGTCAATGGCCATCGTGGTCTTGCGTACCAAAAAAAGAAATACTCGGACGAGCTTCGTGCAGAAATCGTCCGGCTCTATCGGGAGTTCTGGCCAGATGCTCCGTTTGCGACCTTCTGCGAGCAGCTTCCAATTTGTCACAGTCTTGTTATCCCTTATCATGTGGTCCGCCAGGTGCTTTCTGATGCTGGGATCAAGCCTCCGCGGTCCTGGTCTACAAAGGAAAAGCTCGAGCATAAAAAGCGCGATGAACGTCCGCGGGAGGGCGAGCTTGTTCAAATGGACGCCTCGTGCCATGACTGGTTTATGAATGGCTCTTATGTTACCCTGCATGGCGGTATCGACGACGCTACGCATCGCGTGGTAGGTCTGTACTTCTGTCTCAATGAGTGCCGGCTGGGTTATAATGAAGTCCTCCGGCAAACCTGGCAGCGCTATGGGGTGCCTCTGTCTTATTATATCGACCGGCATTCTTCCTTCGTCCGGTCGACGCGTAAAAAAAATAAAACCATCGGGCAGCGCCTTCTTTATTCCAAGAACGAAAGTACGCATTTTCGCGATTTGTGTGATGAATTGTCTATTGAGGTCATCCTGGCTTTATCGGCGCAGGCAAAGGGCCGCGTGGAGCGCTTGTGGCAGACTCTCCAGGGTAAGCTCCCATTTATTTTCCGCTTCCTGAATATCCGCGATATTGATTCTGCTAATGCTTTTATCCGCTCATGGCTGGACTCGTTTAATCGGAAGTATGAAAGGCTCGCGGCTTCTCCTTCTGCAGCGTGGCGGTCGCTTCCTTCCGGCTTTGATTTTGATTATAAGCTGTCGGTCAAATTCTCATGTCGTACCGATTCGGGCGGGTACTTTACTTTCCATGACTGCGATTTTCGCCTTATCGCTCCGTCCAGGTCTTACGTTAATTTTGAGCTCTGCCTGTCGGAGCAGTTCGGCATCCGGGCCTATATGGGCGGCCGGTGGTTCCCTGTCGAGCTTGCGGTCGGGTACCTCCAGGACGTCCGTGGCGACGAAATGCCGGCGGTAGAGAAGGATCTTATTTCTCGCTTCCTTCTTGCGGATCTGCATCGGGATTACGCGTAGGCTGTTCTTCTGGAAAGTCCGGCGCTATCGGATCCTGGGCTGGTTGTGGTGGCAGCGGCTTGTAGTCGTACTTCTCGTAGTGCTTCTGGTGTGGGCGCTTTACGTGTGCGAGCTTCTTCTTGCCGTCGTCTGTCATGACCGTTGCCTCCAGGATGTCTGGGTGCATGTCTTTGAGCGGTCCCATGATGTACTCGTTTGTGTGGAACATCTGGCGGCGGTTGCCTGTCAGTTTTACTTTTACTAGCATTTTGTTTTCTCCTTTGGCGCTCTTATGCCGGCGCCTCGGCGGGTTTCCTATGAGACTCTTTCCCAGCAGTAATAAGCTACGTATGGAGGCATGTTATTGTGTGCGCCGCTTCCTCCGGTTGAGCTTGTGTTTCCGCTGTTGCCTCCGCTGGTTACGGCCGAGCCTGTGAATTTATAAGCTCCTCCGCTGATGCTTCCTCCCTGGGTTGCTTTGAGAGTTGCTGCTGTTCCTGTGAATGTTGGCTGTGCATTGGCTGTGGATCCGGTAGCGCCTCCACTTGTTACTGCTGTTCCTGTGAATGTTGGCTGTGCATTGGCTGTGGATCCGCTCATTGTGTGGGTGTGGGCTCCGTCTGTCTTCACGATTTCTCTTTTGTAGTTATTGTCTCTTTTCGCTCCCCAGTTAGCGTATCTTGCGTATCCGGCAGAGTTCGTTGTTGTACTTGCTGTTGTGAAACTTTCCCCTGTATCAAACACATTTGGTGAGCTTCCGAACGGTATAAAGGCGTGGGAGTTTGATTCTATAGAGCCTGACACTGTATTTGGCGGGTATGTGTTCGCAAACGTAGACCTGTCTGATCCGGTATAAACAAGCAGCTGGTGCGAGTGTCCACCTCCGCTTCCTGTCGCAATTGTTCCTACTCCGTGGCTGTGGCTGCTTACTGTTCCGGCAGCTGTTACGCTGTGGGTGTGGCTGTTTAATCCGTGGCTATGGTTGCTTACAGTTCCGGCCGGTGTGTAAGAATGCGAGTGTTCGCTTCCTGTAAAAGTCGGGTTAGTTGTTACGGATATAGTTCCGGCTGCCGTTACGCTGTGTGTGTGGCCATTGAGTGTGTGCGAGTGACTTGGGATCTGCGTTGTGTCCAGTGTTACTGTTGCAGCGCCTCCGGTTGCTCCCTGGGCGTATGTGTCGCCGGCTGCAAGAATGAATTTGTCTTTTACTCTAGCCCAGGTGCCTCCAAATAAAGTTGAAGGGTCGGTGCTGTTCTTTGACCAGTAAAGGCTGCCGACCGGATGAGCTGCGAGCTTGGCTCGTGTCTCTGCGTCGGTTATGAGCTTCTGGATTGCTTCGAGGAGCTGGTTGTTCTTTGTAGCGTCCGGTGTCTTGTCTGCTCCATCGAGTACGTTGTTTATCTCCTGCTCCATCATGTTTATGCCGGTGTTGGCCTTTGTGATTCCGCTTGAGCTTTTATTCCATACGTAGTTTACCCATTCGGCAGGGTAGACGTCCGCCGGTTGAAAACCTGCAGCGTATTTGGCGTCGTCCGGTTTTACTTTTGTAGCGTTATCTCCAAAAATCGGGAAGTTCTCGAGTGTTTGTGTTGGTACCATTTTATTCTCCTTCGTCGCTTACTATCATGACCTGCGGCTCTGTCGCAATCCGATAGAAAAGCTGGGTTAATATCCATATATTTTTAAAGCCGATGTTTTCGTGAAAAGTAATAATTATGTCCTGGGTGTCTTCGTCCCATTCTATGTCGTAGTTCTCGCTTATGCTCGAGGCGATAAAGTCTATTGCTTTTATCGTTACGCCGTATCGCTTGAGCTCGGCCATGGCCTTTAAGAATTTCCTATAAACTCCCAGGCTCATGTAGTTTGTCTCCGATGTCTGGATCGTAGAAAGTTGGCCGCCTATCGTGGAGTTTACTGTCGCGAGTCCTATGTCTACGTCCTGGGCTAGCGGCAGGCTTCCAAAAAGAAGCACATTTTCGCTGTCGAAGCCTTCCGGTACAAGCGGTCTTAAATATCCGATTATTCGGCCTATGTTCTCCAGCTCGGTCTCGCGGGCCGTGTCTATCGAAAGTGTGGCGAGGTAGTGCTCTATTGCTTTGGCGTCGTTCAGCTCCTGTTCCAGCGCTTCTGCATTTGCAGAAAGGATGGGGCCGTTCATTTGCCTGGCGTAGTATTTACTCGGCTCTATCATTCCTCATACTCCTGCACGGTGATGGTCGCGTCTACGACGGCCGGTATTATGTTGCATCCCATTTCGAGCGAGTCGGCCCAGGTTGTTCCGTCGGCGCTTATCTTCACGTAGGCCACCTTTGTGTACTTGCAGTCGGTGAACGGTGCGCAGGCGAGCACCTGGGTTACCGTGTCTCCGATTTCCCAGTTGGCGCTTGCGTAGATTAAATCCTTCTTTATCTGGTTTTCTACCTGGCTTCCTACTTCGGCATCTTTCTCGAGGTAAACTTTAATATAAATATTCTGTTTTTTGGCGTCGTCGTATTTAATCGGGATAGCCTGTCCTGATGCTGTCACGTAGTCCTGCTCGTGCTTCGGGTCTCCGGATCCAGGAACGGCCGGCTGCAGGTTCTGGGCGCTTTCTACGTTGGTGATTGTCTGGTCGAGCTCCTGGATGCCGAGTGTCGGTACGTCGAATGCTCCCCATTCGGTGCAGGTGAAAGGTACGGTCTGGCTTGAGTTGGCTGCTATGGTTGTAGCGCTGTTTATTTTGAATTCGTGGCCCTGGTAGGTTGCTGTAGTTGTAGCTGGCAGCGTGGCGGATCCTGCTCCGGTTGTAACTGTAATGTTTACGGTTGAGTAGGTTCCTTCTGCATTCGGGTCGTTCTGGGTCGGTGCGTTCATGTATTCTGCGTATGTCTCGGCTATCTTGTCCGAGCTTCCAAGAACTACGATGTATGCGGTTCTTGGTGCTACCTGTACGCCTCCTGCCAATTCCAGCGGTTCATCTACGTTGTAATTAAAATAAATTCTTGCGTGGCTTACTCCGGTTAATTCTTCGAGCGCTCTCTTGCATCCGTCTAACGAATATTTGATTGTGTCAGCATTAATGAGGCGCTGGCGCAGTGCGTTGGTTGTCTCCGGTGCGACTCCTGGCTCCGAGCTTGTCGGATTTTCTACGCTTTCCAGGTTGGCGATGTCCGTATCAAAGGCTGTTATTTCTCCACTCAAAACTACGACCGGTCCCAGGGTGTCGCATACGGTGTCTATGAGCGCCGTGCTTCCCGCACTGATTACGGTCTCGACCTGGGTTACAAAGTTTACATCTCCGTAGGGTGCCTTTGTTCCGGCTGGGATTACGCATTGTCCGTCCTCGCTTGCTGTTACAGAAAGGCGCAGGGTTGAGTAGCTTCCTGGGTTTCGTGTAATGGCTGCAATCGGGAGGAGGTTTTCTATCTGGGCGTCGTCGCAAAGTTCAATATTGAAGCTGTTAATTGCGCGGCTCAGGTCCTGGTCGTTATCAGCGAGCCTGTTGCCGTCTCCAAGTGCGAGCAAATAAAGGGCGTTGCTGTAGACCTTCTTCATCTGCACTGTGTTGCCGTCTTTGTCTTTTATGTTGTTAGCGATTAATAGCTCATTTATTTTATCTATGATTCTGTCGGCGTGTTCTGTGGCTGTCTTTGGCTCCCATGTCTCGCCGTCAATTTCAAATGCCATTTATTGCCTCCTGTGGCGCTTTACCTATACTCATAGTCAGTTGGTCGTTCTCGATGTCGTATCGCGGATAGAATTCCGATTTTTCTACGTTGGCCAGACTGTCGCGGACGTAGAAATCTAAAACTCCAAATGTGATTCGACCTGTTATGAATTCCGTCCATGGTACGCCTGCTTCAGGCAGCTGCGGGACTGTTCCCGTGATTAGAAATCCTGCAAGTGTCGCGCTCTGGAGGTCTTCCTGGTCGTCTGTTATAATCGGGACTATTCCGTCCTTTACATCGCAGTCCCAGGAAACTCCCGCACTGGTTATGTCTTCGGCCTGCATTTTCAAATCCATTTTATCCTCCTGTTACCACGGTCGTGGTCTTGGCAGCGCTTATATCTATGCTCGTCGGTAGTCCGGTCCAGGTTGGCTGTGGCGATCCGTTGCCGGCGATTGGTGTCGTGGTGAGCGCTGTTGTCAGCTGTGTCAGAAAAGTTGAGAGCGCTGAGTTTAATTCGCTCCAGGTTACAAACTGCTTTGTATTTCCATTCAGTTCTATTTTCTGCTTTCCGTTGAGCTTGATTGTGTCTAAGGCATCCACGTCCAGGGTGCCGTTCTCGGCTTTTACTTTAACCTTGGCCGTGTTATCAAATACGCAGAGCGGGAGCGCCTTCATTGTCTCTCGGGTGTAGTGGATGTAGCTTGTTGTCTCGGTCGGGATTGCTACGGATCCGGTCTTTGGTACGTAGTCTTTAAGTCCGAGCAGGAGTACTTTATCGCCTGCTTTGTAGTCGACCTGGAGAGAAAAGCCTCCGCATGAAAGGGTTAAAACTTCCAGCGCCTTTGTCGTAGTCGGTCGTAAACTCTGGCCGTTCATTGTCTTGAGCATTTTCGCGTGGATCACGTCGACCGTCTTGTCCGGGTTTACCTTCTTAATGTATCCGTAGTCGCAAATGTAAAAACTCGCGAGTATCGATTCTATGAGGTTCCGGTCTGTGTATCGTTCTCCTTCAAATATTCCATCCATGTCTTTATCCTACCAGGAAACCCTGGACTGTCATGCTGTTTGCATTCCCTGTTGTTGAAAATTGAAAACTTAAGGCCGTGACTTTGATATCCTGTAGCCCGCTGTTGTTTCCTACCTTTACGAGGTTTCTTATGTATGTGCGGCTTGGAATTGTGAGCCTGTCTCCTATACGGAGCTCCGGCATCCATGGGGCGGTGACTGTGGTGTAGTAAGTTCCGGAGCTTCCTCCGGTGTTCTCCTGTGGCGGTGCGCTCATGAATTCCAGGACGTATGAGTTGATGTAATCCTGGCCGTCTTTAAGAAGAATAGCGCATATAAAATTTCCGCGGATGAAAACGTCCAGGCGCTCGTTTTCGAACATTCGCTTGAGTTTCTCTATTGCTCCTCTTGCGGATCCGTCGTGCTCTATTCTCTGCTTAAGTGTCAGCGTGTTTACTTTTACTCCTGGTACTACTCTGTAAACTCCCAGCGTCTTTGCAATCGTGTTTAGTACCGTCATGAGCGGCGTGCCTGCTTCTGCCGTGAGCTGGACTGTTGCATCCAGCCATGGTTCTATATTTCCTTCTTTGCACTGGATGACCGTCTTTCCTTCCGGTCCTGGAGCTTCCTGGTACAGTGAGTAAATCTTGCCGGTGAAAGTTGTAGTCCGTCCTTCGTATCCGGCCTCGACCTCGACCGTGCTGTATGCGTTGTCTTTAAGGTTTAAGTATAAATTTGAAATTGTAATATTAAACGCCGGCAGGTAGGTCTGGCTTGAAAATGTCCCGTTGATTTCTATCTTCGGTTTACGTCCTCTTGCCGGGCAGTCTATTATCGTTGCGGCTCCTGATGCCGTGAATATTTTGAGTCTTATTATCCTGCTGAAGTTCTGCATTAAAGCCATGTTAAAATGAACATCTCCGTGTGGTATAATTCGTCAAAGGCTATTTTCTGCATCTCGCCTTCGATTACGAGTCCCCAGTCCTGGCATCCGGTCCAGCTTGTTACTCCCTGCTCTGTGCCTGCCTGTCGCACTGTTCCGTCTGGCAGTGTTACCCATAGATTCCAGCGGTCGTTAAACCACTTAAAATGAAACTCAAATAGTCCGCCTTCTGCAGTGCAGGTGAATGTGAAATTCTCGGCGGGCTCTGCGCTCGGCCATGGTACCAGCTCCTTCTTTGTAATCTCTTTCATGTTCTTATAGTCATTTTGAAATTCTCTTTTTTCAGTTAGTTTCAAATAACGATTTTAAGTTAGTTATGAATAACGAGTGTGTTTTTGATTCTAAACTAACTAACGTTTGGTAGGTTAAAATTTGCGCTTGTTAGTCGCACATTCCAGTATGAATGACGAGTAAAAGGAAACACAAGACGAGTAGTTAAAACCGGCCCTAGGATTGAAAAAACGGGGGGTATTTTTAAACTTTTGAGTAATTTGTCGACCGATTGCAAAATGGCCACATTTGGGCCTAGGATTGCTCACGTTGCGTCGGAGGGTTTTCGCCAGGGTCTAAAGTGCGTTAAAACCGGCTATTTTGGGCCTTTTACGGCCTATTTTGCAGGCTTCCTGCAAATATCCCGATTTCGCGAGATTCAGAAAACGAGTACAATTTCACGAGTATTTTTAACTAACGCTTGTTAGTTTTAGAAAAGGCGTAGGCTTGAGACTACGGAGCCGAGTCCTGCTGCCGGTCCGAGTACGCTTCCCACTGCAGCTATCGATTTTTTGACTCTGTTAAGGGTGCCGCTGATTCCACCTATCAAACCGGAGAGCCCTGTCTCCATTACGTTTATCTCTTTGAGTGTCATTGTGAATGCTACGGCGTCCGCAGCATCCTTCACCTGGGAAGTCTGCAGGCTCTTGATTACTACGTTGTCGTAAATCTGCGAGTTGCCATCTTTGAAAATCAGCACGGCGCCTCTTTCGAACCACTGCCATAAAATGTCGGTTATCATTTTGAGTGTCGGCTGGAAAAGGCTGGATTGTTCCAGGGCTCTGTTGCCGACCAGGTAGCCGGTAAGGTTCCAGCTCTTGCTTCCTGGTGCTACGTTGTCCGAGACGTACTTCTTCGCTTCGCTGCTAATTATGAGGCTTTCAGAAACTTCGGCCTGCGCGATCTTCTGGTTGGTTTCTACTTCTAGCGGGACTGCAGAGACTGCTCCCTGGGTCAAATCTTTATTGATTAAAGTCGGGGTACTGATTACTGTTTTCGCCAGGTTAATGGCTGCGCTGTTGCCTTCAATTAGTTTTAGAATAAGTCCGTCCATTTTGTCCTCTTTTAAAAGTCTTTGTAATATGGGAGATAAACTACAAAGCCTATATTTGTTTTCGTATCTAATAAAATATAAATTCTCGTGTCATCATTATAGTTATAAATATAAAGGTCCGCTGGATCTTTTTTGTTTAGCGGTACGCTTTTGTACCCTTTGTATTCTATTTCGGAACAATTCCCGAATGCTAATATATAAAGCACTTTTGTTATAAAAACACTTTCTAAGGCCTCATCTTGAGCCCATTCTGGTGTTTCGATGTCTGCTTTTTTGTATTCTTCGTATATATTTATTCCGCTATGGGTTTCGTATATTTTCTTCTTATCGCTCAGTCTGTTCTGTAATTCTTCCAGCTCTGTCGCGTAAATGTAATATACGACTCCTTCTAATTTGTTTTCTGTAAATATATAACTCTTTACTGTGCTATGGCCTAGAGCCGCCGATAAAACTGTTATTACCTCGAGGCTTCCATCTTTTGCCTTATAAACCAATGCATCCTCGGGTTCCTGGATTAAATCTCGACGTCTATGCCATTCTAATCCGTCGTAGCCTGTTTCGGCATAAAAAGAAAAGCCGAATAGTAAAAATAAAATTATAGCGATTGTTCTTCTCATTTTGTTTTCCTCCGCTATTATTTTACTCCGTTTATTCTGCGTTATCTAGTCCCGCTCATCATTTCGAGTCGTCTCGAGCTCTGGGCCATTAAGTCCATGAGGCCTTCCTGGGTGCCTTTGTATGCCTGGGCCTTTAGAACCTGCGGGATGTCGTTTGAACCGGTAATGTTAAACGTCTGGTTTATTACGTATTCGCTTGGCGCCTGGATCTGTGTGCCCATTCCCTGTGGAATAAATGCGCGGGCCAGGTCTCCGAGGTTTCGTGCTGCGAGTACCCAGTCGTCCGGTGCTACCTTTGTTATCGTTCCGTCCGGCCGTATGATTCCGTCTTTTACTTCTGGGAAGTTTTCTTTTCCTCCGTGGTCGTCGATAATCTTCTGATACTTCGGGTGGAGCTTATTGTAGTCCATTCTCTTTATGATTAGGTTTTTCTTCTCGAACCACTGGCCTTTGTATTCTTCGCGCCACCTTTCGTTGATTATTCTTCTGGCTTCCTCGAGGTCCAAGTATTCTTCGTCTGTGAGTCCGAGCTCTGCTTTTTCCTGTTCCTCGTGTTTTTGGCCCAGGTTCTCTGCGGCAGCTTTTACCAGGATTCTTGGTGCCGCGGTTACGGCTTCTAATGTCTCGACGTATGCCTCGCCGGCCGTCTTAAAGTCTCCGGTGACCACTGCTTTAACCATTTTCCCTGTTCCTTTGGCTGCCTCTATCGGGGAAGTTACGACAGCCTTTACGGTGTCTTGAGCGACTTCGCTGGCTTCGTATTTTTCCTTTACTTCTTTGGCTTTGTCTACGATTTTTCCTACGAGCTGGCCGACTCCTTCTGCGGTCTCGCGGATCTTCTCTGCGATTTCCGGTCCGTTCTCTAAAAGCCATTCCTTCAATTCTTTAACGTAAGGGGTGAGCTCTTTGGCTACGCTGTCTCCGAATAAAGCCAGGGCGCTCTTGGTTTCTTCCGTGATTGTTCTTACTTCGGTGACGAATGCGGCAGCGTTCTCTTTGTCCTGACTTGTCTCGAGCTGGGTCTTGGCCGCGGTTCCGTTTAAGAATTCATATATGCTTAATCCCTGGCGCTGCAAATCTACAAATAATTGCTGACCGGCATCTCCGAGGATATCGCCTACTATGGCCGTGAGCCGAAGCTTTGTTTCTGGACTTCCGTCGAGCTTACTCTGGGCCGTTGCTATAATCTTGGCTACGGCATCCGCAGGATCCATGCCTTCCAGCTCGTCAAATCCTATTTGTAATTTGCCCAGTTGTGTCGCATATGCTTCGAGGCCTGCTGCATCTATGTCTATGTGGTTCAGTACGTTGGCGAGCTTGCTTATTGTTCCCACCAGGGCGTTGCTGTCTACGCCTGCTATCTTGGCGGCCGCTTTCCACTTGTTTAAGTTCTCGGTAGTCGTGCCGATTGCGGCTGCTGTCTTGAGCTCCTGGGAGGCTACAGTTCCGGAGGCGGTCGCTGCAGAAATCATAACCACGGCCGCGTTGCGTGCGGCACCTATGAGCTTATTAAATCCGTTAGCTACTCCGTCTATAAGCCTGTTTCCGGTCTCGAATGAGTTTTTATCTGCTTTAAGTCCAAGCGACACAAAAAAGCCGCCGATGTCATTCTTTGGCATAGATTTCCTCGATTTCCTTTTTTGCCCTTATACAAGCGAGCCCGTCGAGTAGGTCTTCCAGGTCGGCGGGCTGTCTTGCGTATTCGCGGCAGAAATTGTAATAAAGCCACAGGTATCCGTTACGGCAGTTTCTCTGCACGGCCATGGCGGCTCTCATTTCTTTTAATCCGTCGCTTTTGCGGCTGCTGCTTTGGGCTTCGAGAGCCGCACGTATTTTTTTAACAAATATCCGTATATGGCATCCGCAATGGCTACCAGCGCGAGCGGGTCCTTCTGAAAAAGTGGGAAACCTTCGAGGTTGTCCTCGATATCGCTCATGCAGAATTTCTCTACATCTCCATTCGGGCATTTTACCTCTACGTTTTTTCCCGCTATGCAGATTTTCATTATGCGGATTTTATTGTCAAAGCCTGGGCTCTGAAGTACCCGGCATATCTCCAGCGTATTTGCCGTGTTGATTCCGTCTGGAAATGTTACGGCAAATTGTGATATATAGCTTACTCCGTCGAGGCCCTGGTTAACGTAGTCCAGGGCTTCGTTGTAAGTGTCACGGTTAAGTGTCAGCGCTTCCATTCTGTCACCTCTCTGCTATTACTCACCGTCGCCGGCTGGCTGGTCGTCGTCTACCTGTCCGTAGTTCCATACTACCTGGTAGTCGGCTGCGTCGTTGCCCTGGATATTCAAAGGAGGGCAGCTCTTGACTGTACAGGCAGTGAATGTCTGGCCTTCTGTCTTGCCGTTGATTTCCTGGGTGATACGGATTGTACCGCCTACGCTGTCTCCGGCCTTCTTCAAAGCATTTGCAATCTTTACCATGTCGCCTGCAGCTCCGGTCTTTACTACGTTGAAAGTCAACGATCCGGCGCCGTTGGTGTTGGTAATTGTGAGCGTGTTACCGTTGGCCAGCATTACGATCTTCGAGCTGTCCATGGCCTGCTGTGCCTGTACCATCTGTCCTTCAAGTCTGAAGCCGGCGATAGTTGTCGGTACGCCTCCGTTATAAAGAGGGTGTGTCAAAGTGACACTAAACTGTCCGGCTGCTACTATTGTATGTTCTGCCATTTTCTACTTCCTCCCTTATCGTGTAGGCTGATCCATGTACAAAGTGCCATAGATTGTTACCTGGCGGACTCCGTCGATGTAGTCTGCCTGCCATGCGTCCGGTACTACTATCTGGTCGCCGCTTGCTGGTAAGTCTGCAAAGACTGGCGCTGTAATCTGGAAATTGTCGAGCCTTCCGAATGCTACAAATGGGTTGACTGTGTCGCTCAAAATCAACAAGCAGGCCTGGTATGTCTGGTTGTTTCTAAATGTATTCATTCGGGTGATGTAGTTTGCTGTCTTTACTTTGCAGACAAACTCAATGTATGCCTTTACCCAGTTGGCTGCTACGCTGTCGCCGTTTAAATAAAGGCTTCCTTCTGTTACGACGTTTTCTGTTCCGTCGCCTACCCAGGTGTTGTATCCTACCTTCTGGGCGTCGAGTGCTGCCTTCTGTGTGGCTGTAAGATTTGCGTGTTCTCCGTTGCTGTCTGCAGGGCCGCTGGCACCGATTGTGTTAAACTGTACCATGTCGCAGCTGTTGCCTACCGGGGTTCCTGTAGGGTTTGCTACAGAAAGGCTGGCACCGAGCTGGGCGAGTGCTGGGTTGATGTTGCTGTTTGAATTGTAAATTACGCGGGCGTTGCTCTGGGCTGTTGTCAGGGCGCTCATCAAACTTGAGCTTGAGCTTAGGATTGACTCGTCGTCTGTTCCGATCCACAGTACGCTGTAGAGCGGGTCTGCCTTACAAAGATTTGAAAGGTCGACCTGGGCTTGTGTGTAGCCTTCGCTTTCTTCAATTGCAAATTTAAAATAACCGTACATCTTTTTGGCTTCGTATACGGCTGCGAGCGGTGCGGTGGCTGGGATTGGATCCGGGTCTCCTTCCCGGTCTGTGTCGTATACTGCGATTCCTACCTTCGCGGTAGTTGCTTTTGTGAAGAACGGAACCAGCCAGTTTTTAAGCTTCCCGCCGGTCAATTCTCCGTAGTTGCTGGAGTCTAATTCTATGAGCTGTCCTGCTTCTACTGTCAGAATTCCTGGGAGGTATTCTGCAGCGTGGCTTACGTTCATAAAAATCATGGCTCTTGAGTAGTTTTCTCCTGCCATCGGTGTGATGACCGTCTCTATTGGATAGTTGACGTTTACCTGGGCGATGGAGTTTTTGAATTGTGACATGTTCGTCCTCCTTCTTTAGTCTTATAGTTATTTTCTTATAATCTTGCCTTTGAAAATTAAGCCAGGCATCTGTCCCTGGTTCGTGTCGAGGAAGTGGTACCACTGTACTCTTATGCTCGTGTTCCATGCCAGCACCGTGTTATTTCCTTCCTGCATAAAAACCGAGCTTACGGCGTCGTATTCGTCATTCAGGATGGCTCCGTGTACCTGTGCCAGCTGTTGCTGGACGTCTGTCCTCATGCTCCAAAATGCAACGTTATTTGCCAGCTCCTCGCTCTTGGGGCCTACAAACTGCAGATCTATTTCTGCTATCTTAAGCACGGCGCCTCCGTTCTTTTTGGAGCTTCCTTCTTTTCCTACGTCGTAAAAGGGCAGCGTTCTCGGTCTGTTCTGTCGTATCTGGTAGGCGCACCAGTTCTCTATGTTCGCGTTGGCTTCCTGGGGATTGAACCAGTTACCCTGCTTCGGTACTACGTACTTCTGGTCAACCGAGAGAATTGCCGCCAAGATTCCACGTAGCGTTGTCTGATTCAGTTCCATTGTTTCCTACCACCTTATTTAGTGTGTATCTAAAAAATCCGCCTTCGCTCTCCCAGTCGTTGTCCGCTGTGAGTCGATAAACGGATCCGTTGATTTCTGTGAATTTGTCAGCCAGGGCGCCTGTCTCGGTCCATAGTTCCATTCCTTTGGTGTGGACCAGGTTGCCGTTGCTGTCTCTTGTCTGGTCTCCGGCTGTGTTCTGGAATACTCCGGTTATGGTCTGCTCGGAGCCTACTGTCTTATTCCAGCCTCCGTTGATTTTTGGTTCCATTGCGTAAACGGTGAGGCTTCGTCTTTGTTCCGGCCAGTACAGCAGCATATCTCCGTATACGCTCATTCTTCTTCTCCTTCTACTCGAAAGGTCAGCGACTGGATCATGTTCGCGCCGTCTATAAGCGGGTGGTCGCTGCCTTTGTACTCTATTGTTCTCGGTGAGTTCGGGACGCGCTGCTTGTAGTAGTCGCCTCTTACAAACTCTGTTATTGCTCCGACGGCCATTGTGCCGACTTTCTTCCAGTTCGGCTTTTGTCCGTTTTTTATCTTTTCGGCCTCCTGTCTCATGGCCGCCGTTATCTGTCCGGCGTTCTGCTTGATTGCATCTTCCATGAAAGGTCGGGCCGGGATTGCGGCCGTTCCGTAGTGCAGCTGTTTGGCGAGCTCTGCAGTGTCGACCGGCTGGATGTTCATCGGGTCGTTGCCGTTCAAATCCTCGAAATTGCCAGGGCCTTTTTGTCCCTCTCTTTTTCGTCGGTGGAGTGTCGGTACGTGCTGCATCCCGCTTGGAAATCCGACCAAAATAGTAACGGCAGCCTGGCGCATTATCTTTTGGATTTCTTTTGGGTCTCCTGTTTGGGTTACGCGGACGTCTACTCCGTTCTCGTTAGGCATAGATTCCGTACCTCTCCGGTGCGCTCTGTATCATGGTGAGCGCCTTCTGGCCGAATAGGTTTGAGTTCAATTGTTTTAGGCCTTCCTGGGCTTCCATATCAGAAAAGCTCACGGATGTTCCTCCTATGCTTTTTGAGCTCAGCGCCATTCCGCCGTTGCTTACTACGCCTGTTACTGCCGACGGGTTCATGTCGGCCAGGTACCAGGCTGTAATTAAATTAATACAAAGGTTGCGCTTTGCCTCGCGGGTTGTTTCGTTCAAAACTCCCCACAGCTGCAAAACGCCGCTAAACATGACGCATACGTCTTCGTACGCCGAGTTAATCTGCGCATCGGTCAGGGTTGGGAAATTGTCAGCGTATTTGAATTCTGCACGTGTCATGTTCGTCCTCTTTTATCTGTTGTCAAAGGCTATGAGCGCTTCGATAAGCTCTGCCTTCTTCTTGTTTTTGTATTCAATTCCTGCGTACTTGCAGGCGTCCTGGAGTTCTGGATAGGTCATGTCTTTGTATGCCTTCTCCCTTTTTTTGTCTTCATCTTCTTCTGCAGGTGCCTCTGCTTCTGCAGGTGCATCCTCGTCCGGCTCTGCTGTTGCAGTTTTTCCGGCCTTTGCTTTGAGCGCTTCGTTCTCGGCCTTAAGGCGTTCTATTTCCTCGTTGGCTTCGTTGATTCTCTGGGCGCTCGATACGTAGCTTTCCGGCATCTTGTTTAAGACGCGGATTTTCTTTTTGTTTACGAGCTCTCTAAAAAATGGCTCGCAATCTTCCAGGCGCTTGAGTTCTTTGTCTTCAAGTTCCATTAAGTTCTTGAGCGGTCCCTGGGCGCCTCTTGCTGGCATTGTCTTCCCGATTGAGCTGAATGTTACCGGGTATTGATAAAAAGATTGTAAATATTTCATTTTTTTTGCTTCCTTCTAAAAAGTAAAACTAAGCAGGCAGTTATTTTACTTTCCTGCTATAAAGTAAAATAAAGCCAGGGCCGGCTTTTTACTTCCGGTCCTGGTTCCTTCATCCTACGACGATGTCGATGGTGTTGGTGCTGGCTTTGTTCCAAATCCTGAGTAAACCTTTACGGCTGCGGCTACAGGTGCGAATACGCCGGCAAATCTGCGGAGTACTGCGTGCTGCTGATCGTAGCTGTTTGGATATACTGGGTAAGTGAAATTTTCCAATGGTACGCCAAGAAGGAGGAGGTCCTGCTTCTCGTCGTTTGGTCCAGCGCCTACTTCCGGAGCTGTGATTACGAGCTTGTCGCTTTCGCTTGAGTTGAATTCTGTTTCTGCAGAAAGGAAAGGATCTGCATAAAATTCAATCTTTGGCTTGCTTCCGTTCTTTGTAACGCCTGCGTTAAAGTTTTCTTCAAAGATTGCGAGCGCGCTCTTTGCTTCGTAGGTGTTGCTGTATGGTACGGAAGTTAAAAGGTTGTATGCCTTTGGCGACATGGCTACGCGTACGATGTCGAACTTGTTCTGTACGGCTCCCATGAATTCAGTAATGATTCCGGCGAGCTCTTTGTACATTGTGTAACCTTTGTTTGTGTTTGTGTCGTCTGCAGCGATTTCTTCCAGGGAGTCTTTTGTCCAGGTTGTTTCGCCGTTGATGTCAAACAAGCCGAGTGTACCTGTTGCTTCGTTACCGAAGTATGTGAGGTAGTCGGTGATCATGTCGATTACGTACTGTGCATAGCGCTGCTTCTCGGCCATCAATGAACCGGCAAATGGATTTTCACTTCCTCCCTTTGCGCGTTCCATTTCTTCAATTGTGAAATTGAAGAAAACCTTGATGTTGATAATTGCAGAGCTCATGATTCCGCCCTGTACGTTTACGTTCTGCTTAAGGTTAGCAGCTACGGTTCCGGCTTCGTCAATAAGTCCCCAGCCTGAATAAGCAGCGAGTGCGAGGTTCTGTACTTCTGCCCATGGGTTTGATCCTCCCATGCGCTTTACCAAA
>Ga0247609_10003084_pt1 | contig 17078 bp, 18 predicted proteins | sample 172DNAGHGlowgp2_FD_193487 | JGI IMG/M metagenome (GOLD analysis project Ga0247609, IMG submission 193487) | Sheep rumen microbial communities from Palmerston North, Manawatu-Wanganui, New Zealand - 1728 DNA GHGlow gp2 | ecosystem: Host-associated > Mammals > Digestive system > Stomach > Rumen ...
ACATGATGCTTCACACGAGCAATGCGTGGACTTTCGTTCACATCGCGCTGCGCCTTCTCCGTGAGCTGCTCCGTGAAATCGCGTCGAGTAGAGATATACTCCAAGGCTGAATTCAGCTGCAACAGCAATGCGGCGACAACAATCACCACAATACTTAACTTGGTATCTTCATTAATCTTCATCTATTCGTCGATTTCAAGAGTCTCTTTTTAATGCCAACCTGTTCTTGAGAAAAAACGATTTCATACGCTTTCCACGTACATTTCATCGTTCAATCATACGGTGAATTCGCACCTTTAAGCGTGCAAAGTTGCACCACCAAGATGCCAAGAATGCACCATCAAGCTGACAAACTTACATTATCAAGGGGGTAAAGTTACACATTTTTCTTCAAAACAAGTTCATATCTTCCTCGTTTTGTTTTATTTAACACTTATAACGACAAATGATGCCCGAAAAAGACGCCATTTGTGACAAACTCCATCTCTCTCCCACACACATTCTGAGTCTTTCCTGCGAACATTCTGAATTTCTCGTGCGAACCCACTGAACCTTTTCTGCGAACTCATCGAACTTTTCCTGCGAACTCACCGAACTTTTCCTGTGGATGAACTGAAATGCCGAGCCCTCAACGTTAATACGGCGAGCGCTCGTTATCGCAACGCCGAGCGCTCGCCAAGTCGATGACGAGCCTTCGGCAACTAGTTGAATCCAAAGGAACGGTTCAGTCAATCCCCAAATTAGCTTCTCAGAAAGCAAAGAAAAGCTTCACTCATTGCCCATTATCGGGCAAATCCAAGAGAAATGTCGATAAGTAAAGATTAAAAATGTTATTGAATCGCTACTCTTGTAAGCAAAATTCAAAGTAAAGCTGAACGCCAATAGTTCTCTTCTGAAAAGAGACTGTTGATATTTTTTATATAAAAAAGCCCTCCACGGAAGTGAAGGGGTAAGTGAGAATTTATCTAAACAAACAACTATATTAACTGAATTTTACCAAGTTCATCTGCAAATTCCCTAATAGACTGCTGCATCTTTTCAACGGTTCTCCGCGAAGGTTTCCTGTGTCCAGTCAGATAGTGGCTGAGCTGCCCTTGGTTGATGCCCGTGAGACGTGAAAGACCAGCAAGTGAAAAGTTCCTTGAGAAGTAAGAAAGAAACGAAGCCATGTCGTAGCTGAAATCAAACTCGCATTCCTCAAAAACCATTCCTTTTTTTATGTAGAACGATTTCATTTCCTCATAGGTTTTCTTGAAATCCTCAAGAGCCTCTTCAGCTGTTGACCCTAATCCCGTAATCAGATAGTCCATGTTGTCTGCATCCATATAAATACTGTACGAGCCGTCAGATGCACGCTCAATTATTGCTTTGACTCTTCTCATGATAGTTATGTCTTATGTGTGATGAATTTAATTTGAATCGGTGTAAAAATGTTAATTAAAGTATGATTCGCTGAAAAGTGGCAGGTCATTTGATGCCTGCAGCTTTGAGTATCGCTTTGAGTGTCCCTGTCGCCACCTCCTGATTCTTATGGTTGCTCGTCTTGAAATACTTTCCAGTCTTCGGACTATACCAAAGAGGATGGCCGTTCATTTGTTCTTTCGTGTCGTAGCAACCTGCTTTCTTTAGTTTTTTCTCTAATTCATTGTAGTTCATGTGTATCAGGAGGTGATAATGATTAGTTTACACTCTTGCAAAGATACGAAAAATAATATCATCTACCAAAATAATTTGTAAAAATGTTATTAGAATCCGTATCTTCTAAAGAAACGCGATTTTGCCGCAAAAACGCGTTTTCGTTGAAATCGTTTGAAAACGTTTGAAACGTGAAAACGCTTGTAGCACACTGATTTTCAGCAAAAGAAAAAGGAAAACCAACTTTTTTGAATTTCGTTGATTTTCCTCCATGGTACTCCCGACGAGAGTACAAATATTTTTACAAACGCTTGATTTTCTGATATTTACAAAATCATTGAAAAATATTTTGCCGCTCCTTTGCCGCAAAATGGACTTTTCGCCACTTTTGGCAACTCTAAATTGCAATAAAAAGGTAGCCAGCAATAGTGCCAACTACCTTCATTTTGCAACTGAAAACACGTTTTGCGGCAAAGTTGCGGCAAAGCATCGGCAAAGGTACGATTTAAAATCTACTCTTCAAAGATTTTTTCCCCTAAAATGATTTGCCCCTGTTCGCTCTCGCTTTCCTCATCTTCAGATACATCATTTGAAATTCTGATAGTGCCCTTTTTGCCTAATCCTAAAAAATCCGAAAGTGTTTGCTTTGGAGCTGGTTCTGCTCCATCTTCCAAATTGAAAAACTCTCGAAAAGTCATTTTGTGTCCTATTCCTGTCACGTTCTTATCTGTCTGCTTTCCCCATCCGCGCGCCTTTCCCTGTGTTTCGAGTACGAAGATAGCCGCCTTGATTGCCGCGTTTGGGTTCTTCAGATAGTCGCTCAAAGCATCATCGAGAACGTTCTCCGCTGCATCCTGGCGCGCACTCCTTCCGTTGAGTATAGCCTCATCGGCAATACTGGCAAATGAAGGATAGCGTTTTCTCCATTCCTGGTATTGTCGAGTAGATACTCCAGCCACCTTGCACGCATGAGTGACACGCCCGAAAGTCGTTTCCTCCAGCGACACGAGAACGCGCTCCATCGCTTTTAAAGTACGTTCCTGTACTTCTGCGAACTCGCGAATTTCTGCGAGATTGTATGAAGTTTTTTCTTCCATGACAACTATGGATTATTTGACAGCATCCACGATGCCAAAGTGAACACGTTCCCTGCCCCATCGTGGATAAAATGGATTACCAAATTACAGTATTCTATTGCTCTTAGAGATTTTTAACCCGTTCATTGAATTACCAAATTACAGTATTCTATTGCTCTTAGAGATTTTTAACCCGTTCATTGAAGCGGGCTAGATATGCGTCGTAATGTTGCTGCTTCATCATCCGCTTGAGGATGTTGTTCGTCTGCTGGGTGGCTTTCAGGTTTTCCTTATCGGTTCCTCCATCCACCTTCACCTCGACAAGTGGCTTGTCACTGCTCAACACGTCGGGCATGAGGAAACGGAAGGAGTTGGTAAGTTCTTTCAGATAACTGTCAGCGTCTGGAATGACCTCCGTGCCCATAGGAAGGTCCACGAGCGTAGGCTTGTCAGGTGTGAGCCATGCCTTTCCGTCGAAGAGGACTATCTCGCTGCGTCCAGCATCTCCTACGAGTGCAAGGCCTCCAGGATGCCCTCCTTCATCCGTTCCCTTGGCGTATGCCTTGATAGGCTGCGCTATGGCTGTAGCGAGCTGGACTGCACCGATGCCGCCCACGACGATGCTCAAAGGTATGTTGGGAAGTGCTTGGGTAATGGCGAGAGCCGTGGAGATGGCAATCTGCGCTATCTTATTCGCCTTTTCCGTGACCGCCTTCTTGTATTCGATAGCTGCCTTCTTCTTCTCCAGTTCCTCATGCTTCCTCTCGCTCACTTCTTCGGCTGCTCGCTTTCTGGCTTCCGCTTCCTCCTTCGTAATGACCTTGCTTTCCTCCATCATCTCGATGCTCTCGAAATCTTTCTCTCGCTTCTCGTTGACAGTCTCCTCCTCTTCCTCGATTCGCTTGATTTGCGCCTCGAAGATGCTGCCCAAAAGCTCATTGACCGCGTTCAGCACCTCCCTTGTCTTGTCTGCCCATTTGCCGAGGTTGCTCATCATGGTGTCATGCTTCCGCTTGTCCGCATCTATTTCCGCGTTCATGGTCTCGACGGCATGGTCTGCCATGAGCTTTTCGAGGTCTATCTGAGCCTCGGCCAGTCTTCGGTTCAGCTCCACGCGCTGCTCTGCGGTGAGTCCTGCGGATTCCAACTGCTCCCTTAGGGAGTCGATTGCAGCCTCAGCGGTCTCGCGCTCGTACTCTTGCATCTTCTCAGCTGTCTCCTTGGCATAGCGTTCTCTGATTTCGGATATTTCGGAGATGTTGCCCTCGGCTGTTGCCAGTTCTTCGGCTTGCCGTTTCTCAAGTTCAGCCATTTCCATCGTAAAAGACTCATCTCTGATTGCCTGCATCGTCGCATACTGCTCGGAAATGGTGTTAATCTTCGACTCTGCCATTTCCTCGTCCGCCTTCTCTTCCGCTTTCTTCCTCGTCACCGATGCGGTGATAAAGGACTGCTCCAGTTGCTCATCAAGCGCAACGACGGCTTTCGTGTACTCCTCGCGGCTTATCTTCTGGGCGTTGAGGCTGCCCTCAAGTTCCTCGCGCTGCTTGGCGTAGGTCTTCTTTGCTGACCTTATGGTGATCTGCTCGTCCACCTCTGCAAGCTGCTTCTTCAGGATGCGCTCGGACTCGCTGCCCTCCTTCTCAATGCTCAGCCGCTCCTGTATGGTCTTCCTCGTGGATTCGAGAATGATGGTCTCCACCTCCACCATGTTCTTCGTCGTGGTCTTCTCGTTCTCGGAGGTGCTGGTGGATGGGGACGCGCCCGTCTGCCTTTCCTTGCTGACTATCTTTGACACGTCGATGGTCTCCGCTATGTTCTTCATGGCTGCCTGGTATTCCTCCGCCTGAGTCTTCAGCTGTTCCAGCTCCTCTGCTACATTCCTCTGCTGTGCAAGGAAAGGATTCGCGTCAATGATGTCCTCCTGCGGTCTGTCTCTCCACGCTGCAGTCTGTCCCGCCTTGTTGACTTCTTCCATCCAGTTAGGATTAAAGTTCTTGCTCTTCTCCTCTATCTCTGCCATAACCTCGGTGTACTTCTCAGCTATCTCTTCGAGCTTCTTCTGCTTGCTCCTGGCAATGGCGGTCTCGATGAGGCTGTCGGTGAGTTTATCGTATGCCTTTGCAGCGTCTCCCGCCATGATTGCCTCATCGCTAAGGTCTTTCAAATAATCAGGGTAGAGCTTTTTCAGTTCCTTCACGGCTGCAATCCTCTCGCCCATCTGCTTGCTCGTGTTGGTCGCTGCCTTGTATAGGAGGTTAAGCTTCGTTATCTCGCTGTTGACGGACACCCCCCCCTCCCTGCGTGCGTCTGACAATGCTCTCGTGGTGTCGGTGAGACGTTCGTGTTCTCTGCGTGCCTCAGCAAGTGCCTCAGCCTCCTGCTTTTCCTTCTCAGTTGCCTCCTTCGTTCCCATCGTGAAGAGGGCAAGAGCACCAACGACGGACAGAATGGCTCCTGCAAGCAACACATAAGGGTTTGCGTTGGCTACCTTGTTGAAAGCTGCCTGCGCAACGGTGGCCGCCTTGGTGGCTATGATGCCCTTCCCTTCGGCTGCGGTCTTTATGTTGACAGCCTGAGCCGCTGCAAGGCGTTGAACCCTCTCCACGCCCAGCATGACAGCTGACTGCTTCTGCAGGGAGTTCTGTATCTCCGTCAGTGCATTGCTAACCGTGAAAGCTGCCTGCAGCTTCGTCTGGACGGCTACAAGGTCCTCCTCTCTGAGTCCAAGAAGATGAGCACCTCCTTCCGCAATGGTGAAGCCGTCGGCCAGCAGTTTAAGCCCTCCCGCCATACTGTCGAAGTGCGTCGTGTCACTCGACACGTTACTTATTTCCTGGTTAACGTCCCCAATCGCGTCCTTCAGCTGTGCGGCTTCCTGTGTCACCTGGTAAAGGCGTTCCTGCAGCTCCTTGCCGACTGTGCTGTTCCTCTCTTCTTCGCTCATCTGGCGGAACTGCACGAGAAGCAGCGCGGCCTCCTGCGTCAGGTCACGGAGTTCGCTCTTCAGCGACACGGTGCTCTTCTCGTAGTGTCCGACGTTCATCTGGTACTCGCCCATGGTAGCAGATGAGTCCTTGAGTGCCTTGTCGAAATGCTGGATAGTGGTGACGAGTTCCTTGCCCTTGAGACTTTCCTTTTCCTCGTCGCTCATCGACTTGTACGCCTTTTTCATGAGTTCAAGCTGCTGCCTCAGCTGCTCAAAGCTTCCACTCACTGTTGCGGCTTCCTTGTCCTGATTGTTGAGGACGGTGTTCAGTTGCTTGATGGTAGCCTGGTATTTCCTTCCCTCTCGGTTGAGCTTCGCCATGACCTCGTTGTACTTGTCGAGATTGGTACGTCCTTCCTTGAGTCGCTTATTCCAGTCCGCCTGTTCCTGCTTCAGGAGATTGAGCTTCGTCTGCTCCGCTGTAAGTGTTTCAATGTTTTCCTTGCGGCTGCCAATCTGCTTCTCTACAGTCTCCTGCACGTTCCTGTAGGACTTCACGAGGTCTTCCGCGCTCAGAGTCGCAACCCTTGCCGCTTCCTTCTCTGCCTGCATCTGCTTGCCGATGGAGGCTGCTGTGGCTTCTGCTGATTCCTTCTGCTTTCCCAGGACGCTGTTGAGCCTGTCCTGTGCGTATGCTATCTTCTTCGTCTGCTCCGCAATCCTCTCCTCCATCTTTCGGAGTTCCTCGATGTTGTCTATCTTCATGTTTAAGCCCTTGGAAACTTCACGAGCCACGTCTATAAACGTGCCTTTGAGCCGCTGCAGCTCTTCGCTTGTTTCGCGTAACTGCTGGATTGCCGACTCGTCAACGAGGTCGGTGATTCTTAAGTCTGCCATAATGTTTTTTGTTTATTAATTCCATTTACGTTTATTAATTCCACCATCCACTCCGAAAGCGTGAACACGTTCCCTGCCTCATCGTGGATAATATAGCGTCCTCTCCTGTTGATGCCTTCCACTTGGAACTGCCTACCGCAAAGGTGCTGCATCAATGAGTAGATGAATACGCCACTCTTCCCAGGGCATGAGTGCCAGCGGTATTTGCGTTTGCGCCTCAGCTGGTTCGGGATATGCTGGAACTCTTCGAGGGTCTTGACCCTAACGAAGTCCCCAACGTTGATGATGTTATTTGTCTTCTGCATATACGTTTCTTTTTGGCTGAAGCCGTGGCTAAATCACTTTCGCTTGTCCTCGCATTGTGCCCGTCTCGGTCTTTCTGGTGCGTCCAGATATGACTTTATGACTCGTTCCGCATCTCGGAATCCCTCGTGTCTGAGCCATCCGACAACCATCACGAACAAATCAAGTGCAAGGCCAGCAACATTGTTGTCGGCTTGTTCCGCAACTGTCTCGCCCTTTGCGGACTGCAAAGCACTGCATCCGTCCCGCGCCATGCGATTCCGCTCTGCATCGAGCTTGGTCTTGAGTGCTTCATCCACCTCGCACAGCTTGAACAGCAAGGCAATAGAGAACTGCTTCCTCATTGTCCGATTCCCAACGCCGTAACGCCTGGCGTTCTCCTCCACCAGACACATCAGCCTGTCGCGCGCAACATCCAAATAGCTGTTTAGGTTTATCATATTCGCCTGTCTCGGGGTTCCTGGATCATGGTACTGTTTCGTCCGTACTTGGCAAACCGAAGCGTTGCTGGACAGCTTCTTTGATGTCGTCCAGCATTCCATACGCTTTGCATAGCATTTTCTCCAGAGGCTTCCGTGCCTCAGGAGAGCATTCCTTCATGCAGTAGACGATTTTCCACATACCATTGTCGTAGTATTCCGCGAGGTCTCTCAATGTGGAAAGTTCTTTATCTCTCGCCTCGACAAGTTCTTTTTCCTTTGGGTTCATTTTTTGTTTATTTTTAGTATGGTGCTTCATAAAAATTGAAATTGAATTCGTTGGCTGATTCTTGGGGATGAGGCACTGCCTTGGGTTCGTCGATGTCGAAAAAGTGCGTGTGTTCGGGGTCGAAGCCGATGAGGAAGTCCCCCTCTCCCACGTTTCGCCCCTTCGCAATGGTGACCTGCGCCTTTCCCTCGACGGGTACATCCTTGAAGCGTCCTTTGAATTTGAGGTCTTTGCCATCCCTTCGGTTGTACACCTCGGGCCTCCAGAGTAACATCGTCATATCCGCCGCCTCGTTTATCTGCCCAGAGCCGCGAAGCCTGTCAACACTTGGTCTATTCTCCTTGTCCCGACTGAGCTGGCTGAGGGCACAAACCCAGATATTCAGCTCCTTGGCGATGTTCTTCAGCCTTCTTGCTGCGGATGCCAGCCGCTCCTGCTCCGTTGTTTCCCAACGATTCCCAGATGATGGGATGATTTGCAGGTAGTCAATGAAAACACCTGTGATTCCGACTTTTGCATGGAGTCGGCGGATGGCGTTCAGGATGGAGTCAATGGTGCTGCTGTCCTTATCATCGAAAAAGATACGCCTATATGCATTCTCGTATTTTGTGAGAGTATCGTCAAGAGCCTTGAATTCCTCACCGTCAAGCTTGCCTGTCAGAAGTCTGTTCGGGGCGATGTTGGTACTGGGTGCAAGGATTCGGCTCATCAGCTGCCTTTCATCCATCTCCAAAGAGAAGAACGCCACCCTGTCGCCGTTCTCTGCAATGTTTCGGACGATGGAAACAGCAAACGCTGTCTTGCCCTGTGAAGATTCCGCACAAATCAGTATGAGGTTCGTCGGCTGGAAACCGCCTTTTCCGTCGAGATAGCGGAAACCCGTCTTTGAGCCTGTCGGCGTGTTATTCTTGAGCCGCTCCTCTGCCTCGTGCCAGATGACCTTGGTAACATCTACACCGTCGTGGAGCGATTCGGGACCCCCTGACAAGATGCCTTGAAGCTCTTCAGCCGCCTTGTTTGACACATCGGAAATGTCTTGGCTCGTGTCTTGGGAGGCTTTGACTAATCCGTACCCCAAAGCAACAAGCCTTCGGCGTTTCCGCAAATCAGAAAGAGCAAGGCACAGGCTTCGCATGTTCACCTGGCTTGTGTTGTAAGTTGAGCAAATCGCTGCAACATCCGCCATGTGTTCCCGTGCCCCCAGTTCCTTCACAACAAGAGCAAAGTCGGGCGCATCGCCTTTTTCAACACATTTCTTGATAGCCCTGAAGATACCAGCGTGAAGCTTCTCAAAGAAATCCTCATCAGAGAGAAGGGGCAACCAGTCGTGACACTGCTGGAGCGAGCTGCCAATGAGTCCACTCAGCACTTCTTTCTCCAGTTCCTCGTTGTGTGGTAATAGAATTTCGTCCGTTTTCATTTTTGTTCGTCTCGTTGAATCCATTTTATTACTGTCTTATATGCGGATTTGTTTTTTTCCAGAAGGTCTTTGCGGTTTTCCATTGCCGTAAGTTTATCCTTCACACGATTCTCACCGTATCGGCTACACAGATTTTTATACTGCTCAGGCTTCAGGGGTTCGTCAAGCTGCTGCACACTTGGGAAATACTTCCCCATAAAATCAATAAACTCTTTCTCTTCAGGAGACAGAGAGAGAGAAAGCGGAGCTTCTCCGCTGGTATATATATCTATCTCTCTCTCTTTATCCTTTATCCTATCTCCTTTATCCTTTATCCTATCTCCTTTATCGCTTTTTGATTTTGTTTTGATTTGATTTTGATTTTGATTTGATTTTGTTTTGTTTTTCTTTGCACGAAATCTAACCCACGACTTTGAAAGGACAGGCTCGATGAGTGCCCACGCCATTCGAGCCATCGGGGTTTCAAGCTTTGGGGTCTTCTCAAAGAAAGCGTAATCAGTGATCGCCTCATAGATAACAAGCTTATCGTCTTTACTTAGTTCTTTCATTGCATTCTTAAAACTAAACAAAAATGGGAAGTAATCCCTTTCGCTTTTATCCGCCACAGTGTTCCCAGTTGCTGCCATCACTCACCTCCTTCCGTAATACGCTGCACGTCGCTCTTTCTGTAGAGGTTGGATTTGCCCACCTTCACAGGTACGAGATACTTCTCTTTCGCCCATCGCCAGAGAGTCACCTTCTTGACCTTCACAATCTTCATCACCTCCTCAGATGTCAGGAACTCATCACTCCTTGGTAGCTGTTCGGGTTTTTCACTCGCACTCATCGCCTTCACGTCCTCGATGAGGCTCAGGGCGAACTCTTTCAAGTCGGCTGCACTCACAACTATCTGGACGTTGCCGTATGACTCAAAAATATCTTTGATTGCCATATTGTATGAAATTCTTTATTTTTTTTTCTAATAATTCATCGATATTGCAGCAACCGTCCTTGCTCAGGACAGCAAGAGCCATCAGCCCCAAACCCAACGCAGATTTCCCCACCTCATCCAGCTCAATGCGCCGCCTGTCCCTTGGGCCATCGCCGAAGGCTTCCATCCTCAGGCGTTCAATCGCCTCTTCCGTCCGCTCATTCCAACACTGGCGGTTCACAACATCGTCGAACTCCTCCCACCTCGCAAAGAGCTTCAGGATGAGAAGCTGGCGAGACGTATGCCGCCGAAACCAACCGCCAAAACGGTACTTCATCAGCAAACGAACGCACTTCTGCATGTTCTTGTCCAGTTCTATCATGCCATCGGGTTTTTCTCACTGCTCACCTCATCCAACACACATACTCGGTTCGACTGCGCCCACGCATCCAGCTCTCGGCGGTTGAAATAGCACATCCTACCGCGCTTGAAATGGGGAATTGTGTGCGTAGAAGTAAAGTGGTAGATGCTACTCATCGACACACCCAGATACCTTGAAGCCTCTTCCGTGGTGAGCACCTCCTTGCTTGTGCAGGCTATTTGTTCTGCAATGGCTTTAGCCAGTTCTTGAATACTAAAATCCATGATTTGTTATTTTACAATTCGGACTGCCTGGCATAGCTGCAAGCCTACGCCTTCCTTGTCCACAATAAGCCACAGACAAGGTGTTTGCAGTTACGCCCCATCTGAGAACTCGCTGCAAAGATGATAATAAAAAAAAATGAATGCAAAAAACAAAAACGGACAAAAACGGACTATTTATTTTTTCCGTTTTTGTCCGCTAAATGAAAGAGCTAAAGCTCATTTTGAAGACGGTTTTTGACTCTATTCAAATCTTCTTGAAGAAATTTCGAGGGGGTTCCAATATAGCCGTAGAATACCGAGCTTCCTCCTATATTTCCGAATTCTTTTCCTACCTGATTGAAAGAAGGTTTGTTTATCCAACCGAGTTCCATTGCTGCCTGCATGACAAGAGCAAAATCCTTACCATTCTTTCCGTTTGCCACTTTGTGAAGCTTTTCCAAAGTCTTCTTTTTGTCTCTGTGAACAATCACATCTGAAAAATTATCCTTGATAGGTCTGCCTGGTTTTCCCTTGCTCTTCTTTCCCTGAGGCTCTTCTACTTCTCTTTGAAACTTTTCTGCTTGCTGGGGCTTCCAGCGTTCCATCACATCCATTGCTTCACACACCAGGGGAAAAATTTCATCTGAGTTAAACCTTCCTACAAGAACCTTGTCAAACTTGACCATTTTTTCATACAATGCTTCTAGTTCTTCCCATAATTCTTCGTAGAGACTGCTATCGCTCCGCCATTCACTCCGACTTTCAGAAAAATATGCCTCGAAATGCCGTAAAAGCATTGCACCATCCAGTCCTGCCTTTGCATCCAAAGGCTCACCTTTCAAATAGAAAGAAATGCTTATTAAATAATCATGCAACAGGTTCGCTAATATGCTACTGTATTTTGTTGTTTCCATATCCTCAAAGTTTTATGTCATTCAGTGAATTGACAGTCTCCTTCTTATGTTTGCTGTCTGCCCTCTCATTCTTTCATTTATTTGCAAATGTAAGTAAATAGTTTCTTTCTGACAAAAAAGATTGAGAAAAGATGACTTTCGTAACCATAAAAAAGGCTTCCTACTCATCGCGAGCAAGAAGCCCGAAACATGAAAATATAACAGACACAATGGCTTGCCCTCATGCTTTGCCCAACTGCTGGGGAACTGACACCGTTCTCCACTTGTTTTTCTGGTATTCGAGCGTCCAGACCCTGCCAGTGAGCCGCTTCATCTGCTTCTGTATGCGCACGATGGTCGTGCTTGGTGTGCGTCCGATGGTCTCTGCTATCTCCCGCACATTGTAGCCCATCGCGGTTTTCAACAGCTCTGAGCCTACCCTTGGCAGTGTTTCCGAGAGTTCTATCTTTGCAAATACGGTCGGGGGTACGCCGCCACCATGCAAGAGCACCGCCCTTTCATCACGCACGAGCCTTTTGCGGTGAAAGCCTTTCGAGCGGGTGGCACACAGGTTCTTGATGGCGGCCTTCGTGTAAGCGTCCACGTCGTAGGGCTGGATGCAGTCGAGCCTCAACCACATCCGCAACGCAATGGTTTGCACGATGTCCTCAGCATCGTCACGGCTTCCGCATAACCCGAAGGCATACGCACACAGCTTGCAACGGTTCGCCTTGTAGTAATTCGTGAAATAACCTTGTTCCATGACTACGCCTTTTTGTCGGATTGTTCCATCGCCTCCCGTTCTGACCGTGCCAGTTCTGCAAGGAATCTTGCGCTCTCATTCAGCGAGTCGATTGCATCATGCACTGCACTTTCTACACTTACCCTTGGGGTAACCTTGGGGTCGTTTTGCTTTTCGAGCTCCTCCAGGTGGCGGATGATGCAGTTCAGGAGAAAGAGGTGGTCGTTAGCCTCCGACGGGCTGCAAGGGGCGTTCTCTTCCTCTTCGAGCAATAACCACGCCGTCGTGAAATCCGTGTAGAGGCTTCTCAATTCGTCCAACGCTTCGCCAACGGTGCAGCCACTTCCGAAAACGGTCTCCACCCTTGCTGTAACCTTGCGGTCATCCATGCACTCGATAACTCCCTGCTGTTCTCTGCCGTTGATGTTCTTTTCCATGTTGATTTTTGTTTGTGGGCTGTCGGTTTCCCAGCCCGTTACCTTTGATAAGTTAAGTAATTGCTTTAAAAAGCCTCTGCAAATATATAGTTATTCCTTAATACTACAAAACAACATGAAAAGAAAAAACTTACATTTAACAAGATTTAATAAAGTTATAACTTGTTATTTTCGGGTAATATATTAATTTTGCATCTGTAAATTAAAGTTTTTTCTTACTATGCGCATCAAAGAAGTCATCAAACAGAAGGGACTTACACAGAAAGAGGTTGCAGAGAAGCTCGGGATGTCGTTGTCTGGGCTTGTCCAGATCATGACAGGCAAACCATCGTTAACAACACTTGAAAAGATTGCAACCGCTTTGGACGTAGAAGTGTGGGAACTGCTTGTGTCTCGCGAGGAGGTGGCTGGAACGCCTGCAACTGAAGGCAGGAGAACGGTCTGCCCATACTGCGGGAAGAGCCTCAGCATATCCGTTGAGGCTACCGACAACCAAGACGAAAAAGAAGCGTAACGGGAAATGCTCGCTACGCTTCTTTCTTGTTCATGTTCTCCGTGGCACTCCCAGCCCTTCTTTCACCGCTTCATCCCCGCTTCGTTTGGGGAAAAGCCCTGTGAGCCTTGTTTCGTCCTGCGAGAGCCTGTTATTCCTCCATTGCCACAACTCCCAAAATTCGCCACGTCTGGCGGCAATTCTCGCCTCTTTCGTTGAGGCTCTTCAATCGAGTAACTTGATTGTGTCCTTCAAATCATCATCGCTTATATCTCGGTAGCGTGCAAACGCCTTGCTACCTTCTTTGTGTCCGCTCATCTTGCCTATCAGATTAGGGTCTTTAACGGACTTGTACAGATTGCCGACGAAGGTACGACGCGCCATGTGCGAAGATGCCACTTCACAGATTGGGTGCAACTCTGCTTTTCCTGTGCGCTGGTTTATGATAGTCACATTTCGATCGATGCCAGCGATACGAAGAGCCTCGCGGATATTGTCGTTATATCTCTGCGCTGTGAGGAACGGAAACAGCCTTCCAGCCGCATCGATGCCTCGGTACTTCTCCACCAATGCCAGCGCGCGAGCGTTGAGAGGTACACGCGGTTTGATGCTGTTTTCGTCGTGCCTGGTCTTAATGGGATTGTAAGTAAGGACTCCCTCGGAAATGTTTTCATCGCGAAGTGAAAGAAGGTCGGACACACGACAGCCAATAAGACATTGGAAAATGAAAATATCGCGCTGCACGGCTATTGCTGGGGTCGCTGATAGGTCGAACTCCGCCAGCTTGTCACGTTCCTCTTTCGTGAGGAAAAACGGCTCTGTGGGGTACTTCTCACTCCCTACCTTCACACTCTCAAAAGGTCGGTTCGCTGTGCGCTGGGTATCGTTCAGCCATGAGAAGAACGCGCCCAATCCCTTCATGAGTATAACAATAGAGTTCTCGCTCTTCTGTTCAATCTTCCGCGTTTTCCTCGCTTTGTGGTTGCTGTTCGTGAAGTGAGGAACTTCTTCGAGCATCTTCTTAAAGATTGCTGGGTATTGCTCCATGAGCGCGTACTCGTTACGAAGGTAGTCGCGGAAATCGTTGATTGTGTCGGCTGTCACCTTATCCACGTCGAAAGTGAAATCCTTATAGAACTGCACTAACTGGCTGTAACGCTTGCCCTTCTTGCCATCCTTGCGCTCTGTTGCCGTTAGTTCCTGTTGAGGTTCTTTGTCGTACACATCGCGCTTTGCATATTCGCTGGCTGTTGCTCTTACGAACATCTGATAACGAAGTACATCGCGAATGATAACACCGAAATTCTTCTCCTTCTGAATGGAAAACTTCTTTTCTGCGAGATATTCCTTTGCAAGCGAAACCAAACTCCTTTTGTTGTTCGCCTGGTCCTGTTCCTCCTTCTCCTTCCGTTCCTCTTCGATAAGGCTCTGAAGGATGCCGAAAGTTATCTCATCGGTAGGAATGCCACGCTTCAAAACAAGTTCCAATGATTTTCTGATATTCTCTACCGAAATATCCTTTCCTAACTTCTTTTCATACACATTTGCTATTGCAAGCAAATCTGTCTTATAGATGTCAAGTTTATTCTTTGCGCTGCTGGCTTCCTTAACGTCTATCATGTTGCGTTTTCCTGCACGTGGTACGACGATTTCACCACTATTCTCATCGAAGTAGTTTGGATTTACGAAAATACCCGTTGAAAATCTCGGTCTTACAGATTGAGATACGAACAACCTCAATTTGATTTCCTTTTGCTCACCTTTCCTGAAAGATGAAAGTGTCGTTGATACTATTGTAGCCATACCTTTTGAAATTAAGTTGCAATACAAAGATAGTGCCCAAAATTTGAATAAAGAAATTTTTTGGGCATTTTTTGGGCATTTCATGGGCACTTTGAGCGAAATTCATTGAAAACGTTTGAAACATGAAAGTACTTGTAACACACTGATTTTCAGCAAAAGAAAAAGGAAAACCAACTTTTTTGAATTTCGTTGATTTTCCTCCATGGTACTCCCGACGAGAATCGAACTCGTATCTAATCTTTAGGAGAGATTTGTTCTATCCATTGAACTACGGGAGCAAAGCGTGAAAAAGAGGACTTCTCTTTTGGAGAATCCTCTTTTAAGCTTGTGTTGTTTGCTATAGGAAGATGCTTAGATGAGCTGAGAACCAGCCTTGAACTTAACGACCTTCTTAGCAGGGATCTGAATCTTTTCCTTGGTCTGAGGGTTGATACCAGTGCGAGCAGCACGCTCTTCTACTGCGATGGTAACGATACCAGGAATAGTTACTTTGTCACCAGCCTTGAGAGCTGCAGAAACAGAATTGATTGCAGCGTCAACTGCTGCCTTAGCCTGAGCCAATGTAAGACCTGCGTTATCAGCAACAGCCTTTACGAGTTCACCTTTGTTCATAAAATTGGATGTTAAAGTTAATATTGATACTAAATCGAATTTTTCGGTTTTAGATTCCTTTGCACGGTTTTATAAGCAAATTATCGTGACAAAGTTAGGTTTTTCATTGCAACAAACAAACAAAATCGTTAAAAAAATATAGTTTTTTGTTATTTTTTTTACTATTTCCTTGGTTTTTGGCATTTTATCGAGTGAAAATAGGTACTTTTGCAGTTTGAAAGCGCACACTGACTGCCAAGTTCATGAATGATGCGCAGTTGCATTTTATCATTAGAAAACCAGAAAAAATGAGAATACCTCCAGTAGTAAAGGCATTGTTGCTCTTGAATATTGCTGCATACATTTTGGATGTGGTGATGCAAGGCATGGGCATTTCGCTCAGCAACATTTGCGGTTTGTATTATTTCGGCTCCAACAATTTCCATATCTACCAGTTGATTACCTATATGTTCATGCATGGTAATCTGTCGCACATTTTCTTCAACATGTTTGCACTCTGGATGTTTGGCCGTATCATGGAACAGACGTGGGGCGGTCAGAAATTCCTTTTATATTATTTGGTGTGCGGCGTGGGTGCTGGACTGATTCAGGAATTAGGACAGGTGTTGGGACTGATTTATCCTGGCGCCATGACGATTGGTGCTTCGGGTGCCGTCTATGGTATCTTGCTTTCTTTCGGTATGATATATCCGAACGAGAAACTGTTCATCATCCCTATTCCAGTTCCCATCAAGGCGAAGTGGTTTGTGATTTGCTATGCGCTGATTGAACTCATGCAAGGATTGAGTTCGTCGGATGGTGTGGCTCACTTCGCACATTTGGGTGGCATGCTGTTTGGTTTGCTCCTTATTCTTTATTGGAGAAAACAAGCAAGCGGGTATCGCATCAATGGCAAGAACTTCTGGAACGGTACGACCAGTTATGAGAAAACAGGCGACAACTACGATAAGGGAGAAGGTGGTATCTTCGACAAACTGAAGGACATGATGAGTGGCAAGAAGGATGGAAAATCTAACATGCACGTTCACCGCTCAGGTCACCAAGCCGACTACGACTATAACGCCCGCAAGAAATCGGAGAGCGCAGAAATCGACAGAATCCTTGACAAGATCCGAAAAGGAGGATACCAAAGTCTGACGGACGAGGAGAAATCCACCTTGTTCAACGCAAGTAAGAAGTGAAAGACAACGAAGACGAGTCAACAAATTTCCACAAATTTTCTCAAATATTATTTTTAATTTGTTTCCTATTTGTGTTCATTTGATGACTTGTTTTTGTTTATAGAAGGAATTATGAGCAAGATTTTGAAATATCCAAAATATGCATTGATAACGGTTTTTACCATCATCAATGTGATTTGTATTGTTGGATTGAATGTCTGTGCCTATTCCGCTTACATCAATCCTGCCTCGCATCCCAATTTTTCTATCTTAGGGATGGCTTTCCCCGTGTTCCTCATCGCCACGGGGTTTTTCATCTTTTTTTGGATGATTTTCAAGCCGAAGTTCATGCTCATCTCCATCGTGGGCATGTTGCTTTGTGCAGGAAGTGTGCGCACTTATTGCCCCGTGAACTTCTTCAAGAGCGAAGCACCCG
>Ga0247609_10003085_pt1 | contig 17065 bp, 14 predicted proteins | sample 172DNAGHGlowgp2_FD_193487 | JGI IMG/M metagenome (GOLD analysis project Ga0247609, IMG submission 193487) | Sheep rumen microbial communities from Palmerston North, Manawatu-Wanganui, New Zealand - 1728 DNA GHGlow gp2 | ecosystem: Host-associated > Mammals > Digestive system > Stomach > Rumen ...
TGGAGTTTAATTACAGATACAGGTAAAAACTTATTCTCTCCAGGTAAGAATCCACATGAAAATATGTCATTCTTATTCTTTATAACTGCTGTAATTAAGGCAGTTGATGAAAATGCCTTATTACTTAGATGTGCATCATCAGGACCTGGTAATGACTTTAGATTAGGTGGACATGAAGCACCTCCAGCAATCATCTCTATTTATCTAGGAGATCAAATTGGAGATATTGTTAATCAAATAATTAATACAGGTGATGCTAAGACAAGCAAAAAAGGCGATGTATTAAATATTGGTGTTGATTCTATTATTGCCTTTAGAAAAGATGCTACAGATAGAAATAGAACAAGTCCATTTGCTTTCACTGGTAATAAATTCGAATTTAGAATGGTTGGTTCAAGTGAATCAATCGCTTGTACTAATATAATGCTTAATGGTATCGTAGCTGATGCTATTAGAGAAATGACTGATGAAGTTGTTATTAATAAGAAGAGTGTTAGAGAAGTAATTAAAGAAAATCTAAAAGCTCATCAAAGAATTATATTTAATGGTAATAACTACACAGAAGAATGGAAAAAAGAAGCAAAAAGAAGAGGACTTCCTAATGCTGTTAGCTATGTAGATTCTATTAAAGCTTTAATTGACCCACATACAATTGAAGTTATGGAAAGAAATAGCATATATAAGAAAAGCGAATTAGAAAGTCGTGCTGAAATATATTATGATTTATATGCTAAAACAATAAATATTGAAGCTAAGACAATGATAGAAATGGCTTCAAAACAATATATTCCTGCAACTATAGAGTATATGAATAGATTAAGTGAAACAATTAGTAATATGAAAAATGCATCTAAAGAAGCTGATACTTCAGTAATAGAAAAATTATTAAATGATACATCAGTTCTATTACTTGAAGCTAAACAAGCACTAGATAATTTAAAAGAAAAAGTTGCTATTGCTGAAACTAAAACAGATGGTGTTAAGAAGGCTATGTTCTATAGAAAAGAAGTATTCACAATTATGGGTGCGCTTAGATACCCTATTGATAAGTTAGAGTTAATGGTTGATTCTAATTTATGGCCTGTACCAAGTTATGGTGATTTAATGTTTTAATTAAAGATACCCCTTCTAATTTAGGGGTATTTTTTATTAGGTAAATCTTAATAATATCATTTAATATTATTAAAATATTTGATATAATTAATTTGAGGTGGTTAATATGTATCTATTATACTTATTAATATGTAGTGCATTGATTAGTTTATTTATCGTATTAATGGTTGTAAATAACTGCATTACAGAAAAAAGAATAAAATATCAAACACTATCAGCTTCATGTGTTAACTTATTCGCATGGGTTTTAGGATGTTTTTGTTTTGAAATCATACAAAAACATGCCATTTTAGGGCATATTGTATTTGGTTTATCAATTGCCTTATATTTAGTATTTGGTATAATCATTTATGTTGGATTTATTTCATCAATGCTTAAGAATAACCACTACAATATGTTAATAGATACAATAAAGTCCACAAGATTTAATATTTATGTAATTTTAAATAAGAAAGACAAAATTAAAGAAATATCAAGTGGAATGCTTGATGAACTTGGATTAAAATATGAAGAAGTAATTGGAAAGAAATTCTTTGATGTTTTTGATAAATGTGTTAGATTCTTAAAATTTAACAATGTAGATATGAACAATAAAGAATTAAAAGAATTCTATAGAACATATAAAGCTACAGCCGTAGAAGGAAAAGAAGAAAAAAGAGAAATCATTTTAACAAATTACAAAAATGAAAAGATAGTATTAAATGTTATGGAACGTCCTGTATATGTCTTCTCAAAATATAAAGGAAGAATGTGGATTGGTGAAAAGAGAAGCGATGAGGTATTACTAAAAGCTGAAAAGGAATTAAACGAAAAGAGTGATGAACTTGAAGGTATTCGTTATAAATTCATTGGAGCTTTAGAGTTAACTCATGAACTAATGTTTTATATTGATATAACTGAAAGATACATTTGGTTAAATGATAATTATAAGAATGAATTAAATTTAAAAGGTAATACAATTGGTCTTGATGATTTTAGAAGTTTAATGACTGATGATGATGCCTTTAACTATAACAAAAAAATCGCTGAACTAACTCATAATAAGCCATTCTATGAAATCAAATATAGACTTAAAAAAGATGATAGATATATCTGGGTTAATGAACGTGGTAAAAGATTATTTGATGATAAATCATCATCAATAATTCTAGGATTTGTTGAAGTAGTTAAAACAAATGAATATGAAAAAATCGGTATGGCTGAAGTAGATAATTGCCTATCAGATAAAGATTTAAAGAATGATGTAGAATACCTATATAAGAATAAGAGAACATTTGAATTATTAGCTATTAGAGTAGCTAATCTACCAGAAATAAATGATAAATATGGTAGAAGTGTTGGTAATATGATTTTAGGTGAATACATAAAGAAAATGTTATACAACATTAAAACAGAAAGCTCTAATATTTATAGAGTTACAGGTATTGATTTTATTCTAACAGTAACTGATCCAAGAAAAATGCAAGTATTAGATAAAGCATTTAAAGTTGAAGCATATCCTCTAAATTTAAAGTATAATTATGGTAGTGAAGCTATTGAGGTAAAAGCAACAGCAGGTATCGCAGAATCATATAGTGATAGTGATGATCCAGATACTTTAATTAGTTGTGCTAAGCGTGCTTTAAAGGTCGCTTCAACTGAAGGATATAGTAGATGCTGTTGTTATTATAAAGATGTTAAATAGACAGAATATGATTAATAAAAGGCTAGAATTATCTAAAGAAGAAGTTCTAGCCTATTCCAATAATGTAATAGAACAAATAAAAAAATTAGACTTTTATAATGAGGATATGTCTATTGGTTTATATATGCCAATAAAAAATGAATTAGAAATAGTATTAAATAATAAAAACATATGCTTTCCAAAAATTATAGGTAATGATATTGAATTCTTTTATCCTGATAGATTTGAACCTGGTCAATTTAATATTTTAGAACCTATCGGAAGAAAGGCTTCTAAAGATGAAATAGATTTAATAATTGTTCCTCTATTATTCTTTGATAAATATAATAATAGAATGGGTTATGGTAAAGGTTATTATGATAGATACCTTAAAGACTATAAGGGAATAACTGTTGGAGTAGGATATTATTTTCAAGAAGTAGATGAAATAGATACTAAACCTACAGATGTAAAACTTAATTATATTATTAAGGGGGTTATATAGTGAAAGCCGTTATTATACTTGCTGGAGGCAAGGGTGAAAGACTTAATTTAGGTTATAATAAACTATTATATAAGATAGATGAAAAACCTATTTATGAATATGCACTAGATGCTTTTAAAGGATATAAAATATATTTTGTATCTAATGATATATTCCCTAAAGATGTAATTCAAGTAAATGCCGGAGAGACGAGGTTTTTAAGCGTTTATAATGCGCTTCAAAAAGTAGAAGAAGATTATATTTTAATACATGATTGTGCTAGATATAATATAAAAAAAGAAATAATAGATAAGTGTTACACTTATGATTTATTTTATGTTGGAGTAAAAGAAACTAACACTATAAGACGTGGTAAAGAAACATTAAATAGAAATGAGCTTATTGTATGTCAAACTCCTCAAGGTGGTAAAACATCTATTATTAAAGAAGCTTATGAAAAAGCATTCCATGAAAAAAGATTTGATTTTACTGATGATGTATCTGTAGTATTAAATTATTTTAATATAGAACCAAAAGTAATAGAAGGTTCATATGATAATATTAAAATAACAACAAAAGAAGATCTTCCTACAGTATATAAAATAGGTCATTCATTTGATATACATAGATTAGTAGAAAATAGACCTTTAGTATTAGGAGGTATTACTCTACCATTTGAAAAAGGATTACTAGGGCATTCTGATGGAGATTGTCTATTACATTCTATAGCTGAAGCAATACTAGGTGCTTTATCCCTAGGTGATCTAGGTAAATTCTTCCCAGATACTGATAAAAAAACACTAAATATTGATTCTAAAATTATTTTAAAAGATGTCTTAAAAATGATGGATGATTTAGGCTTTAAGATTAACAATTTAGATTGTATGATTTATGCTGAAAAGCCTAAAATGGCGCCATTTATTTTAGATATAAGAAAGAGCTTAGCTAAACTACTTAATATAGATATTTCCTTAATAAGTGTTAAAGCAACAACCTATGAAAAATTAGGTCTTATTGGAGAAGAATTAGCTATCGCAAGTGATTCAACAATTCTTTTATATAAATAGAGCATATCATTTGATATGCTTTTTATTTTTTTAGTAAAAACGCTTTACTTATATTTTTTATATAAAAAATAGAAATATTATGATACAATAATGTCGTGGTGATGAAAATGGTAGTAGAAACTAAATTTGGAACCTATGAAATTATTAAAAATACCAAAGACGCTTTTGATATTGCGAAGTTCGAAGAACGCTATATTGAAGAATGCTTTGATAGATTTGAAGTTTTAGTAGGTGATGTATCATCAGGCATACTTAGACTTAAAGGATTTAGTGCAAATGATAAGGAAAATGACGTAAGATTTATTCCTGATTATTTATCTGAATCTTGTGCTTTTGGATGTCCTTATTACATTTTACAACGATTAAAGAAAGGTAAAGATTAATATGAATACTGAAGAACAAGTTATTGATGTAATAAATAGAATTAGACCATACTTAAATAGTGATGGTGGAGATTTGGAATATGTAAAATTTGAAGATGGCATAGTTTATGTTAAGCTAGTTGGAGCATGCGCAGGATGTGCAATGCAAGATGCCACACTTAAAGATGGACTTGAAGCTTTATTATTAGAAGAAGTTCCAGGTGTAATTGAAGTTCGTAATGTCGCAGAGACTTTAGAAAATATAGAAAACGAGGAGAAGTAAAAATGAAAAAAATGACTTTAGATTTAAAAAACATTTCTAACTTTGTAAGTGAAAAAGAATTTAATGCTGAGTTAAATCATGCTGAAGCTGCTTTTAACACATTAATGTCTAAGAGCGGTGCAGGAAATGATTTCTTAGGATGGTTAGATTGGCCACTTAATTATGATAAGGAAGAATTTGAAAGAATTAAGAAAGCTGCAGAAAAGATTAGAAAGCAATCACAAGTACTAATCGTTATTGGTATTGGTGGATCTTATCTTGGAGCTAGAGCTGCTATTTCTATGTTAGAAAAAGCATTTGGTAAGGATGATTTAGAAATCGTATTCTGTGGAAACAATATTTCAAGTAAGTACACTTATGATTTAATTGAATACATCAAAGATAAAGATTTCTCAATTAATGTTATTTCAAAGAGTGGAACAACTACAGAACCAGCTATCGCTTTTAGAATCTTTAAGAAGATTTGTGAAGAAAGATATGGTGAAGGTGCTAAAGATAGAATCTTTGCTACTACAGATAAAGCAAGAGGAGCTTTAAAGAAGCTTGCTACTGAAAAAGGTTATGAAACATTCGTAGTACCTGATGATATCGGTGGTAGATTCTCTGTAACTACAGCAGTAGGATTACTTCCAATTGCTTGTGCAGGTATTTCAATTGATGAATTAATGAAGGGTGCTAATGATGCATATAATGATTTAAAGAATTTCTCTAAAGATAATGATGCAGTTAGATATGCACTTTCAAGATATCTATTATATAAGAAGGGTTATAAAGTAGAAATGCTTATTAACTATGAACCAGCATTCTTCTATTTCGCTGAATGGTGGAAACAATTATTCGGAGAATCTGAAGGTAAAGATAACAAAGGTATCCTACCTACAAGTGCTTCATTCTCTACAGACCTTCACTCACTTGGACAATATATCCAAGAAGGTGAAAGAATGTTATTTGAAACAGTACTTAACCTAGAAACTCCTTTAAAGGATATTACAATTGAAGCTGATGATGCTAACCTAGATGGATTAAATTACTTAGCTGGAAAGACTATCAGCTATGTAAATCATAATGCATACATGGCTACAGTATTAGCACATGTTGATGGTGGAGTACCTAACATTGCTATTAATGTACCTGAATTATCAGGATATCAATTTGGTTATATTTCATATTTCTTCTTCAAGTCATGTGGAATTAGTGCATACCTAATTGATGTTAATCCATTCAACCAACCAGGTGTAGAAGCTTACAAGAAGAATATGTTCGCTTTACTAGGTAAACCTGGATACGAAGAATTAAGAAAAGAAATTGATAAGAAGTTAAAGTAATATAAAAAAGCACACCAATCTGTGCTTTTTCAAGTTTTAGGAGGTATAATTTATGGGTGGTTTTTTTGGAGTAGCATCAAAAAATGATTGTATGTTTGACCTATTTTTTGGAACTGACTATCATTCACATTTAGGAACTAAACGTGGTGGTATGGCAGTATATAGTCCAGAACTTGGTTTTAATAGACAAATTCATAATATTGAAAACTCACCATTTAGAACAAAATTCGAAAAAGAAGTAAACACAATGAAAGGTAACTTTGGTATCGGTTGTATTAGTGACACTGAACCACAACCTCTAATTGTTAGAAGCCATCATGGCACATTCGCCATTACTACTGTTGGAAAGATTAACAATATTAATCAAATCGTTGATAAGATTTTTATTAAGAATCATTCCCATTTCTTAGAGACTAGTAGTGGAATTAACCCTACAGAATTAGTTGCTGCATTAATCAACCAAAAAGAAAACCTTATTGAAGGTATTCGTTATGCTCAAAAAGTAATTGATGGTTCTATCACAATGCTTTTGATGAACGAAAAAGGAATTTACGCTGCACGTGACAGATTTGGTAGAACACCACTAGTAGTAGGAAAGAAAGAAGACGCTTGTTGTGCTACTTTTGAAGAATTCTCATATCTAAATCTAGGTTATAGTGACTTAAAGGAACTAGGACCTGGTGAAATAGATATTATTACACCTGATGGAGCAAAGATGCTTGCAGCTCCAGGAGATAAACTTAGAATTTGTTCATTCTTATGGGTATATTATGGATATCCATCAAGTAAATATGAAGGACAAGCAGTAGAAAAAGTTAGATATAACTGCGGTAAACATATTGCTATGCGTGATAATGTTAAACCTGATATTGTCGCAGGTGTTCCTGATTCAGGTATAGGACATGCTATTGGTTATTCTAATGAATCTCATATCCCTTATGCTAGACCATTTGTAAAATATACTCCAACTTGGCCAAGAAGCTTTATGCCAACTATCCAAGAAAAAAGAAATTTAATCGCTAAGATGAAATTAATTCCAATTCGTCAAATCATTGAAGGAAAATCTATTCTATTAATTGATGATTCAATTGTTAGAGGTACTCAAATGAGAGAAACTACAGAATATTTATATTCTGCTGGTGCAAAAGAAGTGCATGTTAGAAGTGCATGTCCACCTATTCTATATGCTTGTAAATATTTAAACTTCTCAAGATCAACTTCTGATATGGATTTAATCGGTAGAAGAGTTATTGCTAAAAAAGAAGGAACAGATTCTTTAGAAATAGTTAAAGAATATCTAAATCCAGATAGTGTTAAATATAATGAGATGGTTGAAGAAATAAGAAAACAATTAAACTTCACAACACTAAGATACAATAGAATTGATGATTTAATTGAATCTATTGGTATTGATGAATGTAAGATTTGTACTTATTGCTTTAATGGTAAAGAGTAGACTAGAATTATTTCTAGTCTTTTTTTATAATAATATGATAAAATAATAAGTGGAGTGTGATTTTATGATTAATTCCGTTCAAAACGAAAAAATTAAGAATTATGCTAAACTAAATGAAAAGAAATATAGAGATGAAACTAATTTGTTTATTGTTGAAGGAATTCATTTAGTAGAAGAAGCAAAAGAGTATAATATCATTAAAGAAATACTTACAACTAATCCTAGTATTGATGGAACTTTGGTAAGCGAGGAAGTAATGAAAAAACTTACTAATCAAAAATCAGTAGTAGAAGTATGTGCTATATGTAGTAAATTAGAAACTAAAAACATAACTGATAAGATTCTAATATTAGATAATATTCAAGATCCAGGTAATGTTGGTACTTTAATCAGAAGTGCTGTAGCATTTGGCTTTGATACTATAGTTATGGAGAATAGTGCTGATATTTATTCATCAAAAGTATTACGTGCTACACAAGGAGCTATATTTAAATTAAATATCATAAATACTAATATTATAGAGTTTATTAAAACACTAAAAGGTTATAAGATTTATGGTACATCACTAAATAATGGATTACCTTTAAAACAAATTGAAAAAAGTCCTAAATTAGCCATTATCTTAGGTAATGAAGGCAATGGAGTTAGGAATGAATTATTAGATATTACAGATAAAAATATATTCATTGAAATAACTAATATGGAAAGCTTAAATGTAGGTGTAGCTGGAGCTATTTTAATGTATGAACTAGGAGGTAAATAGAAATGTTTAAAACTAATATTTATAAAGATGCGAGTGATTTAAAAATAAAAGAAATATTTGATTTTGCGGATAAATATAAAGTATTCTTAAAAAATAGTAAGATAGAGCGTCAAGCAGTTAAAGAAACTATAAAACTAGTAAAAGAAAATGGTTTTAAGGATATTGATGAAGTAAAAGATATTAAGGCTGGAGATAAATTATATAAAGTAAATAAGAATAAGAGTATTATTCTATTTATAGTTGGTAGTAAACCTATCACAGATGGTTTAAGAATACTTGGTGCACATATAGATAGTCCAAGATTAGACTTAAAAGCTCAACCATTATATGAAGAAAATGGATTTAGTCTACTAGATACACATTATTATGGTGGAATCAAAAAATATCAATGGGTAACAACACCACTATCTATAATAGGTGTTATATATAAGAAGGATGGATCAATGCTTGAAGTAAGCATTGGTGAAGATTTAGATGATCCAATCTTTGGTATTAGTGATTTACTTGTTCATTTATCAAGTAATCAATTAACTAAAGAAGGATCTAAAGTAATTGAAGGAGAAGATTTAGATGTAATGTTCTCTTCAAGAACAGGCGTTCTTAAAAATGCTAAAGAATATATCTTAGATTTCTTAAAAGAAAAGTATGGAATTATAGAAGAAGATTTCATATCTGCAGAATTAGAAGTAGTACCTGCAATTAGACCTAGAGATTATGGCATTGATAGATCTATGATTGCTGGATATGGACATGATGATAAAGTATGTGCATACCCTTCAGTAGAAGCAATCATTAATACAAATAACCCAGAATATACTTCATGTGTTATACTTACAGATAAAGAAGAAATAGGTTCAGTAGGCGCAACAGGTGCTCATTCACAATTCTTTGAAAATAGCGTAGCTGAGCTATTAATCAAATCTAATGATAATAACTATTATTCATTAAAGAAGACTCTTGAAAACTCTAAAATGCTATCTTGCGATGTAACTGGAGCAATTGATCCAATATATAGTTCTGCAAGTGATAAAAAGAATGCCGCATTCTTTAATTATGGAATATCTTTTGAAAAATATACAGGAGCTAGAGGTAAATCACAAGCAAATGATAGTAACGCTGAATATGTAGCATATATTAGAAAATTAATGGAAGATAATAGAATACATTATCAATTTGCTGAACTTGGTAAAGTAGATAAGGGTGGTGGAGGAACTATCGCATATATCCTAGCTAAATATAATATGGATGTAATTGACGCAGGAGTTCCAGTATTAAATATGCATGCGCCTATGGAAATAATTGCTAAGGCAGATTTGTATGAAGCTTATTTAGCTTATAAAGCTTTCTTAAATAGTTAAGAATAAAAAAGGAGATGAAAGAATGACTAAGAGAAGAAATAGGATTATATTCATTAGTATTTTAGCCGTTATAGTAATCTCCTTTATTACTATATTATGTATATTCCTAACAAGAGGTGATAAATTATACAAATATAGTGGAAGAATATATGAAGATTCATATGATTTTAAGGATAATTATGGATATAAATATTTAAAAGAAAAAAATGAAGAACAAGCAAACCTATATGAAGAATTATATTTAACAATGACTGATTTCTCTCATAGATACTTAGAAACTGATATAAAAACTTGTAAACATCTTTTCTATAAGGAAGATAAAAATAATAATACTTTAACACAAGATGAAATATCTCAAGTATTTATTTATATAAATATTGAAAATCCAAAGTTCTATTGGTTAACTTATGATTTTGATGAAGATGGTTTACTACAATTTGGTATATGTAGACGTTATAGTGAAAAAAGTGTAAGAAAGAAAAATGATAAAATAATAAATAATGGATTAAAAAAGGTTGATAAAGTATTAGAAGGAATAGAAGATGAATTCGATAAAATAAAGGCAATTTATGATTATATTGTAAATAATATGAAATATGCATATGATGAGTCTGGTAAGCCTTCAGAAGAACAATGGGCACATAATATATTAGGATTCTTTGAAAGAAATGAAGGCGTATGCGAAACATACGCAAAAACATTTAAATTATTATGCGATAGGTATAATATTAAAAATATACCTGTAGTAAGTAACGATCATATATGGAATTTAGTACTATATGAAGAAAAGTGGTACATCTTTGATTTAACATGGGATGATGGTGGATATATTTATTTTGGTAAAACAGAAAAAATATATGAAATAGATTCAGTTGATAGAGAATCTCATGAATATGATCCCCTTTTATATCCACTACCAGATAATATGGCTAATACGCCATTATCTTTCGGTATAATTGATTTAAAAGAAGATGGAAATACAATATATTCATCTCATAGTATGGACTCTATATTTAAACATTTTAATAATGGTAAATATGAAATTGTATTAAACAAAAGCGAAGCAGAAGCTTTAGATAATTTCTATATTAGTTATATAGATTCAAGATATAACACATTAACTATTTTCTATAATAATGGTGAAAATAAAAACGCAATAATTAATGTTGAAATGGATATCTATTTAAATAAAGATATTACTTTTATGAATCTTTATTTTAATGCAAGAAAAGGCAAAAAAATAATATTAAATGGAAATACAATTTATCTTAAAAATATTACCTTTGGTACTTTAGTAAGTATAGAAGGAGAAAACATAGTATATTTAGATTAAAAAAATAGCCCAGAAGATTATTTCTCTTCTGGGTTTTCATTTTCCTCTTCATCAGGTTCTTCCATAACTGGCTTACAATCTGGAAGATTATTATACATCTTATCTACATATAATACTCCATCTAAGTGATCATTTTCATGTTGGAATACTATTGCTAGATATCCTTCTAATTTCATTCTTATCTTTTCAAATACTTTTCTCTTATAATTCCATTGAATTGCTTCAAATCTAATCCATTTATATCTTGGAGTTAAACCGGTTGTAGGTCTAGTTACAGAAATACATCCTTCTCCACCATTTAAATAGACTTTTTCTTCACTATGTTCAATAATCTTAGGATTAACAAGTGGAAGAATATATAATTTATCATTTTCATCATAGCAAACGATAGCAAACATTCTTTTTAATACACCAATTTGAGGTGCTGCAAGTCCTACAGCTGGTCTTATTTTATATTTATTAACCATTTCCTCATCTTGAGAATTAACAACATATTCTAATAAGCTTTGTAGAGTCTTTGCATCTTCCTCACTAATAGGAAGTTCTACAGGCTTACAGATTTCATGTAGTCTCTTATCTCCTTCATATACGATATCTTTCATTAAAATCATACTTATCACCAAAATATATTATAACATATTATTTCATTTTCATTAAACAAAATGATTAAACCTTGCTCATTTTACTAAATATTTACAATATTTACGTTATATTATATAATTGTATTAGATTTTTTATTAAAAGGAGATGGAATAATGAAAATCAAAAAGATTTTTGGTCTTGTTTCAATAGCTTCGCTTGCTGTTTTAATGACTGCATGTGGAAAGACTAAGAATGAAACAATTTTTGACTCAAAAATATTCAGCCTAATTGATCAAGACAAAGCTGATTATAAGAAAGAAACTGCATCGAAGAAAAAAGTAGTTACAGTTTTTGAAAATGAAAATGTTTATCAAGCTGCTGGTTCAATTTATATTACAGAAGATTTCAGTAATTATTATGTATATAACATTGAATTAGAAGAGAAGAAAATATTAACAATAGAAAAAAGCGGTGTATATAATATTGAATATAGCACTTCACGTCAAACAATAATTGTTACTTTTGATGAGAATTCAAATGGTAATTATGGTTATGAAGCATACATGCTTGATGGTACTAAGCTTTTTGATAAAGTATATTGCCCAATCGGTTTATCTTGCACTTCAAGACAAATGAATACTTATGATATAAGCGAATTTGAAAGTATTAAACCAAAATATTTCGAAATGACTTATACAGATGAAGACTATGTAACAACTATTGTTCCATATTATGTTGTTGAACATGCAACTTCTAAATCAGGAATTGATTCAAATAAAGCAACAGTTAACGAATATTATTTAGGTGATGCATATGAAACTAAATACGGTAGTTCTGAAAACCTTGAAGCAGATGGAAAAATCTATGGCTTAAAAGGTTATACAGTTAAAAAACAAGGTAATTCATATACTATCTTTAAGAAAGGTGTTTTCGTTAATAAAGTTGAATTTAATGATAGTGCAACTTATTTAATAACTAATGGATATGCCTTAGTTCAAACATCTTACGAAGTTTCTAGTAATGAAGATTATGATATTAACATCTTTAGTAAATATCTTAAGGTAAAAACTTATAAGATTAACTTAAAAGATTCTAAGACTACAGAATTAAAGAATTTCCATTATTTATTAGAAACAATTAGTTCTGTATATAACGATGGAGTAATTGAATCATGGGTTTGTGAAGCACTTGACTTTAAAGCACATAAACAAGCAACAGTTAATGATTTTAGATTAGCATTAGTAAAAGGCACTGGAAGTGTTGAACTAAACGAATCAATTAACTTTAGTGGTGATTTAGTGCTTAGCGAGAAGAACACATATTATAGTTATACAATTGATGATGGCCATTCAAACGTTAATGAACAAACAGTTATTTATAACAAAAATGGTGTTGTAACTGGTGCATATAATGGTATTTATTATGATGATGTTTTAGCTATTGTTGATGGAGATAAGGTAAGCTTTATGGATAAAGATGGTAATCTAAAAGCAATTCTTTATAACTTCACAAGAATGTCACTTGGTATTTATACTGGAGTAGATATTCTAGGAAATCAATCATTAGTAGAAATTAAAGATGGTACTGTAACTATCGTTGATACTAGTGATTATTATGGTTTATATGGTGAATTCTTCACAAAGATTGATGGATCATATGTTGAATACTTCACTTATGATTCAACTCTTACAAAAATAGATTATACAAATGCTACAAGTAGTACCTTTGAATTTGTAAGAACAGTAAATGGAATAAGTTATTATACTGAAACAAATTCACTTGGCACAACATTGCTATACTTTGAATAGGAGGGATGAAATATGAGATTAGGATTAATTAAAAAATCATTAATTTGCGTTTTATCTTTATCTTTCTGTGCTCTACTAGCTTCTTGTAGTAAAGGAGCAATAGAACAATCAGTAAGCAAAAGCAATGTTTTCGCTCAAAAAGATATCTTAGCATACGCAAAGAAAAATAAAGTAGTAACAGAAGAAGAATTTGTTCTTCCAGAAGTTAAATATGTTGATTATGGTGTTTATAGTTTAAAAGATTACGTAAGTGATGAAGCTTCACTTATTGCTGGTATAGGCACTAATGATTCAAAAATATATACTAAAAAAGCAAATGAAACATTTGTCGTTAACGATGGAACATTACAAGCTACAGGAATATCTAAGGTTTATGTAACTGGTTTAGATTTAGATTATTCAATCTATAATATTGATCTTGGATCAGTTAATACTGTAATGGATTGCTATGGAAACAAAATAATTGAAGAAAAAGCATTCACAAATCTTTCAATTAGTAGAATCATAGATTCAAAAGCTATCAAAGATGGCGATAATTCATTCTATGAAGTAGTATCTTATTATATAGATTATGTACCTTATAAAGACGTATATAGAGTAGATGCTAAATTAAAGAATGGAAAAATTGTTAGTGCTCCAACAAGAGCTAAAATTGAAAATTCTTCAGATTTAGATTATGCAATAATTGATTATAGTGGTGGTAAAACAACACTAAGCGTAAAAGATTATGATGTAACTATAAATAATGGATCAGTTTATGTTACTAATACAAATGGAAAAGTAGTTTCTTCATTCCAAATGAATCAAACTAATAGTGGATTATTACTTGATGATGTATTATTTTACCAAACTACAACACAAGTAACTAGAAATGAAAATTATACATATAGTGAAGGAAGTAATTTCTATTTATTACAAACTTATTCAGTAGATTTAACAACAGGTGTTTCAACAGAAGTTAAAAACTATAATTATTTACTTAATGATGATATAGAGTTCGTTTATGGATATAACGAAAAGAAAGATAGAACATATATAGCTGCACAATATGCTAGCTTATATGAAATAGTTGATAAGAGATTATCAACAACACCAATCACTGGAATGGTTGATAAGAATGGTAAAATGATTTCAACTAAAGTTGGTGAAAAAGGTTATAAATTAAATTATCTAGATGATAATGCTTATGTTTTATATGATGATGCTACTTGTAGTATTCTAAGCGCAAAAGGGAAAGTAAAAGGATCATTTATGAATGATGATTCATTTAAAGTTGATTATAAGAATCAATTAGTATTTGTACAAAAGAATGGGACTAGCGGTCTATTATTAGATTCTGATTTAAAAGTAATCGATTATCCAGGTAGAGAAAACATTATTTGTTATGGTGTATTTGATAATGGAAATGCACTTGTTTATATGAATGGTGTTAGTGCTCTAGTTAAATTTAATGGAAAAAAGATGGAAATAATCAAATCTTATGATGGCACAATGACTTACATTGGAAAAGATTATTCAAGCGTAGGAGCTGGTTATACTTGTGTAGCTATTACTGATGAACTAGTAAGTAGAAACCTATATATCGTTGAAACAAAAACAGAAGATGATAAATGGAATTTTGCATTCTACAATGCAAATGGCGATAGAATAATTGAATTTGTGAATGTAAGCAATATAAGTTCTACAACTACTGGTGGATTCTTTGTTGAACTAACATCAAATGGTTATGATTTTGCTGTTGGCGCAGCAATCTATGAATAGGAGGTGCTCAAGATGAAAATTGTTAAAAAATCATTATTATTAGCATCTACATTAGCTTTAGCTTTAGCTGTTACAGGATGTCAAAAGAATAATTTATTAAAAGGTGTAAAACCACAAAGACTTGGTGTAGCTCCAACTCAAATTTCTAAGAGTACTTTAAAAGGAAGTTTTGAAGAAGTTAGAAATTATAATACTTTGGGTAGTAGATATATTAAATATACTACTGCACAAGGTAAAACTGCAGTATATGACTATAAAGCAGAAAAAGAAGTATTTTCTACAGAAGAAAATGTTAATACAATTTATCTATATTCTGAGGTAATCTTATTAATTAACTATAGTGATGGAACACAAGAAATGAGATTCATCGATGGAACTAGTATTTATGAAAAAGCTAAATATGATAATATCTATGCTGGAAATCTTGAAACTAAATATAGTTTTAAATTAGATAATTATGAAGAAATAATCGCTTATACTTATAACGATGAACCAGGAAAAGATATTGAATTTACTTATTATAGCATTGTTTATAAAGGTAAAAAGAATGAGAATAAGAAGATTATTCAAGATTATAGCTCATTTACTATTACAAAAATTAGCGCTGATGATGTTAAAAAATATCATGCTGGTGATACAGCAATAGAAGATGGTTCTTACTATGCATCAAATGTAATAGGAGATACAATCGTATACTTTAATACATTATCAAATAAGCCAATTGTAGGCATAGATTTTGATGGTGGTTATAAAACAGTTATTTCTAAAGATAAAGCACTACTTCAAATTCAAACTCAAACAAATTATGATGGAAATTATACTGTAACAGATGGAAATACTTGTTATAATGTTGATACTTATTTAATCAATTTAAAGAACGGAATTTATAAGAGATTAAATAATTTCAATTATTTCTTAAAGAATACAACTTATACTTCATTTACAGATAATTATTTCTGTTTCCGTAATGCAGGAAAAATTGAAGGAAAAGAAATAATTTGTTATAACGATATAACAGTTTCTATCAAAGATGGTAAGATTAACGATAATCAAAAATATGTATGTTCTACAAGCTTTATAGATTTACAAAACGGAAACTATCTATCTTATTATAATGGTATGGTATTTATTACAAATAAGAATGGTGAAATCAAGAAGGAATTTGAAGGATATTCAACAGTTTTCCCTAAAGGAAAAGTTATCGTTATCTCAACTGGTAATAATAAATATAGATTCATTGATTTCAAGGGTAACTACATTACTGATAAAGCAATAACTGCAACTTCTAAATATGATATTTCCTTAGATACAATGTATTATAAAACTTCTGATGGAGTAAGCCATATTATTACATTTGCTGATGGTAAGATTGCTACAGACGACGAAGTATTATATACTGTAAGATCTGGTTATGTAGATATCGATGATATCAGAAGCAATGTATTTTATGTTGAAAAATCTAATTTCTATTTTGAAGCAAAAGATGTAGTTGCTGATAGTTATGGTGATACAACATCTTGTACACTTGAATTTAGACAACTTGATTCTCATTCATTAATTCAAACTATTGAAGGTCTAACTTCTTGGAGTTATAGTGCATCAATTAGTGATGATAATATGGATGCTAGATATTATTTCACTGCTGGTCCAGTTAGTGAAATGACTAACTCATATACATTAACTATTTATGAATTTAAATAAAAAAAG
>Ga0247609_10003087_pt1 | contig 17059 bp, 16 predicted proteins | sample 172DNAGHGlowgp2_FD_193487 | JGI IMG/M metagenome (GOLD analysis project Ga0247609, IMG submission 193487) | Sheep rumen microbial communities from Palmerston North, Manawatu-Wanganui, New Zealand - 1728 DNA GHGlow gp2 | ecosystem: Host-associated > Mammals > Digestive system > Stomach > Rumen ...
CTTCTTGGCGGAGGCGAGATCGGTGAAGGTCTCGAAGGCTGCCGTCGGCACGTTGTACTTCTTCATGATATCCTTGCTGAAGGCCTTGGAGCCTTCGAGGGCGGCGGCAGCCGCAGTCGGGCCGAAAGCGCGCAGCCCGCGACGGCGGAATTCATCCACCACGCCCGCGACCAGCGGAATTTCGGGGCCGATGACCGCGAGGTCAATCTTTTCGGCAACCGCGAGGTCAGCGATCGCCTTCGGGTCGGCCACATCCACCGGCACACACTTGCCGAGGTTTGCCATGCCCGGGTTGCCCGGAGCGCACACGAGAGTGTCGCACAGCGGCGATTTCTTGACTGCAAGAGCGATGGCATGTTCGCGACCACCGCTACCAACGACGAGAATATTCATAAGCGAGTCCTTATCTTTGTACGGGGAAAAATGTAGAAAAAAATAAGTGGGGCTCTTAGTTTTTTACATCACGCAGGCAACGCACAGAGAATCGGCGGTCAACACCTTCTGCAATGATTTGAACGCGGTTCTCATCATAATTCAGCCTGACAGCCATAAACACCGGATAATTTCCATTCCTTTTTCCCTGATTACGAAGCCAGAAACGGGCTTGATTTCCCCTTTTCGTATATTTCGTTTCCCCATCATTTATTATCCCGTAACCCGCAGCTTTCAAAGAAAAACCCAGCACCCCGCCGCCAGTACCCGCACGTTCCGATGATTCAACCCACGTTGAATCATCCTTCATCAATCGGCCCAACGGGAATAAACCCTGAGACTGCGTATATGCAATCAATTTCTTAATGTCATCTAATGACGGGATTCTCCAACCCTCCGGGCAAAGTCCCTGTTCAACATTCGAATAGGAAGCCTCTGGGTCAAAATACTCTTCGGGAACATTAATAGCCTCATTCCAAGTATAAAGACCTCCATACACCATACAACTGTCAACAGATTGATCAATGCACTGCTTTTCAGCACCAAATCCTACGCGGCGCAAGTTTTCGGCAAACCATTCCTGTTTTCCAATAATCGTCGTCTTGTATTCTTTTTTATCACGCGGGTCTGTAAAAGAAGACATCTTGGGCTTATACGTTTGAGGGATCGAATCGTCTAAGACGCAACGGACACTATTGGAATCGGGATAATGGACTGAGTTGTAAGCAGTAAAAATGACGTCTTCATCTCGAATAGTAAGAAGACCTTTTTGGGACCAGATACGGCTTGCCATTCCTGTTTCATAAAGGTCACTACCGCCTGGCAAAAAATGCAAGCCGATAGAATCCACACCCGGCAAGACACTATCATTCGAAAGCCAGCCCTCGGTCGATTTAAAATAACGGGCCACATGACAATTTGAATAAATTTCGACACTTTCTTTTGTATCCCAACGTTCGCATGCATAAGCGATCAAATCCAGCATTTCACTATTGGTCGGCAGCCGCCACCCCTTCGGGCATATTCCATTATTCCCTTCGACAGCTCTACTGCTATATAGTCTTCCATACTTTTCACAGTTTTCCTCTTTGCCATCGACGCATATACTATAGCCGTCCATTTTATAATTCAAGTTTTCAAGCATCCATACATTGTTTCCAAATGATCCCGTCTTGTAAGTGACGTTATTTCGCATATCCAAAAGGGTATGGTTAACCGAATCATAGACGCTTCCGCGCGAAGCCGAGACTCGTGACGTATCCCACAATCCATTTCTACAATAGATGAATTCATTAAATTCTTCAACATAGATTTCAAACGAATCCTTGGAATCACAATCTTGAGCAAGAGCTTCTTCTAAGGAAGTCAGCGAATGGGGCCTACTAACGGAATCGTCACCACAAGCAACGAGCATTAAAAGCGCAGTAGAAATCAAAAAAAAAGATTGGTACAAAATTTTCATACAATCAAATATAAAATTTCCTTTGCAAAATATTTTTTGTACAAATTCCTTTACAAGAAAAAAAAGAGAAAAAACAATCATTTATGCAATTAATAGATGAAAGGACATTAAAATGTTCTTTTGAATAATTCAATATACAAGGGCTCTTTACGAGCAAAGTGAAAACAAAAAAATCCTTTCAATAGGAGGTTATTTACTATGTCCAGAACAATTGAAGTTCCGCTTAAATCTTTCCCCAAGGGTTGGTTCGTCGCATGGAACGTTTCGTCCCAATGCTATTACAATGGTAACGTCCAAATTAAATCTGGTGGAGAGGTGTTACAGACAATTGAAAAGACAGATCACAGTGCAAGTTACCAGTTCATCGGAAACGGAAGCGCCCTTATTCCTTCTGAGGATATGTCGATTGTCATTACGTTTAATGAAGGCACTGAACCAATCCTTGAACACCATCAAGCAAGCATGTTCTTGAACGACAGGGGCGAAGCTGTTGGCATCATGGTTGGAATATGCGTAGAAGACTCGAATGACCAGGACTTCAACGACTTCTTTATTTCTCTGACCGGTTGGGCAAAAGAGGGATAAAAGGAAAGTTGGGCCGTCCAAAGTTAGGACAACTTACGGCAGGATGAAAATCCTGTCTCTTTTCTTACTTCTTCTCCATGGAAATCCACGTGTTGCCATTCTCGAAGCGTTCCGTATGGAAAGTGCGGAAGCCTTCGCGCTCGTAGAACGAAACGATACGTCGGACTTCGCCACAGGTGAACAGCCATGCACAATTGTGGGGCAACCGCCTTTGGATTTCGCGAAACAGAATTTTTCCGTACCCCTTGCCTTGGCATTCCGGCAGCACCATCAGGCGGCCAATGTAAAGCGAACCATCCTCGACGCGACCGCGAACCGAGCCAACAATTTTTCCGTCATCGGAAAGCATTTTAAGCGTCATGTATTTCGGAAAATCTTCACGAGCTTGCTCCAGCGATTCCTTCAAGCCGGGAGCATCGAGCCAATCTACTTCTGCGGCAATGGCAAAGAACGCCTTGTCGTGCAACTCCATGAGTTCGGGAACATCTTCAATATTTGCAATTTCAATTTTCATTTGGCGAATCTAATCTATTTAATCGGTTTCCCTTAAATTTCTATTTCCAAAATTAAAAAAATTATTAAACTTGAAAATACATTTACCGGGGGACAAAATGTCAGATCAAGTTTACAAGATAATTCCCAAAAGTCCATACACAAAGGTTTCTCAGGACAAGTTAAACGCCGCAAAGTCGTTTATAGAATCTGCGGTTACATGCGATTGTGTCGATTTGGAAGTCACGGATAATCCGGAGTTTATTGATTGTGGAAGCAATCTCGTGAATATAACGTGCCCTAAATGCGGAAATGAAATAGGCTTTGACTGGTGGAATGAAGCTATGGATATCGCATGTGAAGATGAATTTAAAAAGCTCGATATTACTCTGCCGTGTTGCGGCGAAACTTCGTCGCTGAACGACTTAAGATATGATTTTAAATGTGGATTTGCTTGTTGTAGTATAAATGTTACGAATCCAGAAAAATTAATAGACGAAGAAGAAACATTGATTGAATCTATTCAGAAAATCTTGGATTGCGAGATAAATGTGATAATCGCTCATTACTAATGATTATAAAGAATGATATATTTAACAGCATAGATAAATGATTGATCGCAGCGACGGAGGGATATGCGAATGGGAAACTGTAAAAATGTGGACGAAATAAAAACGTTGTTATCAAGCAAGAAAACGACCGACGTGAGAAAAGCCGCAAAGTTCTTGCAAAAAAATTTGATGCCGGAATTGGAAGATTTCGTTATAGATGCGTTGCAAAATGAGTTGTTGCGGAATCAAAAATCTTGGGAAACAAAGTGTGAATTAATACACTGTATCGGGATTAACGATTACAAGAAAGCCACGCCGTTTCTCGAGTGCGTCGCAAACATAAATGAAGAATTCGATACGATTACGAATGCCGCTGGTAGAGCGTTAATCAGAGTCAAGAGAAAAGATAAATCAGACGTTTCCGAGTTGCTCAAAAGATTAAGCACCATGGGTTATTCTTTGGGATATGGCATGCTCGACGCCCTTGGATATGATAAAATGCAACCCAATAACGAAGACATAAGGACTATAATTGATGCGGTTTGGGATTTCGGGAAAAATATAGGAAAAGGATTTTGCGACCCCCGTTATGGCTTGGTGGCGGCTTGTGCGGGGTGGGAGCCTAGTCTTGTGAGAGATTTTTTGTTGCATTGCATTGCTACAGGTGATGTACCTGTTAAATATGTAGCGGAAAATTCCTTGAAAGGCAAGTATGTAAAGCTGAGATAGAAGAACTGTAGAATTTTCATTTCAAGAATTCAGGACAAAAGATTATGGCAAAGAAACGCAAGACGCTCCCAGAAGATTTTCAGGAGATTATCAACAGTGGCGATATGGACAAATTCAAGGCGGTATTCGAGAAATGCGAGGTGTCCGCCACAGCACGCAGCAGAACGACAGAAAATGCGTTTTCGTTCAAAGGTCTAACTGAGGAACACGTCGCATTCCTTGCCGAGAATGGCATCGATTTGAATGCGGATTGCGGCTGGGGCGAAACGCCGGCGACGAAGCTTGCGGACGACATGAATCTGCTGAAAATTCTAATCGCACACGGAGTCGATATCAACTTTGCAGCCGATACACGTACCGGAAACGCGCTCTTTGCCAACGCACGCAATCACAAGGCACAGGCCGTGGAGAATCTCCTCGCGTGCGGAGCGGATCCCGAGTCCTGCGGCGGTTGGGATAAATACACTGCCCTTGACGAATCACTCCGCTCATGCAACAATGCGAACATCGTAAGCATGGTACGCATCGCCAAAGCTCTGCTTGCTGCAGGCGCAAAGACTTCCGACAAGACCAAAAACTTTGTCACGAAAATCGGCGAGAGCTTTGAATTCTACCGTTCGAAATTTGCACGTGACCGTGTAGAAGAGTTCAGCGACGCTCTTGATGAACTGTACAAAATTTTCAACGTGACGCCAGTGCCGAGACGAGAACTCCACAACGAGAAAAAGCCGATAACCGTGAAAAGTTCGACTTGGCAAAAACAGTTTGACGAGCTTTGGGAACTCCTTGTCCCTGGCAGCGGTCATGCGGACACGGTGCAAGGCGAAGTCATACGCGTGATAGGGCGTATCACGAACGAAATCCTCGATAACGGCGGAGCCAACTGGGACGAAGACTACAGGAAAATGGCGGCCTCGCTGCCAGCGTATTTCAAAACAGTCGGCGGAGAAACTGCGGAAAAAGCCTGCGCTCTCGCTGAAACGATAAGCAACAAGAGCAGCAAGGAAACGCTCTATCAGCTGACCGAGTTGGCGGTGAAATGGGTGCTCGAAAACAATGCGCCTATAGCTCTTGAAAAAGCTGATTACAGCCGCTGACAAGAGTTGCGGTCGTAGAACGCGACCGCCATCCAGACTCCATCACAAACTTATAATTGAACAAATATTTATGGCAATCACATATAAAACAATTCATGATTTTTCGGAACAAGATTTGAAGGAATTGTTCCTTTCGGTGGAATGGTCTTCGGGACATTTTCCAGAAAAACTTGTTATCGCGATGAAGAACTTCAAGACGGTCGTATCGGCATGGGACGGCGACAAGCTCGTCGGCATGATTTGCGCGATGGATGACGGCATCATGAACGCGTATGTCCATTACTTGCTCGTGCGCCCGGAATATCAAGGGAAAGGTATCGGCAAGGTGCTTGTCGAAAAGGTCAAAGACGTGTACAAGGACTACTTGCGTATCGTCGTCGTGGCATACGACAAAGAGATGGATTTTTACGCCCACTGCGGATTCAAAAAGGCAACCGACGCAAGCCCGATGTTCATCACAAGCTTGTGGACGTAATCTTTAGAACCTGCGGGAATGGCGGCAGTACTCTTCGTATTCTTCGCCGAAATCGCGACGGAGGCGTTTTTCTTCGCTCAAAACCTGCACCATCATAATGGCAAAGAAAACGACAAACACAACGCACGCCTGCCAGCTCCAGAGCCATACGGCAGCGCCCACGAGATAAATCAACGTCCCGGTCAGCATAGGATTGCGGTTAATCTTATACGGACCTTCGACCATCAAGTGTTGCGTACGCGGAGCCACTTCGTGGCCGAAAGCATCCATCGGATTCCCTTTGCCGCGACTGCGCATATAGACGATTGTCCAGACACTAAGCACGAGGCCAACAAGCATTACGACAGGCGCCACGATGCATCGCCACGTATCGATAGGCCAAAGCGCGGGCATTCCCGATGCAAGCCACATGATTGTCGGAATCAGCATCACAAAAAGAATCCCGCCCAACAGGTATCCGATAAAATCTCTTACGCGTTTCATAATCCTCCTCTGTCCCTATATAAAATAAAAAACTTAGCCGTTACCGTTTCTTGAACAAAACGATTTCGGCATCGGCGCCGTTCTTGCCGTACTCGCTCACGAGAATGTAATGCTCATCGCAGGCGATTCCGTAGCAGCGTCCTTCGGCACCTTTCTTTTCGACCTGGTTGCCCCAGTAGCTTGCATTATCGTCTAGAAGCTTGATGCTGTTACCGTTGATCTTGTATTCCTGATTGATGAACGAGCCTTGTAACACGAAAAGGTTGCCGATGGTCGGCATGTCCTTGATGCCCAGCGCATTGACTTCTTCAATCAATTTTTGCTTGATAGGCGAATTCGCATGCGGGAGTTCGGCATCGCTTGATTTCCAGCGCTTGAGGGTCGGGAAATACTTGCGGAGTTCTACCTTGTATTCTTCACGGGTCAGGCTCTTGCCCGTATTCTTGTTGAATTCATCAACAAACTGCGAGCAGAATTCTACCATCTGTTCCATGTTGAAGTCGCCGGTGAACGCGCCGTCCTTGTAGCAGTAGATGCAGTATTCGTCACTCTTACTGCCATCGGCGTTTGTGCCGAGGATTTCTGGTGTGAGCGGCATGCCGCAGCTCTGACAAAATTTTAATTCCATAATTTCTCCTTTTAGTTACTCCTTGACAAAGGATCCGATTTCCACCAGATTCCCTTCGGGGTCGGCGATGTTTCAAAAGGTCAAGAGAAGATGTTTTTTACATCCATGAACAAATACTTCTTTCGCAAAGAAATTGTACATATTGTCATCGCCTCTGATTTCTTCGTTGCTAGGGAAAAACTCAAATCTATCTTTTAATGAACCATACTTATCATTTTTCCCCTTCCACACAAACAAAGAAATTCTTGATCCATTTTTTGATGACACTTCTTGCGTCACAATTCTCACTTTATTTTCAATACTATTTAATCTTTCCATCTGTTCCGGCGACAGGTCCTCATATACACCGCAAACACTTGACCAGACCCGATTGACTTTTTTGTTTTTAGAATACATAAAATAGCCCTCATTCACTGGAAACTTATAAATCACAAGATCATCATCTAAAGAAAAAGAGTCGTCAAAATGTTTAAAGTAATATTTCAAGAATAGTTCAAAAGTAAAATAGAAGTCCTCATTATACGAGCACTGCTTACATCGATTTATCGTTATACTGTCAAGGGAAGATAGACAAGAACTGTCTTCATCAAACATCAAATCTACTTCTTCCGTTTCTTTGCTTTCTTCACAGCCCAAGAAGAAAATCAGCAAAAAGCAGATAAGCAATCTACCAAGCATTAGGCGATTTAAAATCAAATTTTTGAACATCTTACAAATTCCCTGCAAGCTGTGGATTTATAATTTTTTATGGCGAGTTCATGAGAGTCCAACAATTACCTATTTGGTTAAAATATATCCTTTTTCTTGTTAGGTGATACGAATTTTCGTTTAGAGTCATATCAAAAAAAATGTCACCGAAGCTTTTTTTTTCAAGTTCTGACAAAATTTCATTTCCATAATTTCTCCTTTTAAATTGTCATGCCCGCCGCTGAGCGGGCATCTCCTGTACTAGATTTTTTTAATCGGATGACGGATAACAGTCTTTAACTTGTCCGGAGCAACTTTGCGTGCGTCGGAAAGGTAAATCTCGTGATGGCGTCTCGTATCCGAAATATCGTTTTCATAACCGTTGTCGGCGATGAACTTGTCCATTGCAGCAACAGTTGCGGGCTCGTCATCGTATGAGCCGGAATGCATGCATTGTACGCAAAGCCCTTCTTCGATTTCTAGAAATTCGACTTTCGAAAAGTCCATTTTCTTTTTGCGAGTCGCTTCTTCAACCGCCCAATCAAAATCTGCCTTGATTACAAAATCTGGGAGCCTGATAACAGAAATCCACTGAAAATTTTCCTTGTGGCCGTAGTCAATCCCGTCAAGATTGTCTTGCCACCAGAACCCCTCTAGCGGCGGAACCACGTAATCAAAGTAGCCTTCGATTTTATGGTCACCTTTCTTGCTCATCTTAATCGTGTAGGCGATGCCGTACAAAAGTTCGATGGACTTTTTGTATTCGCCATCTTCTTCATTCGGGTTGCCCTTGCCACGCACCGCGATGTAGTTCATCTTCGGGACGGTGACGATTTCGGGCTTGCCTTTCGGCATGTAGAATTCCTTATACTCCTTCTTGAAATCAAAAGGCATAGTTACTCCTTGACGAACGAACCGATTTCCACCAGATTCCCTTCAGGATCGGCGATGTAGCAAGTACGCTGCCCCCACGGTTCTGTAGTCGGCGCCATGATGTCTTTTGCTCCTGCAGCAGTGACTTTGGCGTATGCTTTATCGACTTCAGCGTAGTTAGCGACACCCAATGCTATTTCGAAATGCCCGTTGACGCCTTTGCAGTAAGCGTACTTTTGGCTTGTCATTTTTTCAAAATCGGATTTTCGGAACAGCAGGAACAACGTTCCATCTTTCTCAAGAAAAACATTGGTCGTGTTTTCGTCTTCCTTGATTTCAAAGCCCAAAACGTCTCTGTAAAAGCGGACCATCGTCGTCATGTCATCTACAAAAATTCCAAAGCCTTCTAATTTCATTGCAAAATCTCCTTGCATTTACATATATAAATTAAAGTAAATCCTATGCTTTATATTCCGCTGTAGCTTCCATCAGTTTGTCAAAATCACTCTTGTAGGTGACATCTCGAATCACACGAAATTTTTCAAATTCATTTTCGGCAAATGCTTTGGCAATTTCATGTGTGACTTTGCCTTTGTCTTGTAGAACATCTTCTTCGTTAAATTGCAAGAACGCATTAAGCTTTTGTACCCAATCTTTCATATACATGACTTGGCCTCGTTTAGCTTGTCGTTCCGCATAGTCTAAATACATGGTGACAATTTCGTTCAAACTTTTGATTTCGTCTTGCGACAGATAATTTTTGGCGATGGAAACATCAGGCTTGCGGATATCTCCGTTCGGGGCATTTTTCCAAGTAGTGAGCCCCATGTTTAACTTTTTGCTATCGGCGCGAGAATAGATTATTTCTGCTGCGGTTTGATGTGTAACTGCATAATGCAGTTTATTTTGAACTGTCGCGAAAAAATCCTGCGTGATTTGACTATCAAAGCTGTAATCGGCACTGCACTTGGCGTAGATGTCAGTTATCTTCTGGTAAAAACGGCGTTCGCTTGCGCGGATTTCACGAATGCGTTCGAGTTGTTCTTCAAAATAATCCTTGCCGAAGAAATTTTGCGGATCTTTCAGGCGTTCGTCATTCATGACGAAACCTTTAACAATGTATTCCTTTAAGACTTTTGTAGCCCAAATGCGGAACATTGTAGCTTTTTTGGAATTGATGCGGTAACCGACGGCAATGATGGCATCGAGATTGTAAATGTTTGTGAGCCTGGTTTGTTCTTTGCCAGCAATAGCGCCGTGCGGAGTGGTTGTTTCTATTTTGGAAACTACCACTTTTTCATCAAGTTCCCCACTTTCAAAGATGTTCTTCAAATGTTTTGATATTGCCGCTTTTTGAACATCAAAAAGCTCGGCCATTTTAGCCTGCGTAAGCCAAAGATTCTCGTTGTGCAATAAAATTTCAACTTTGACTTCTTCGTTGTCTGTCTTGTATAGCAAAATTTCGTTCATGTACACAAATGTACACTAAAACAGAAGCTCTGTCAAGTCTTTTCTATATAGCTGCGACAAGATTTCACAATAACTGCGGTTCTGCTGCGATTTTGGAAACGGCTCTGTCAAGTTGTGCGGTACACAAAAAATTTTTTATAAAAAACTAAATTTACGCCCGTTTTCAAGGTACTGCATGGCAGCGTCAAAGACGAATATAGATATGCTGAACGGTCCCCTCGGGCGAAAGATCCTGAGGTTTGCCATTCCTATTGCCTTGAGCAGCATTTTCCAGCAGATGTTCAACTTGGCGGATGTCGCCGTGGTGGGGCAATTCGCGGGCGACAAAGCCTTGGCGGCCGTGGGTGCGAATACGTTCGTCATCAACATGCTCATCAACTTATTCGTCGGGATTTCCGTGGGCGCAAACGTGGTGGTGGCCAATTCCATCGGAGCGCGCAGCTACCGCTCCGTGACCCGTAGCGTCCACACGTCGGTGATGATAGCGTTCTTTAGCGGAATATTGCTCTCGTTCGTGGGAATCTTTTTCGCAAGGCCGATTCTCGAACTGATTTCGACGCCTTCGGACGTATTGGACAAGGCGGTACTTTACCTGCAAATCTACTTTGCGGGGATGCCCTTCGTGATGATCTACAACTTTGTCGCAGCCATTCTGCGCAGCAAGGGCGACACAAAGCGTCCGCTTTACGTACTCATGGTGGCAGGAGCCGTGAACGTGGTGCTGAACCTGATTTTTGTGGCGGGTTTCGGCATGGATGTGGCAGGCGTGGCGACAGCAACCGTCATCGCCAATGTCATCAGCGGAATTACCTTATTCTACCTCCTATTGCACGAGGTGGGTCCCTTCAAGCTGGAATTCTGGAAGTTGCGCGTGACGCCACTCTTCTTGAGCCGTATTTTGCGCGTTGGACTCCCAACGGGGCTTCGTGGCGTCGTATTCTCGTTCAGCAATGTGTGTTTGCAGTCGGCCATCAACAGCCTCGGTTCTGCGACGGTGGCGGCCTCATCCATCGCCCTCATTTACGAGTTTATTGTGTATTACTGGCTGAGTTCATTCTCGCAGGCCTGCGTGACTTTCGTGGGGCAAAACTTCGGCGCAAAGAACATGGAACGCTGCCGCCGCACGGTCCGTTGGACGCTTCTGCTCGGGTGTTCGACCACTATCGTATTGAGCGCGCTTTGCTGCATTTTCGCAAGGCCCATGCTGAGCGTATTCACGTCCAATACCGAAATCATCGAAATCGCTTCTATCCGCATGTACATGGTGGTAGGGCTACTCGCAATCAACGTCTTTTTGGACGTGTTTTCAGGCGCACTTTCTGGAATGGGCAAGTCCCTAGCTCCGGCGCTCACTTGTATGGTGGGCGTCTGCGGCATCCGCATTCTCTGGGTGATTTTCATTTTCCCCAGGTACAAATCGTTCACCTCGCTAATGGTCGTCTACCCCATCAGCTGGGTTATCACGATTGCGGTCATCATGGGAATCTATTTCTACAACATTAGACGGCAGAGCTTCACTGTCACTTCAGGAACAGCGAGAGCTTGCCGAAATCAAGTACAGTGATGAACACGAAGAAGCTGATGAAAAACGCTGCCGCGACATTCTGAATAATAGATTGTGTCTTAAGGCTGAGCGGTTTGCCGCGCACTTTTTCAATCGCAAGGAACATGAGGAGTCCGCCGTCGGTAATCGCGAGCGGCAAGAGGTTCATCACGCCCAAGTTAATGCTGATGAGAGCGAGCAGCATCAAGAAATCCTGGAAACCGCTCATCCACACGTTACCCATGACAGCGACAATGGAAACCGGGCCGGAGAACGCCTCTACCTTGACTTGCCCTTTGAACAAGCGCTGGAAGTAGCGGAAAATGCTTGTCGTCATTTTCCAGCTGGTCGCACACGTCTTTTCGAACGCTTCAATCGGGCCGCGACGCACGAGATGTGTTTCGCTGAACATCACGTAACCCATCTGGATTCCGACGATGTAACGGTCAAATTCCTCACTGTAGGCAGGAGTCATTTTCACATTAACACTTTTTCCTTCGCGTTTCAACGTCACGTTGATTTCGGCTCCCTTGGAACCGTCAATAAGGCGAACAACATCTTCATAGCGCGAAATATGTTCACCATTGATTTCAAAGATGGTATCGCCACGCATGATTCCCGCTTTTTCGGCAGCAGAGCCTTCTTTTGGCGGCAAGCGCACGATAACGCGGTTGCGCGGATAAATTCCGATATCGCCGATGCCCATCTTGATAGGTTCCGACGTCGAATCAGCAGCCGGAATCACAAGTTCCTGCGGGATGACCTTGATAGCGAGAGGTTCGCCACCGCGATGCACTTCAAGCGTGACATCAGCACCGAGGCTTACGCCAATTTGTTCGCGAAAATCGTCCCAACCTTGAGTTGCCTTGCCATTGATGGCTGTAATCGTATCGCCCGGCTGAATACCCGCAATTTCCGCAGAAGAATTCTTTGCCACAAATCCAATAATGAGGTTCTTGTTATCGGGTTCCTGAACGCCGACCATATAAAGGAAAATCAGGAGGATAAAGGCAAAGGCGATATTCACGAACGGCCCCGCAAATGCAATCGCGGCACGAGCCCCCACCGACTTTCCTAAAAAATCATTTTCGCTCGGAGTAGCACCTTCTTCAATGCTGTCAGGATTTTCGCCGGCCATGGCCACATAACCGCCAAAGGGAATTGCCGAAAAGCAGTATTCAGTCTCCCCCTTCTTAAAGCGAAAAAGTTTCTTGCCGAAACCGACCGAGAAAGTATTTACCTTGACCTTGTTCCATTTGGCGACAATAAAATGACCTAGTTCATGAATAGTCACTAGAAAGCTCAAGGCCAAAAGGCCTAGAACAAACATCAACAGGTTGTTCAATATGCTCGATATCATATTGACAATGTAGTAAAAAATGGCGCTCCCAATTTTAAATCGGGAACGCCGCTTTGCATTCTATGAATATGAGAAAACTTACTTGATTCTATGGCCTTTCAAATCAAAGCGCTTGCCGTTCTTTTCGATGAAGAGTTTCTGGTCATCGAAACGGAGGCGCGGTTGCGTGTTCTGTTCATGGCGTTCAACCGGTATTACGCGAATTGCATTTGAGCCCTGCGAACTGGAAGAAACGGCGGTTGCAGAGGAACTTGAAGACACGCCCTGCTTTGCAGACGATGAACTCTGCGGCACGCTCGAAGAAGACTGCGCCGTCGCGGAACTCGAAGCTACAGAAGAACTCGACACAACCGACGAGCTGGAGGCCACCGAGGAACTGCTCTTTTGTTCGGAAGAACTAGATGCAGGAGCATCTTTTTTGGCAACGCCGGAAACCGCAAAATCAGGAGCGTAACCCGCATTGAGCGCTTCAATGGCGCCCGCAAGATAAGCGAGAGGTGCGTTCCAGTTGATGGCGACTTCGTTTGTGGCATAACTGCACTGCTGGTCGGTGTAGGCAGTTGCCGCCTGCCCCGTTCTGTAGTCATCGCACTTCCATTCCGCCTTGGGGCCAACATCTTCGCCACCCGGCTGCGGACCACCCACAAGCATTCCCGGAATCGGCTCTTCTACGTTATCCGATGTACTCGGGCGATGATGCGGGTGTTTCGCATATTTCGAGCCGTAACCGGTTACAAACGACATATCGAGCGGGTTCTTGCCGAGCAGGTAATCGAGAACCTTGACAGCCGCCTTGTAATATTTCTGTTCACCAGTGAGGTAATAGGCATGCAAAAGCCATACGCCCTGGTTTGATGCGACTGCGTTGGAACCCCATACAAAGTCATCCTTTGCCATGACAACGCCAAAACCTTTTTCTGCACGATTGGCGAACTCATTCGCCGTACCTAAAATTTTCTGTTTGGCTTCGTTCGCATCGCCACCGAACTGCGTCTGGTGCGTTGCCTTTTCGTATGTTGCAAGTCCCATAACGTCGCCCCAGTACGAAATGTATTCCGTCGAGCCCGACTGCTTATACGAAGCATCGCCAGTCGTAATGAACAGTTCCGTACCGGCTAAAACTTTTTCGTCATTCGGTGTCGAATCTTCGTACGAGCCCGTCGAAACGCCGCTAGGATTCGCTGTAAAATTCTGGTTCGGATGCTGTTGTCCCCAAGCAAAAGCCTTCTTGGCTGCATCGAGGCACTTGGTTGCATAAGTTGCATCAAACGGTTTATAGATACGAGACGCCATCGCCATTATTGCGGCAAAGTCAAAAGTGGCCGCCGTACTTTTACCGATAACATAAAGCTTGGAATTATCCTGCGCCGGCATCACATCGCCCGGGAAACCTAGAGAAGTGAGTTTGTGATAAACGCCGCCGTCGTTAGCCTGCATGGTGAGCATCCAATCGAGATTCCACTTGATTTCGGCAAGCAAATCCGGGAGCGAGCCTTCGGCGGGGATGTTCCACTTGAGCATCTTGAAATACGCCGGGAAATGTTCATACAGCGAAAGGAGCGTGTATGTCGTGATGCCAGAGTTTACGATATAGCGGCCATAGTCGCCCGCATCGTACCAGCCCTTGCTTGAATTGATTGTTCCCGAAGCACCTGTAGAATTGTGAAGTTCAACAGTTGCGTTCGTATGGCCCGCAGCACGGCTCCACTTGCCTGCATACTGCGATTCCAAAGCCATGGAGGCACGCTGGTAGTAGAACCACTTGATTGCGGCCTTAAAGACTTCTTCATAAGTCTGGGATTTCACGACGAGATCGGAACGGAGCACGTTGCCGTTCACCTTGATGCTGTACTTGCCCGCTTCGGAAAGTTTCGAGAAATCGACGAGCTGGACATTCTGACCGCTGGCATCCCAAAAAGAAGCAGCCTTCGGCGTGACGGAGAGCACAACTTGGCCTGCGGAATTCACGAAATCCACATTGCCGTTCGCATCGACGAGGGCGAGTTCCTTGAAATCGCCTGGACGGTAACCGATTTGATTGATGTAGGCAGTCGCTGCAAATGCAGGGGCTGCAACGAGCGTAACATACGCTACGAGCTTCAAAGCATGATTTTTCACAAACATCCTCGCACTAAAAATGGCTATTACTAGCCCATATAATATAGAGCCGTTTTGACAATTATCCCACCCGTTGTAGTGTTATTTTTGGCAAAAGTGTAGCAAGTGTTTTTTTCGGTAAAATGGACACAGAAAACGGCGTCCCGCGGGGCGCCGTTTGCATTCTATGAATATGGATTTTTTAGGTAGGTGTGATTATTAGTTCTATTTGATGCGATGACCTTTCAGGTCAAAACGTTTACCATTCTTCTCAATAAACACTTTCTGATCGTCAATGCGGAGACGGATGGCCGCCTTGCTTGTGCTCACAGGCGTTCTCGTCGCAAACGGCTTGAGCGCAGAGGTTCCTTTGGCAACACCTTCAACGGCAAAAGACGGAGCGAAACCGGCATTCAAGGCTTCCATAGCACCGACAAGGTAGGCAAACGGAGCGTTCCAGTTGATGGCAACTTCGTTTGTCGCATAGCTGCAACGGTCATCGATATAAGCGGTTGCATTAGTCTTACCAGTCCTGTAATCCTTGCATTCCCAGGTCTTGGATCCGATATCTTCGCCACCCGGTTGCGGGCCACCAACAACCATTCCCGGAACGGGGGGTTCGACATTGTCTGAAGTACTTGGACGATGATGCGGCAGCAAAGGAGACTTTGTACCGAATCCAGTTACGAACGACATATCAAGCGGATTCTTGCCGAGCAAATAATCTACGACCTTCTTCGCGGCTTCGTAATACTTCTGTTCGCCCGTGACGTAATAAGCATGGAGAAGGAATACGCCCTGGTTTCCAGCGATTGCGTTCGATCCCCAAACAAAGTCTTCATTTGACATCACGACCCCAAAGCCCTTTGTGGCCACATATGCAAATTCGTTTGCGATATCCGTCAGCATCGTCTTTGCGGTTGCCGCCTCAGAACCCGTTTCGGTCGGATGGCTCGCAGCTCCATACACGGCAAGTCCGTACATTTCAGGCCATGCAGGGATAACGCTTGCTTCGTTTGAATTGAGAGTCTGCTTGTAAGAAGCATCGCCCGTAGAAATAAATAATTCCATTCCGGCAAAGACCTTTTCGTCATCTAATTTGCCGTCGCTATACGTTCCCGTGCCAACATCCCTCGGGTTATTGAACATGACCTTCGGATTTTGCACGCCCCACGCATAGGCCTTCTTTGCAGCCTCAAGGCATTTTGTCGCATATGCTTCGTCAAACGGCTTATACACGCGGTATGCAGCAGCCATAACACCGGCAAAGTCAAATGCGGCAGCAGTTCCCTTTCCGATAACATAAAGCGCTTCCTTGTCCTGCGCCGGCATCACATCGCCCGGGAACTGGAGAGTCGAAAGCTTGTGATAAACACTACCGTCTTCGGCCTGCATGGTAAGCATCCAGTCGAGATTCCACTTGATTTCGGCAAGCAAATCCGGAAGCGTGCCATCGGCAGGAATGTTCCACTTGAACGTCTTAAAATAATCCGGGAAGTGTTCGTAAAGCGAAAGGAGTGTGTAAGTCGTAATGCCCGAGTTCACAATATAGCGACCATAGTCACCGGCATCATACCAGCCCTTGCTCGTTTCAATCGTGCCCGAAGCACCCGTTGAATTGTGGAGTTTTGCCGTCGGGTTGGTGTGACCCGCGTCACGTTTCCACTGTCCTGCATATTGTTCTTCCAACGGCATGGACGCACGCTGGTAATAGTACCACTTAAGGGCAGCCTTCGCGACATCTTCAAACGGCTTGTCGGAAATCTTCAAGTCGGAACGCAACACCTGGCCACCTTGCTTAATACTGTAAGTGCCAGCAGTCTTCAATTCCGAGAAATCGACAAGCTGTACACTCTGACCGCTCGGTTTCCATTCAGAAGCGGCCTTCGGAGTCACCTTCAAAACTGTCTGACCCGCTGCATCGACAATTTCGACATCGCCCGAACCCTCAAACAATGTAAATTCCTTGGGATCCGTCGTGCGGTAGCCGACCTGGTTGATATAGGCCGTCGCCGCAAATGCAGACGAAGCTAGCGAGAACGCCGCAACAGCGATTGAAATATGCTGTTTCAAGCCGAACTTAGACATAAAAGAC
>Ga0247609_10003089_pt1 | contig 17055 bp, 14 predicted proteins | sample 172DNAGHGlowgp2_FD_193487 | JGI IMG/M metagenome (GOLD analysis project Ga0247609, IMG submission 193487) | Sheep rumen microbial communities from Palmerston North, Manawatu-Wanganui, New Zealand - 1728 DNA GHGlow gp2 | ecosystem: Host-associated > Mammals > Digestive system > Stomach > Rumen ...
GACGATTAGCCAATCAAAAACTTTGACGAACGGCACGTTGAGTTATCAAGCGGCCGGCACGGGAGAATATTACACCGCGACGGAAAAAGGCGTTACCTACACGGCACAAACCGGCGGCGAACAGTTCACTTTAACAGGAATAGCAAATGCGGACGGCGTAACGATTAACGGCAAGGAAGTTACAGTCAACGAGGCGGCACCCGACATGACGGCAACGGCGGCTTACACAGTCGAACTTAACGGCGGCGATTTTACGCTGAAATTTAACGGCAACACTTCTAATACCGAAATTCCCGCCTCACTCAAGAACGGAAAATACACTTCGGCTTACACGCCCGCATATTTCACCGGTAGTGGCAAAACTTATACATTCACGCCCGCCACTAATCAAGAAACTTGCACAATTACCGGCTTAAGTGATAATGCTAAACTCGGTGAAAACGTTTCAATTAGCGGCAAGACAGTTACGCTTAGCGCGGACGCTTTGACGACGGGTAATGTGACTATTGACGGCGATTATAAGCTTGAACTTGATAGCAAAGTCACTGAACCGGCTACGGCGACTGAACAGAACACTTAAAATAAAGAACTCCTTGCCGGTTGGAGCGCGATTAGCAGTGGAGCGGCGACATATCACGCGGCGGGTACGCTTGCCGGCTGGACGAAGACTAGTGACCAGCTAATTACATACACAGCCGACACGCAAGGCGAAAATCTCTTCCAAATTACGGGTTTACCTGAAAAGGCGACGCTTGCCACGCCCGTTAAGCAGACGAACGGTTATAAAATTACCTTACCGAGTGGTTCTGAAAATGTAACGATTTCGGCGATTAATGCGACGCTGGACGGTTCGACAATCGCGGCGGGCGAAATTAAAAATTTAACGGCAAAATTTGCGGTAACAGTCACAATTTCGGGTTCGGCTACTGTAAACGGCTTAAATTACACTGCGGCGAACGGCGGCTTGACAATCGCGACAACGGCGAACAGTTTCACACTCACAAGCGGCGCGGTAAGAGTTAGTGTTGCAGAAGGCAAAATTAAGTCGATAACCGGTTTAACGGAGGGCACAAAGACAACTTACAACGGCAAGACCTACACGCGCACCAGAGATTTCATTTAAAACGGCACAAATTATTTTAAGGCTACAGATAGCACGGAGCTTTTAAAACTGGTCAACAGCATAAACTACATTCCGATTACCGACGCAATTAACCTTGCAGGAGTTAAAGAGGGCGCGATATTCGGTATCAATGGCAAGGAAATAGCAAGTTACACGGGCGGCAGAAGTTTTTGTCTACACGGGTGGCAAAGACGTTATAAGCAACTTCGATTCGTCTAGCAAATTGCAACTGGGCACGGGTTCCGATAAATATTACGTGGAATCTGACGGAGAAAACTTGATTGTTTGTGTAAAGGGCGGTTGTGTCACGCTCAAAGACGCCGCCGCGCTGCAAGAAACAATTTCTGAACAGATTATCGGCAAAGCGGGCGCCCTGTTTGAATTTAACAGCCAAAAAACCGCGGTGACTTTGTTTGATAGTTTCCAGGGTCTTTTCGAGGCAACGGATTAACGCGGTAACACAAGACCTAACAATCAAAGGCAACGCTAAAAACAATGTGTTTATAGGCGGCGCGGGCAAAAATATTTTCGTGCACACGTATAAAAGTCAACCGACAAAGTGGCAGGGTTGCCCCGCAGCGGAATATGGCAAAATCAGCGCAAAAATATTATTTTCGGCGCGGATAATAAAAATAATCTTACGTTGAAAAATATAAAAAAATCGCCACCTATTACAATAATCGCTATGTGGTGGATAATAAAGTTTATCTGCAGTCAAACTTCAGCGGTAATTACGCTCATTTAATCACGGGCACAGGAGGTGGTTAATAAGTGGCGGCTCTGGCAAAGCCCTTTTCATATACCCTTTCGGACTACAACGCCAAAGAAGATAAAATTGCTCCAATCTTAATGATCTTAACTATTACGCATTTAGGCGACAAGGCAAAAATTTTCACGGCAGAAGGCATTTTCAATGATAAGAAAACCGCAGTTAAAATAACCGGCAACTCAAAAGCAAATTCAATGCTGGGCGGCACGTTCAAAAAAAAAGGCTCCCTCACGCTCACTGTTCAAGGCGGCGGCAAAATTACAGCGTTGATAAAAACAGTTAACAAAAAATCAATGTTCACCGCGGCGAGTTTATCTCGTCTTTTTTTTGCTTATGACAGACTGATAAAATTTTGGTAAAATGTTGCGGCGAAAAAGTTTTTTGTGTAAAATATATAGGATTATATAATTAGCCCAAAGGAGGTGACAGCTTGAGAATAGATAGGCGGCGGGCGGACGATCTGCGCGAAGTTTTTTTGAAACGCGGCGCACAAAAATATCCGGCAGGTTCAGCACTGATTGAAGTCGGCAATACAAAAATAATCTGCGCGGCAACGATTGAAGATAGAGTTCCACACTTTTTAAAAGGGACGGGCACGGGCTGGCTCACGGCGGAATATTCCATGTTGCCCGGCGCGTCAGCAGAAAGAATTCCGCGTGAACGAGCAACAACAAAATCCGGCGGCAGAACAATGGAAATTCAGCGGCTGATAGGGCGAGCATTGCGGGCGGTGACGGATTTAACCGCGATTGGCGAACGAATGATAACGATTGACTGCGATGTCATTCAGGCGGACGGCGGCACGCGCACGGCGTCCATAACCGGAGCATTTGTCGCGCTGGTCGAGGCTTGCGAAACGATTTACACGGTTGGAAATGTTTTTCCGGTCAAAGATTTTGTCGCGGCGATTTCGGCGGGCATTTCAAACGACGGCGAAAAAATTCTTGACCTTTGCTACGAAGAAGATTCAGCGGCTTTGGCGGATTGTAACGTTGTGATGACGGGCGCGGGCGAACTTGTCGAGGTGCAGATAACCGCCGAAAAAAAAACTTTCACTCGTGCACAGCTAAACGAACTTTTAGACCTGGCTCAACGCGGAATTGACGAATTAATTTCAATTCAAAAGGACGCGCTCGGCAGAGAACTTGTTTGGCGCGTCGGAAGAGTAGGATAATTAGGAATTAGTAATGAGGAATTAGGAATTTCATTACGCATTACGAATTACGCATTACGAATTATAAGGGGGAAGGGCTTTGAAAAAAATCGTACTCGCGTCGAAGAATTTGGATAAAGTCAAAGAAATGCGCCTTGTCCTCAAAAATCTTCCGCTGGAAATTTTATCGCTCGCTGATTTTGAAAAAATGCCCGACGCTGTGGAAAACGGAACAACTTTTGCTCAAAACGCGCTGATAAAAGCAAAATTTTTCCGCGAACAAACCGGATTTGCTTGCCTGGCTGATGATTCGGGGCTTGAAGTCGACGCGCTGGGCGGTTTACCGGGCGTTCACTCTGCGCGATTCGCCGGTTATCACGCTGACGACGCCACAAACAATCAAAAACTCCTTGACGAACTAAAAAAAATCGGCGTGCAAGAATCTTTAGCGGATTATCGGTGTGCACTGGCTTTTATCGACACGGACGGCGCAAAAATTCTAACGGAAGGAAAAATTTGCGGCAAAATTAAAATTGTGGCACGCGGCAAGGGCGGTTTTGGTTACGACCCGTATTTTTACATTGACGACAAAAAAACTATGGCTCAACTTTCTGTAGACGAAAAAAATTTAATCAGTCATCGTGGAGCGGCTTTAAAGGAGATGACGTTGAAATTACAAGAAAAATTTTTATGAGTTACGAAAGGGGGAAGTCGCGCTCCCCACAGCGCGGCACTGGCCGTGAAAATTGGACTTATAAGCGACACGCACGGAAATTGGTCGTCGATTGATCAAGCAGTGAGTATCGCGCAAAATATGGATATGTGGCTTCATATGGGCGACTGCACGCCCGACGCAGAGTATTTGCAATCATTGGTTGATGTTCCGGTTTATGGCGTGGCGGGTAACTGCGATTGGCCAACACCAAATATTTTATACGAAAGAATTATTGACATTGCAGACCACAGAATTTTTATCACGCACGGTCACAATTACGGCGTGAGATACACCCAAGAATATATCATGGAGGCGGCGGAGTCACAGAACGCGGATATTGCGGTTTATGGACATACACACATCGTTGAATACCTCATGGGACCGCCAATCATTTTAAATCCTGGCAGTGCCTCCCGCCCACGCGACGATACCCGCGGTTCATTCATGGTTATGGAATTGAAAAAAACTTCCGAACCAAAAATCACAGTTATTCGCATGAAACAGCGCGATTAAAATAACCTGGGGATTAGAGATAATCCCTTTTTTGGTACAAATAATTGCATTGGCTTTATCTATTTGATACAATGCCACAAGCGTTGAGAGTTCGGAATTCAATTAAAACAATCATTACTAATTACTAATTCCTAATTCCTAATTAAAAAAGGGAGGAGATTTTATTTGAGAAGTGACCAACGAGGAGAAAATAAACTAAGGATTATTCCGCTGGGCGGATTGGGCGAAATCGGCAAAAATATGACAATAATCCGCTATGGCGACGAAATGATTATGATTGACGCGGGGCTTATGTTCCCCGAAAATGATATGCTCGGTGTTGATTTGGTTATCCCGGATATTTCCTACGTTCTTGAAAATAAAAACTGCCTAAAGGCAATAATCCTAACCCATGGACACGAAGACCACATCGGAGCTTTGCCTTATATCTTAAAAAAACTTTCTGTCCCCGTTTATGGCACAAAATTGACGCTCGGAATCTTGACAGGGCGACTTAAAGAAGACGGCGTGGAATGTAAAAACATGCGCGCCGTTTCCAGTGGCGAAATCATAATGGTTGGCTGTTTTAGTATCGGTTTTATCCGCGTAAATCACTCAATCCCCGATTCGGTCGGCTTATCAATAAAAACGCCCGTCGGCATGATTGTTCACACCGGCGACTTTAAACTAGATTACACACCCATCGATGGAAAAATGACAGACTTCCGCCGCTTTGCAGATTTAGGCGCACGCGGCGTCCTGCTCTTAATGGCTGATTCTACAAATTCAGAAAAAGAAGGACACACGCCCAGCGAACGGACAGTCGGCGCGGCATTTAATCGCGTCTTTCAAAAAGCCACGGGCAGAATTATCGTTGCAACTTTTTCATCAAATGTCCACAGAATACAACAAGCAATCGATACGGCAATTCGCTACCGCCGGCGCGTAGCTATCCTGGGGCGCAGCATGGTTAATGTCGTTGCCATTTCCCTTGAACTCGGCTACATTCACGCGCCCGAAGGAACCATTATCGACGTCGAAGACGTAAGAAATTATCCCGCAAATAAAATCGTAATTATAACCACCGGTAGCCAGGGCGAACCAATGAGCGCGTTAACCCGCATGGCAATGAGCGACCACCGGCAAGTTGATATTATCCCCGGCGATACCGTAATCATCTCCGCTACACCCATTCCCGGCAATGAAAAACTCGTCGCCAAAACCGTCGATAACCTTTTGCGGCTCGGCGCAAATGTCATTCACCGCCGCGAAGACGGTATCCACGTTTCAGGACACGCCGCCCGCGACGAATTGCGCTTGATTCATAATCTGGTTAAACCAAAATTCTTTATGCCCGTCCACGGCGAACTTCATCACCTCTTTTCTCACGCCAAACTCGCTGAAGAACTCGGCATGAACCGCGAAAATATCTTAGTCGGAGAAAATGGTTCAGTAATCGAACTCACACGCGACAGCGGAAAAATCGCCGGTCATGTCAATGCCGGTGTCATCATGGTTGACGGTTTGGGCGTGGGCGATGTGGGCAATATCGTTCTCCGTGACAGAAGGCAACTTTCCCAGGACGGAATTTTAATCGTCGTCGTGACAATGAACCGCGCCTCCGGCAGAATTATTTCAGGACCGGATATCGTATCCCGCGGCTTTGTTTATGTCCGTGAATCCGAACGACTTATGGACGACGCAAGAAACCGCGTTTTCCACATTCTCAGACGCTGCAGGGAAGACCAAATTTCCGATTGGCTGACGATTAAACTAAACATTCGCGACGCATTGGCTCAATTTCTTTTTGAACAAACCCGCCGCCGCCCAATGATTTTGCCGATTATCGTTGAAGTTTAAAATTATCCCAACTAAAAAGCCGCTCGCAAATCGGGCGGTTTTTTTTTGCAATTATAAAAGTACATTAGAAAATCATTATTCTTTCATTAAATTTGGTCTTCACTTATGGACAAGCGTAAAATTTTCGATTAAAATAGCAAAGAAAAACTTTCAGCAATATTTCATTAGGAGGGGTGTTTTATGAAGAATAAAATAATGGTGAACAAATTAAACGAAAAGCTCCACTTCTATCTTATCTCAAACGGCAAGCGGTATTACCTGTTCACACAAGATTTTTCAAAGGGCGTATACCAATTTTTCAAAAGCGGGCGTTCGGAGTCTGAATTGCATAAATACAGTCTCTGGCGGAAAAATCCCCGCTTGGACAAGACGATTGAAAAAATTCCGATGTATATGCGCTATGTTTTGAAAGAGGATAATGCCGCGTGAAATTACTAAAACAAAAACGACAAAAAATTATCTCCCGTCGAAGACCGGCGGGAGATTTTATTTTGTTTTCATTTTTATATCATCTGTCAACGCGTTTTATGTCCGCGCCCAAGCTCACGAGTTTTTGAACTAAGTTATCGTAGCCGCGATCTATGTGGTGAATGTAGCCAACTTGCGTTTCACCTTCAGCAACGAGAGCCGCAAGCACAATCGCCGCGCCTGCGCGAAGGTCGGTGGCTTTGACTTGGCAACCGGTTAATTTCGCTTGCCCTTCAACCACGGAAGTTCGCCCGTCAATTTTAATGCGAGCACCCATGCGCCGCAGTTCGTCCACGTGCATAAAACGATTTTCAAAGACAGTTTCTGTGACCATGCTGGTGCCTTCGGAAATTGTGAGCATTGCCATAAACTGCGCCTGCATATCGGTAGGGAAACCGGGATAGGGCAAAGTTTTTATGTCAACGGCACGCGGTCGCCTGTCACAGATAACGCGGATTCCGTCCACGTCCTCAATAACTTTAACGCCGGCTTCTTTTAATTTTGCGATAACGGGCTTTAAATGTTCGCTAATGGCGTTGGCAATGTAGACATCGCCCCGCGTCATTGCGGCGGCAATCATGTAGGTACCTGCTTCGATTCGGTCGGGGATTATCGTGTAGTCGCGGGCGATTAATTTTTTTGTGCCCTCAACTTTTATAACGTTTGTACCTGCACCGCGAATATGCGCACCCATAATATTAAGATAATTTGCCAGGTCGACAATTTCCGGCTCCTGCGCGGGGTTTTCGATAATAGTTTGCCCCTCCGCCATGGACGCCGCCATTAAAATATTTTCCGTTGCACCAACGCTGGGAAAGTCCAGATAAATTTGTGCGCCCTTCAAGCCGTCAGGAGCCGTCGCCTCAATGTAACCGTGACCAATGGAAATTTTCGCGCCCAGAGCCTCAAAACCCTTTAGGTGCAAGTCAATCGGTCGCGTGCCAATGGCACAGCCGCCAGGCAATGAAATTTTTGCCTCGCCCAAACGTGCAAGCAGAGGTCCCATTATCAAGAAAGACGCCCGCATTTTGCGAACTAAATCATACGGCGCAGTTATATTTTTAATCGACGTAGCGTCGACAATTAGTTGACCTTTATCAGGTTCATGGTAAACATTGACGCCAAGAGTCCGCAAAACTTCGCTGATTGTGCGAACATCATCAAGGTTCGGTACTTCATCTAAGCAAGTTTCCCTTTCTTGACCAAGGAGCGTCGCCGCAATGACAGGGAGCACAGCATTTTTCGCGCCGCTAATTTTAACGGTACCGCTCAATCGGTTGCCGCCCCTTATTATCAATCTCTCCAAATTCAATCCTCCTTCGCGTCAAACTTTTTCAACGCTTAAGGTTGTACGCATGACGTTATCAATTATATAGTTCGTGTCAACCTTGTTGTCCGTCCGCGTCGAAGTTTTGCCTTCCTTTTTCAGCTTGGCTTGCAACCTTTTAGCCTGGGCAATTTCCCTGCGAATATCCTTATCAGTTTTAGTTTCGCCCGTTGAGCCGATTTCTATGACAAGCTGATTATTCTTGCCGGTCTTGAGGAAGTCTTTAATTTTATCTTCATAACTTTTGTTTGAATCCGCCGTAATGATTCCAGAATTTGCCATGGCTTGCGTTATGGGAACAAGTGCGCCGCCGTGAATTTCCAACGATAAATTTCCCTGTTGCGCCGTCAAAGGAACGGTATAGGGCATGATAACTTTTTCAGTCGGCTTGCGATAGGGTTGCAACTCGACAGTAAGATTAACAGTTTCGCCCGGCTTAACTTTTTTCTTGTCGGGTGTAATAGAAACGATTGACGCCGTGCGCCGCTCCGTATCAAAAGAAATGTTGACGTTCACGCCAAAAATATTCGACTCTTCCTTTGTGTTTGAGCAAACGAGATTAAGTGCTTGCATAAGTTCAAGGACGGCAACTTGTCCAACGTCCGAAGGATTATAAAACATATTCTTTCGCGATAATTCGCCGCCTTCAACCGCATTTGTCTTTACGCTAAAATCAACTTCAACAGTGCTTTCTGCCAATGTATCAGCCATTTTGCTTAGCGCAGTATAAGCCACCGCCGCACCAAGTTTCGGAACGAGATTTTCATTGTAAGCAATCGTGGCATTGTAAGTTTCCTCTTTAGCAAGGGCGTTATCTTTTATCGTCACGGTGATTGGTACAACCGCGGGAAAAGTTCCCAAAATGCCGGCAATGCCTGAATCACGGTCTTGATTTACGCGCCCGATTATATGCCCAATGCCCGCCAGCTTAACGCCGTTGCCGTTGATACCGCTGACCGAGCTTATAACAGAAGCCTCCGTCATAAAATAATTGACGTTACCGGAATGTGTGAACGAGTGACCAAAAGCCAAAACGCGCTTGCCGTCCACAGCAGTAACCGTGCCCGTCGCGCCAAATGAAAAATCACCGTAAATAATCGCCACGCCCAAAGCCGAGCCTGGTTCCAGCGTGGCATTTAAATCCAGCCCGCGTTCAGCCACATTGGGAGACGCCTGCAAATTTTTCAAGCCCAGTTCACGCTGAAGAAATTTTGCGCCGCTTGAATTGAATCCACACAGATAAAACGCGCTGACTTCTTCCGGTTGCAATTCGTCAACGGTTTCTTCTTTGTCAACAGATTTATCAGCGTCAACAGGTTTATCTTCGTCAACAGGTTCATCTGTCAATGCGGCTGTATCTTCCGTCTCAACTTTTTCTGTATCAACTTTTTCCGGTTCGTCGGATTTTTTTTCTTCTTCAATCTTGGCAATCTTAAAGTAATTAACTTGCGCCTTCGGGTCGGGAAGTGTCCACAGTTCAAGCATACTTTCAATCGGCGTGATAAAAGCCGTGTAAGGGTCCATTTCCTTTAACGTGGCAGAAAGTGCGCCGATTAATTTGCCGTCAATGTAAACGGGACTGCCGCTCATGCCCTGCAGAATACCGCCAGTGCGCCTTATAACTTCGCCAGAAGTCTGCGCGATAATCATTCTGTTGGAGCCTTTACCTTCGTTCGTCAAACCGACAATCTTAACATCGAAATTTTCAATTTTGCCGGAGCCGTCAACAACAGTATAAGCTTTGCCCGTCATGCCGCTTTGCAGTTGGTCAAATGGTAAAATTTCCGGCATGGCAAAAGCTGAACGCGCCGCCACGAGTAACATTAACATAATTATTAAAAATAATTTCGTAAACAATTTCTGCAAGCCTTTCAACTCCATTCAGGAAAGCAAAAAACTTTTAATCAATAGTTAATTATCAAACATAATAAATCATTTTGCCGGAATCGTCAACGCGGTTTATTAAAGCGTAATGCATAACGATTTTTCATTTCGGAATAATCATCAGCACATCACCAACGCGCCGCTCGTGTCCGTCACTGGGACTGTTGACAAGTTGTCCTTTAAAAATTAATTCCGAAGAACCGCCGCCGTCCAAATTAATCGCCTCGACTGCGCCAAAATTATTTTTTAGAATCCGCGCCCATTCCGTCAGCGTGCAACCTTTGCTGTGAGCTTGCCGCCCGTCCACGACCGCAAAAATATAATCGCCATATTGAGTTATGCCAAAAGCCGAACGCGGTGCTCTTCCAACGCGAATATCTGCAGGGAATTGCTCCGCGTCCGCCGTCACATAAATTTCTCCGCCCTTAACCAGCGTGGGTCCTGCGCCTACAATGTGAATCGCTTCATTAAAATCTGCGCCGTGTTCAACATTTATATAATCTTCCTCAAAAATTATTGTGTCGCCAACGTAAACACCTTTAAAATTTTCTGCGGCGGTGCCGTGTGCGCTGATTATAAATCCGTCGCGGGGAATTTGATTATTGCCTTTGTCGCGCAAAATATTTGTAACAACTCCGTCCTGCACAACAATTTCCACGCCAAAATTATTTGTACGAGTCGTTGCTCCGTTCCACAAATTATAAACAATGACGGTATTTGCATTGCGCTCGCAGTTCACGCCGTCAACAATAATTTCCTCGCCGTTGAATTGCAAAACCCCGCGATAACTCTGCCGTGCAAAAATCGTCGTGCCGTCTTCGCGTATTCCAATCGCCGAACGGATAAAATAAGTCGTGCCCGCCGTCACGCCGTCAATCTTCGTGTTGCCAAAGATAACTCCGTTTGCGGCAAAGTAGCTGGCGTTAATCGTGGCGATTGCGTATGGCGAATTCATCTGCGAAACCGTAGCCAAGCCTGGAATTTGATTTTTTGCTAAGAACGGGCGCACTTGATATTTTTCATGGTCAGCGATTACCGCAAACGCCATTACGCCGTTTTCGTTGTACATCAGAAATTCCAGCCCTTCGCTTTCTTCAGTGGGCGGAGGTTCCGTGATAACCGGCGGCTCACTCGGCACATCATAAGGTTCAATATCTCGCGGAACACCTTCTGGCGGCTCACTCGGCACATCATAAGGTTCAATGTCTCGCGGAACACCTTCTGGCGGTTCACTCGGCACATCATAAGGTTCAATGTTTCGCGGAACACCTTCTGGCGGTTCACTCGGCACGTAATTTGTCGCCTGTGCGAAATTTGCCGTTAAAAAAAATATTCCCGCCGCAATTATCGCGGCAAATTTTTTCATCATAAACAATTTCTCCTTAAAAAATTTTTAAATGATAACTAAAAAGACGCCCTGCGCGGACGCCCTAACTTTGTGGTCTTGGCACTGCTTTTATATGGCGGTCGAGCGTGGACAATCCGCGATAAACCGTGCCAATGTCGATAGCCTCGCCGCGGCTGGCAACGTAGCGTTCAAGTTTTCGTTTCACTCTTTGCAAGGCGTTATCGATTGATTTAACGTGACGGTCTAAACTGGCGGCAATTTCTTGATAAGATTTTCCGTCAAGATACGCCATGAGCACTTGCCACTCAAGCTCGCTCAGAATCTCTGACATCTTCTTTTCAATAGCTAAAAATTCTTCGCGGCTGATGATAAGTTCTTCGGGGTCGGCAACTTTCACGCCACTAATCACGTCAAGCAAAGTTCTGTCTGAATCTTCGTCATAAATCGGTTTGTTCAGCGAAATGTAGGAGTTGAGCGGAATATGTTTTTGACGCGTGGCGGTTTTTATCGCCGTGATAATTTGGCGCGTGACACAAAGTTCGGCAAAGGCGTGGAAACTTGATAGCTTGTCGCTTTTGAAATCGCGCACCGCTTTATAAAAGCCAATCATGCCCTCTTGGATTATGTCTTCGCGGTCTGCTCCGATTAAAAAATAAGAACGCGCTTTTGCCCGAACAAAACTTCTGTAGCGGTGAATGAGATAATCTAGCGCGGCGGTGTTATCCTTCTCTTTTATCTCGACGATTAGTTCTTCGTCCGAGAGCGTTTCATATTTTGTGTATTCGTCGGCGATTTCGTTTTCAAAAGAATTTTCAACGTTCGATTTCATTTCGCGCCCTCCATTTAATGCGCTGATTATACTGCACGGCTTATTTTTAGTCAAATTTTTTCGGCGGCAAGTAGGGATTATTGCATTGGAGGTAGAATAACAATTTTTTTCGGAGGTTGCCGCTTTAAAAGCGGCGGAACAGTTTTCGCGATTAAGCGTTAAGAAATTTTTAGTTAATCACCGCGTAGTGTTGTGGGGGAAAATTTTTTGAGCAAGATAATTTTAGTGACGGGCGGCGCACGCAGTGGCAAAAGTTCTTTTGCTGAACAACTCGCGCTCAAATTCGGAAACGGACGGGCGGCTTACATTGCCACCGCTCAAATTTTTGATGACGAGATGAAATTTCGCGTCGAAGTTCACCGCTCGCGGCGCGGCGATAATTGGCAGACCTTCGAGGCTCCCTTCAATGCAGAAGAAAAAATTTTACAGGCGGCTAAAAATTTCAACGCGATTCTTTTTGACTGCGTGACGATTTATATCAGCAACTTTCTTTGCACCGCGAACTTGGACGACGAGCCGGAACTTTATAAAAATCTGCGCGGGCTGATTCAAAAATTAATTGACGCGGCAAAAAATTCTGACGCTACGATAATTTTTGTAACCAATGAAGTCGGCGCAGGTATCGTTCCCGAAAATAAATTGGCGCGAAGATTCAGAGACTTGGCGGGGCTTGCAAATCAAATGCTCGCCGCGCAGGCTGATAAAGTTTTCTTGACGGTCGCGGGTCTCGCCGTTGACATAAAAAAATTAGCGGAGGCGATTGAATGACGAAATATTTAATGTTTCAAGGGACAAGCTCGCACGTCGGCAAAAGCATTTTGACAACCGCGCGTTGCAGAATTTTTTATAGGGAAGGTCGGCGCGTGGCTCCGTTCAAGGCGCAGAACATGGCTTTAAATTCGTTCGTGACGGCGGACGGACTGGAAATGGGGCGGGCACAAGTCGCGCAGGCAGAGGCGGCAAATCTCGCGCCGCGTGTGGAAATGAATCCCGTTTTGCTCAAACCAACTGGCAATTCAACTTCGCAAGTCATAATTAACGGGCGTCCAGTCGGCGTGATGAGCGCGGCGGCTTATCACAGCGGCTACTCGCTTAAGGCGTTCGAGGCAGTCAAGGCGGCGTTGAAAAAACTTTCCGCGCAATTCGACACGATTATTATCGAAGGTGCCGGCTCGCCCGCCGAAGTCAACCTTAAAGCCAACGACATTGTAAATATGCGTGTCGCGAAATTTTTAAATGCGCCGGTGATTTTGGTCGCCGATATAGACCGCGGCGGCGCGTTGGCATCTTTGGTCGGCACGCTTGAACTTTTGGACGACGATGAACGCGAACTCGTCAAAGGGCTTGTTATAAATAAATTTCGCGGTGATGTGAATTTACTTTTGCCAGCCGTGGATTTTTTGGAAAAGAAAACCGAAAAGCCTGTGCTCGGCATTGTCCCGTTTATAGAAAAACTTGGCATTGACGACGAAGATTCCGTTTCTTTGGACGACAAAAAATCTTCGGGCGGCGCAATTAAAATCGCAGTCGTGCGTCTTGGCAAGCTGTCGAACTTCACGGATTTTGATAGCTTGGCGGGCGAAGCGGACGTTAATCTTTTTTACGCCGCGGCTCCCGACCAACTCGACGCGGCGGACGTTATCATCTTGCCCGGCAGTAAAAACACCTCGGAAGATTTGATAAGTCTGCGCGAAAATCACTTTGCCGAAAAAATTTTGCAACGTGCTCACGCGGGCGCGGCTGTCGTTGGGATATGCGGCGGCTTTCAAATGCTGGGCGAAAAAATTTTTGACCCGCTCCACACCGAATCGAATCATGCGGAACTTGACGGCTTAAAACTTTTGCCGATTGAAACGACTTTCAACGCCGAAAAATTTACGCGGCAAGTCACGTTGAATAAAATTGATTTTGATTTTTTAGGCAGCCGAATCATCAGCGAAAATCTTGACGGCTACGAAATTCACAGCGGCATTTCAAGTGCAAAGGGTTCAGTGGTCAGCAGTCAGGGAAATGTTTTCGGAACTTACGTGCACGGAATTTTTGATAACGATGACTTCCGCAGAAAATTTTTAAACGCCGTCCGCCGTAAAAAAAATCTACCGCCGCTCACTTTAACACGCAATGTCCGCGCCGAAAAACAAAAAAATTACGACCGACTTGCAAAAATCGTCCGCGAAAATTTAAACATGAACTTGCTTGAAAAAATTTTAGGGAGGGACTAGGAATTGGGGACTGGGGACTAGTGAAGAAAATTTTTTTAGTCCCTAGTCCTTCGTCCCTAATTTCTGAATCATGAAAAAAATTTTATTTGGGCTCACGTTGCCCGAACTGGAAACGGAACTCGCACCGCTACCTAAATTCCGCGCAAAACAAATCGCCGCACACATTTATAAACACGGCATGAAAACTTTCGACGAGATGAACGACCTGCCAAAAAATTTGCGCGTTGAACTGCCGGAACGTTACGAAATAAAAATCGCCGAACTTTTGAAACGGCTGGATTCTCGCGACGGATTGACGATAAAATTTTTACTGGGCTTTTCGGGCGGCGCGGCTGTCGAAATTGTTTTAATGCGCCACGACTACGGCAACAGCGTCTGCATTTCAAGCCAGGTCGGTTGTCAAATGGGTTGCACGTTCTGCGCGTCCACGCTAAAAGGTTTGGAACGGAATTTAACTGCGGCGGAAATGCTCGCCGAAATTTTTTTTGCGGAAGAATTTTTGCGCGGCGAAGGTCAAAGGCTCGATTCGGTTGTCATCATGGGCACGGGCGAACCGCTAATGAATTTCGACGCACTGATAAAAATGCTCCGCCTTTTGCACGAAGATTATTGCTTGGGCATGAGCTACAGAAAAATTACAATCTCGACTTGCGGAATCGTTCCGGCGATAAAAAAATTGCGCGACGAAAAAATTCCCGTCACGCTGTCAATTTCACTGCACGCACCCAACGATAAACTACGCTCCGCGCTCATGCCGATAAATTCTGCGTTTGGTCTGAAAAATTTGCTCGCGGCGGGCGACGATTATTCAAAGGCTACGGGGCGGCGCGTCACTTATGAATATATTTTGCTCGGCGGTGTGAACGACACTGAAGAACACGCCCGAAGCCTCGCGAAAATTTTAAACGGGCAGCTCGCCAACGTAAATTTAATTCCGTTCAATCCCGTAAACGAAAGAAGTTTCAGCCCACCGACGAATCACGCCGTAAAAAAATTTTTCCACTTTCTAAACACGCACGGCATTGGCGCAACGATTCGCAAAGAAATGGGCGCAGATGTCAACGCCGCCTGCGGTCAACTTAGAGCAATGCGTAATGCGTAATTTACCACGTCAGGAAAGTGTAAATGCTAAAAATCGTCAGCAAAATTATTTCGCCAATTAAAACCGGTTTCAACGTGCCCAGCAAGTCCGCTTTGAAATAATCAATCGTAACGATTAAGCAAACGTGCGTTGGAGTGAGCATTTGCCCCGCCACGCCGAAAGCCATTGCCACGCCCGCCAAATTTAAGTTGCCCGTGCCCAGAGCCGCGACGATTGGCATAACGATTGCCACATGACCTTGACTCATGCCCGTCAAAATTCCGATTATCAGCGACACGCAAGCGATTATCACGGAGATTGGCAACGGCGACGCTTGAAAAGCCGCGACAATTTCGTTTAAAACTTCCGTGACACTCAAGACTTGAATAAAGTAAAGTATACAGCAAATGTTTAGCGTCATTTTCCAATCAAACGCGCCGAGGAAAATTTCTTTCATTCCAACATGCCGACCCGCCGCCGCTAACACGAATACCCACGCCGCCACGACCAGCCCCGTTGCCGTTGAAGCATTAAGCCCGAAAAATACGACGACCATAAAAACCGCCGCCACCGGCAACAACGCCAGAAATAATCCGTTGCGTTCGTGGCGAATTTCTTCCGCCGTCTCTAAAATTTTTTCTTCATGCGGAATTTTTATTGGGCGAATTAAAATCAGCCAGCCCACCGCGATTGCCAACACCGTAACCCAGCAAAGATGGCTAATAAATTCGCCAAAAGTCACGCCCGCGATTGAACACGCCATAATCATGCCGGGAATTATCGGACTGGAGAATTCAAACAGATGACGAAACCAAAAATTTATCGCGGCTTTGTGTTCGGGGGAAAGATTTATGTTCGCGCTCAATTCTTCGACAATCGGCGCAGAAAATCTCGCTCCGCCTACGCTCGGTAACAATCCCAAGAACGCAGGCATTGCCGCCAATAAAATTTTCACGTCTGAACACATTCGCCGCAACGCTTTAACCATGTCTGTCAGCGCGCCGCTCAATCGCAATTCGATTTCTAAACACATCACAAAATACAGCGCGAAAATTATGTCATATGTTCGTGCCAGCGTGAACGTCTCGTAAAAAGCCTGCAATAGGGAAATCGGGCTCGCTGAGCGCATGAGCCAGATAAAAATTCCGCTCGCCAGCATACATACACCAATTTGAATTTTGAAGCGCAACAGCACGATTATTATCGCCAGCGCAATCGTCAACATTAAAAAAATATTCAAGTTAAAGACTTCCTCACAAAATAATTTTAGTCCGTGCGTGCCGCCTTCATTGCCAATTTATTTTTGTACATTTCAGAATCTGCGCGTTTAAAAACTTCGTCAGCAGTTTTATCTTTGTTCGGCTCGTAAAAAGAAATGCCAATCGCCGCAGAAATTTTTTCCCAGGGTTCAAGCAAACGGTTAGAATTTTTACGCGCCATCTCCGCTTGAAACTGCGTGACGAAATATTTACACAGGGAAACTTTTTCACCCTCAATCACCACAACGAATTCATCGCCACCGATACGATAAACGTGCTCTTCGCCGAAGACCGAACAAATTAGTTTGCCGGCGTTAATCAAATACTCGTTGCCGCGTTCGTGACCGTAAGTATCGTTGACGCGCTTTAAATAATTTACATCGACCATTGCAATACAAAATTCCGCGCCGCCTGCGGAAATTTTTTTATCCAGCGCGGCGGTTTTCTCGTCATAGGCGGCTTTGTTCTTTAAACCGGTCAGCGAATCTTTGTGGGCAAGCTCGTCCATCTCTGCAACTTGTTTTT
>Ga0247609_10003090_pt1 | contig 17054 bp, 14 predicted proteins | sample 172DNAGHGlowgp2_FD_193487 | JGI IMG/M metagenome (GOLD analysis project Ga0247609, IMG submission 193487) | Sheep rumen microbial communities from Palmerston North, Manawatu-Wanganui, New Zealand - 1728 DNA GHGlow gp2 | ecosystem: Host-associated > Mammals > Digestive system > Stomach > Rumen ...
ACTTTAGGGGGGGGGGGGGGTAAACCACTGTATTATAGGCATATAATTTTTATAGGAATAGTGGAACAGATTGATTTTTCCTTATTTTTTGCCTCTAAAAAGGCGTTTTTTACCCATGGCGGAGCATGCTATAAACCAGTCTGACGATGCCGGAAAGGGTACACTGGAGGTGGGTAACATATTGGGGGGAGGGCAATATTTTTCCCCTTGGCACGTTATGGAGGTGATATGACTAAAGGACTTTTCATCATAATGGTATTACTTTGGACTGTGTGGAATACCGCCACGGCCCAGTACACGGTTGACAATAAGAAGGCCGTGGCCGAGTTTGAGAAGGGGCAGTCGATGCTGTCCGGCAACCCAGCCAAGGCGTTTGAGCATTTTGAGAAGGCACTGAAGGCAGCGCCGTCGTTTGCCGAGGTGCACCTTACTATGGCGGCGTGGTATCTGGACCACGACAGCCTCGACCAAGCCGAGGCCCATCTGCAGACTTTTCTGCGCACGGACAAGGGGAAGCACAAACGCTGGGGCGCGGGTGCCGAGCACGACCTGAAGTGCATCGCTTTCCGCCGCACGGCCATGGCCAATCCCGTGCCTTTCAAGCCAGAGAATATGGGTGCCAACGTGAACAGCCCCGACGACGAGTACCTCCCCACCCTCACCGCCGACGGGAAAATGCTGCTCTTTACGCGTTACAACCGCCCCTCGATGAGCGAGGATTTCTACTACTGCCGTTTTGTAGACGGCCACTGGGGCAAAGCAGTACGCATGGCCGAGCCCCTGAACAGTGGCGACAACGAGGGGGCTGGCTGCATCTCGCAGGACGGCCGCATCCTCTATTTCACTGCTTGCGGACGCAAGGACGGCGCCGGGCGGTGCGACCTGTATATATCGTACCGCAAGGGTGCCGGTTGGAGCCAGCCGCAAAACTTGGGGCCTGCCGTGAACAGCAGCGGATGGGAGTCGCAACCTTGCCTTTCTATCGACGGGCAGACACTTTACTTTGTCAGCGACCGGGGCGGCGGATACGGCGGCATGGACATTTGGCGCAGTACACTGGTTGAAGGGCGGTGGGGCACGCCGGTGAACATGGGACCCACCATCAACACTGCCGGTGACGAGAAGAGCCCTTTCATTTCGTTCGACAACCAGTCGCTGTTTTTCTCCAGCAACGGGCATGTAGGCATGGGTGGGATGGATTTGTTTGTTTGTCGCCGCACGGGCGACACCACCTGGAGCGAGCCGCAGAACCTGGGCTACCCCATCAACACCCGCGGTGACGAGAGTTCACTGATTGTAAGCCCCGACGGAAGCACGGCCATCTTTGCGAGCGACAAGTTTGGCGGGGCAGGGCAACTGGACCTTTACACCTTTGCACTGCCCGAGAGGGTGCGGCCCGAGCCTATCGTGTACAAGGAGGAGATAACCGAGGTGGCACCCGAGTTGGAGGTGGGCGAGAGCATCACACTGAAGAATGTCTTCTTCCAGACGGGGAAATACACGCTGCTGGACATCTCGATTGTAGAGCTGGACAAGGTGGTGGAGATGATGGAACGACACCCGACCCTGCGCATAGAGTTGGGCGGACATACGGACAACGTGGGCAGCGAGGCCTCGAACCAGAAGCTGTCGGAACAGCGCGCCAAGGCGGTATACGACTATTTGGTGCAGCACGGGGTGGAGTCTGCACGCCTCAGCTATAAGGGCTATGGCCAGAGCCAGCCTGTGGCTGACAACAGCACCCCTGAAGGCCGCCGACAAAACCGGCGCACGGTGTTCACCATACTGGAGAAGTGAGACCCTTGCAAGTTGTATCATCCATTAGATATACCATTGCGTCACAGCAAAACAAGAACATAAACAAAGATTGCACTATCAAAAAAAATGTGTATCTTTGCAGTGATAAAGATCGTGTGATTAATTACTCAACAGCTTGTAATTCACAATGAAAAAGGTAATAGTTTTGACCGGAGCCGGCATCAGTGCAGAAAGCGGCATCAGCACGTTTCGCGACAGCGACGGGCTGTGGGAGCAGTACCGGGTGGAGGATGTGGCCACGCATGAGGCCTACCTGCGCAACCCCGAGCTGGTACTGAATTTCTATAACGAGCGCCGTCGGCAGCTCTTCCAAGTAAAGCCTAACGAGGGCCACCTCCAATTGGTGCGGCTGGAGGAGCGCTACGATGTACATATCATCACGCAAAATATAGACAACTTGCACGAGCAGGCAGGCAGCACCCAGGTGCTGCATCTGCACGGCGAGCTGACCAAGGCACGCAGCGACCGCGACGACAACCTAATTGTCGACATTGGGGACCGCGACATCCATCTGGGCGACAAAGCCCCTGACGGGGCTCAGTTGCGACCGCACATTGTGTGGTTCGGCGAAGCAGTGCCCAACATTGAGCCTGCTGCCGAGCTGTGTGAGAAAGCCGACTATTTTGTGGTGGTGGGTACATCGATGAATGTATATCCCGCCGCCGGACTGATTCACTATGTGCCACGCTCCGCTCCCTGCTGGCTGGTTGACCCCAAGGCGGTACCCATCTCACGTCCCATCACCATCGTCCAGGAGAAAGCCGGCACAGGGGTGAAGAAGGTGGTGGATGAACTGCTCGCCCTGCCATAAGCAAACCTAATCCTGCTCCGCACCCGTCGATGCCGACGGCATGTGAGCGAATGAATCATCGGCAACCATTCAACTGATCCGACAAGAATAAACAAGTATAAGGAAATATAAAACAAAAAAAATAACAACATGAAAAGACTATTAACCTTTACCCTGCTGCTCGGCAGCCTGTTCCTGGCCAACGTGCAAGGCCAGATTGATTTCATCTACAACGGCCAGACATACACCAATGGTGATTCTTTCACCGTGACGTTGCCACAGGGAACCGTTGCCTGCTCCGAAGTCCAACTGAAGAACACAAGCAACACCGCCCTGCTGAACCTGGTGGCCACCGTGACCCCCATTGAAGAAAACGGTATCCACGTCTGGGCTATCTGCATCGGCAGCGAATGCCTCCCCCGCCTCAACAGCAACCCGTTCAACATGGAAGCAGGAGCCATTGACAACACCTTCGCTCTTGACCTTGACGTCGACGCTTCCATTGCACAGCCGTATGGTATCTACTCTATTGCTGTGTCAAACGGCACTGTCACCAGCAATGTGACTGTCCGTCTGCAGACCACCACCGTCGGCATTGACAACGTGGCCGGGAAACTCGCCCCCGTGGCCTATCCCAACCCTGCACAGGGTGCTTTTGCCATCCGCTACGAGGTTGAGCAGCCCGCCACACTCACCATTGTTGACATGCAGGGACGCACCGTGCGCAGCATTCCCGTGAAAGGCACCGGCTCCGTCAATGTCAGCGACCTGCCGGCTGGTCTGTATGCCTACGGCATCGCAGGCGACAAGATGCAAAAGCTCATCGTGAAGTAACCTGTTGTCCTTACCCGTCAAATCCCTGTGGAGGACGCTCCCCCGCAGGGATTTGTTTTAACTGACCACGCCATGCGACTATACACCCTTTGCAACTGTTGCGGGAAACGCATCTATCTGAAAGGAAACTTCTCGACTGCCGAGGAGGTGAGAAGTCAGATGGGAGAGATTATGACTGTGGGCTGTCGGCACTGCCACAGGCGAAGCCACCTACCCTACACATACGTGTGGGCCCGCAGTTGGGGGCCGTGGCGCACCGTGGCATTGCTCTCTGCCTTTGTGCTTGGTGCCACAGCCATCGTGGCACTCCTGCAAATGGCCGGGGCAGACCTTATCACCGTAATATGGCTCCCCTTTGCCGCCTTGACAGCTTATGCTTTGATGGCCAAGCACGAGTCGGATACCGTAGAGTTGTTCAACCGTTCATTGCAGACCGCTCCTCCTCCTCGACTTACCCACGAGGCTGCTGTGGACTTTAGCGACCCCGAACTCATAGACTGGTTCGATGTGGAGCACCCCAACAATATCACCAGCGAATACGAACAGGTACTTTACTACGCATCAGTTTTAAATTACGAGGAGAGCCCACGCTATTTTGAATGGTTTTACTACTATGAGGCCTATGAACACAATACACCCGACGATGGCACCCTGCTCTACAACAGTCTCCTTGCCGTAGGCGCCACGCGCCATGCAGCCATAGCAAAAGAAGCCCGTGAGATATACCTCGGCCACAAAGACGATATAGACATGTGCTTACACCGCGCCAAGGAGGACGGATACCAGCAGCTGCTTGCCATGAACCTATTTGAGCAGCAGGACGATGCCACGCTCCAGGCGCTCTATTCCGAGCCGCTCGTACCCCTCATGGCACAATACATTCGCGACAATCTCGAAAATCTGGAACGATAATCCACACCCACCCATGACGGAAAAGTACATCAAGCTTGGTCTTAAACTGGTAAGGAGCGGCCGCGCCGAAGAGGCGCTTGTCCATTTCAAGGCGGCATATGCTTTGGAACCAGACAATCCCGAGGTGCTGTTTTACATGGGTCGGGCATACAGCGAAATAGGGCAGCTGGAAAAGGCAGTGCAGTACTATCGGCTTATGCTGAAGTTTGAGCCTGGGGATTACTCTGGCTGGCTAAATCTGGCCAACTGCCTCGACCGCCTGGAGCTGTATGACCAAGCCGAAGAAGCCTACGTCTCAGCCGCCAATCTCGCCCCCGAAGTGGAGGATGTATATTTGGAGTGGGGCATCTGCTATTATAACCAAGAGCGGTATGAGGCGGCCTTGGCCTGCTTTGAACAGGCACAGCGCATCAACCCGTCGTGCGAGAAAGCCCTTTGGGAACAAGGCGACACCCTGGTGAAGATGGAGAAGTATGCCGAAGCGGCAGCCGTAGCTGCTGAACTGTCCCACCGCCTGCCAGACAGTTGGCAGGCGATGTACAACCAGGCTTGGTGTAATGAGAAGATGGAGCGGTACGACAATGTGATTCCCTTAGCCCGCAAACTGATAAACCTCTGTCCAGACAATGAAGACGGGCATGAGCTGCTGGGCAATGCCCTGCTTGCAACCGGTAAGACAGAAGAAGCCATCCTCCATTTCGTCCAAGCCCTGCGGCTTTGCCCCACCTACTGGTCGATCTGGGCCTCAAAGGGCTATGCGATGCTGCTACTTGAACGCTATGACGAAGCCTTGACTTGCTACGAACAAGCCACAAGCGGAGTGGATGACGACCCGGACTACTGGAACGACTTGGGGGTAGTGCTTCACCACTTGCAACGCAACGACGAGGCCTTGGATTGCTACCAAAAAGCCCTGAATCTGGAACCCAATCATCTGTTGGCACTCAGCAATATGGCCGACCTGTATATGGAACGCCGTGCATACACCAATGCCGAAGAACTGTTCCAAAAAGCCTACGACATCAATGGAAGCCGGGAGTGCCTCTCGTCCGCTGTAAAGTGCATGTACCTCACCCGGCGGTACAAGGAGATGGTGCAGCCCCTCCTTGCCTTGCTGCCCTTTGCCCAGGAGGACGAGCGTCCGGTGGCCTATCTGCTGGGAGTGGCTTATAAGAATATGCAGGAGTATGAAGAGGCGCTGCGGTATTTCACGCTGCAACTGGAGACTTTCCCCGATGGACCCTACGTGGATGCCTGTTGGTTCAATATCGCCCTATGCGAGAGGGATATGGGACATCTCGAGCAGGCAGAGAGCGCCGTGATGAGGGCTATGGAGCTATTCGACAGTAAAGAGGATAAAGCCATGTGCTATTTCTGCCTTGGGGGGATCTACTTCATGCAGAAAAACTATGAGCAAGCACTCCTATTCTCGGACAAAGCGGTGAGGTTCGACCCTGACATAGATGATTATAGGGCGCTGCGGAAAGAGGCCTTGACCCTTTTGAACAGAAGCCGGAGGAAGAAGCGATGACCATGAGGAAAGGCTACCTCACCTATGCCGACTATTGCCGAAAACGTTTTGGCACCCCCGTGCAGAAGATTGCTGTGGACGGTGGCTTCTCCTGTCCCAACCGCGACGGTACTAAAGGCCATGGGGGCTGCACCTTCTGCAACGGCGAGGCCTTTGCCCCCTCCTACTGCCGCATGGCAAAGAGCATCACTCAGCAGATTGACGAGGGCATCCGTTTCCATGCACTCCGTCGACGCAAAGCCACCCTATACGTAGCCTACTTCCAGTCCTATTCCGGCACCTATGCCCCCTTGGAGGTGCTGCGGAGCCGCTACGAAGAAGCGCTGTCGCACCCCGCTGTCGAGGGCATGGTGGTGAGCACCCGACCCGACTGTGTGAACGAACCCACATTGGACCTACTACGAACCTTGGGCGAACGTAAATATGTGGCAGTGGAGTACGGCATAGAGAGCTGCTACGACGCAACACTGAGCCTCGTGCACCGAGGCCACACATTTGAGTGTACACGACAGGCCATCCTTGCCACTGCCGAGCGGGGCATTGATGTGGGCGGGCACCTCATCCTCGGCCTTCCCGGCGAAAGCCGCGAGCAGATGCTGACCGAAGCCGACATTCTGTCCGGTCTTCCGCTCTCCACCCTCAAGCTCCATCAGCTGCAATTGCTCCGCAACACCGAGATGGAACGCCAATGGCTATCAAACCCCGATGCCTTTCCCCCTCCTTTCGGACTGGAAGAGTATGTGTCGTTAGTGGCCCAATTCCTGAAACGACTACGTCCCGATATCGCACTCGAACGGGTGGCTGCTTCGGTGCCCCCGCGCTATCTTGCCGACCCCGCACGCAGTTGGCACACCCCTGACGGACGACACGTAACCCATGAGGAGATTGCACAACGGGTGCGGCTAAGGCTTGCAGACCTGCAATAATATACTGGTAACAAAATATATCTGTTGGCAAGACATACCTGCCGGGCAACAAATAAAGCGTTAATAAAGTTGTTTTTTCAACTTTCAAAAAAAAAGATGTATCTTTGTAGGTTAGATAATAAAACATAAAAACACATAAATTATTGTAATTATGTATACAAAGTTTCAAGAACACCTTCAGAAAGAGTTGGCCGACATCGAAGCTGCCGGTCTTTACAAGCACGAACGCATCATCGAGAGCCCCCAGGGAGCCGAAATCATGGTGAAGGGCAAGAAGTGCCTCAACTTCTGCGCCAATAACTACCTCGGCCTGGCCGACAATCCCGAACTCATCAAGGCCGCCAAAGAGGGCATGGACGCCCGTGGCTACGGTATGGCCTCCGTACGCTTCATCTGCGGTTGCCAAGACCTGCACAAAAAACTGGAGCAGAAAATCTCCGAGTTTTTCGGCACCGAGGACACAATCCTCTACGCTGCCTGTTTCGACGCCAACGGCGGTGTCTTCGAACCCCTGCTGACCGACGAGGACGCCATCATCAGCGACGCTCTGAACCACGCCTCCATCATCGACGGTGTGCGCCTGTGCAAAGCCCAGCGCTACCGCTACGCCAATGCCGATATGGCCGACCTCGAGGAGCAGCTCAAGGCCGCTCAGAAAAACCGCTTCCGCATCATTGTTACCGACGGCGTGTTCTCGATGGACGGCAACGTTTGCCCCCTCGACAAGATTTACGAACTGGCACAGAAATACGATGCCATGGTGATGGTGGACGAGAGCCACAGCGCCGGCGTGGTTGGCAAAACCGGCCGCGGCGTGACCGAGCGCTACAACCTGCGCGGCAAGATTGAAATCCTCACCGGCACCCTCGGCAAAGCCTTCGGTGGCGCCATGGGCGGTTTCACCACCGGCCGCAAGGAGATTATCGACATGCTCCGCCAGCGCAGCCGTCCCTACCTCTTCTCCAACAGCATGGCTCCCGGCCTCGTGGCTGCCGGCATCCGCATGTTCGAGATGATGAGCGAGACCAACGAGCTGCAGGACAAACTGCACGAGAACACCGACTACTTCCTGCGCCGCATGAAGGAAGAAGGCTTCGACTGCAAGCCCAGCGAGAGCGCCATCTGCGCCGTCATGATCTACGACGCTGCCAAGAGCCAGCAGTATGCTGCCAAGATGCAGGAAGAGGGCATCTTCGTCACCGGTTTCTACTATCCCGTCGTGCCCAAGGGCCAAGCCCGTATCCGCGTCCAAATCAGCGCCGCCCACGAGCATGAGCACCTTGACAAGTGCATCGAGGCCTTCAAGAAAGTCCGCAAGGAAATCGAAGGCAAATAAAACCAGACAAATCGCAATGCTTTTCACGAAGGGTGCAAAAGGTCTACGACCCGCACCCTTCAATTTTTTGGCAGTCCAACAACACCAATGTTATGAAAAAAATCAACATCTACCTCCTCATCACAGCCCTCCTGCTCATAGCACTGGGAATAGTATGCATCTTCAATCCGGGTGCCGGCTTTGCTTCTGCCTCATGGATCATGGGGCTGCTCATACTGTGCTCCGGCGTGTCGTCGCTCATCTTCGGTCTCCGCGCCCAAGCCTTCCTGCCCAATGCCGGCTCCACCACCCTACTGGCCATCTTCCAGATTATAGTAGGCCTCATGCTGGCCACCAACATCCTGGCCTCCGAAGTGGCCCTGATAGCCGTATTCGCCATGTGGGTACTGTTTGAAGGGGTTTCGCTGGCCGTCCTGTCAATCGACTACAAGAAAGGCGGCTACGACCGCTGGTGGCTCATGCTTCTGTTGGGCGTGTGCAGCATCCTGCTCGGATTCTTAGCCCTGCGCGACCCCGAAACCACCGGCACATTCCTCGGTATCCTCCTCGGTCTCGGCATCCTGGCAAACGGCATCATCCGCATCGTAGCCTTCTTCGGCCTCAAACGCATCGAGAACCGGATCCGCGACCTCAAAGAGAGTGCCACCGCCACACCCATCGACGACATCGACCACACTGAAATCAAGCACAACTGACTCATCCTGCCTGTTGTCATGATTGCAGAAGGTGCGGGTAAATAATCACCCATCAATCATGCCAACAAGTGCACACACCCGTCTGACCAGTATTCAATATCAAACGACAAAGGTGCCCAACCGTTTCCCCAAAAAACATTGGGCACCTTCTTCATCCCCTCGAGCCACCGGGCATCACACACGTCCCTCGTCCGATGTTAGTCCGATGTCGGTCCGATGTTAGTCCGTTTCCGCACGGGGAAATAGATCGGCCCCACAGCGACTTTACAACCATCCTGCACCGTCCTTTGTGCCGCAACACTGCAGTGCCACAGATCCATTTCCCCTACGCCACCAAAACTCATCCACGACCGTAGCGCTGCAACAGCCAGAGGGCCATCATCCGAAAGAGCGATTTATGACTATTGTTCAAAGAATACATGCGTCACTTCGCCGAGATTGGCCCGACGAGGCAATTGTGCAACGCAGCGTTGCACAATTGCCGTGGCGTCTCAATATCTGCTTGATGGAAAAGGTCAAAGAGCCCAATCGCAGATTGGCTTACGCGATGGCGGACATAAAGCATGGATGGAGCAAAAACATCCTTGAACTACAACTGGACAACTACACCTTGGAACGTGAAGGTAAACTGCCGAGCAACTTCGACGGGACACTTCCTGCAGTGCAATCCGACATGGTACGACCCATACCTGTTGGATTTCACCTGTGCCGATGCCAATTTTTCTATCACCTGCGACTGCGTTGCTATGTGGTAATCGGAAACGGTAGTACGCTATTCTCTTGCAGGAATGAGCAAACCTATAGGTGTGGCATCGTGGGAGACAGAAGTCGGGCAAGAGGTTGCTGACAAATGGGTGTCGACGTTGCCCACAATAGAGGAACTTGAAAAGGAAGAGCCCCCCCCAATGACTATACGGCACACATTAGGCATATCTGGCGGTAAGGATAGTGTAGCGCTACTTATTGGCAACCCACTGGAGGTCTCTCAGCGATCTTTCTTCGTGGTTATGTCGTATCATATATGAGACAACAAACAAAGGAGAATAATAAAAGAAAAGCAATATAATCAACAATAATTCGTTATTAATAAAAAAATAATATGCCCACTCGCGATTTACACGATCACCCCTTTGATGAGGAAACAATACTGAAGTTGGAAATCTTTGAAGATTATTTCAAAGAATGGTTGCCTACATTCGTGATGAGCCATGCAGATGATGACATTTGGATTTTTGACTTCTTCGCAGGAACAGGGCGTGACCTTAATGATATTGCAGGAAGTCCAATTCGAATTCTTCAGCAGATAAAAGGACAAGCTGGAAATATTTTTCAGAAAAGATGTAAGGTCCATGTATGCATGAATGAATATAATGCCAATAAGTTCAATTCGTTGAAGCAATGCTGTGAACAATACATTGACGAGGAGCAGGAACTGGGTAGACTTAACAACAAGTATCTCTTTTTGGAATTCCACAACGAAGACTTTGCAGAATTGTTTCCCAAATATCATAATACAATATATTCATCCCCGGCTTTGATTTTCCTTGATCAAAATGGTATGAAGTTCTTGGCGGACAAATACCTTTCGGATTTAGAGAGACTCCCTCAAACAGATTTCCTGTATTATCTTTCTTCTTCTTACTTCATTCGATTTAGAGAGACGCAAGCGTTTCAAACCAATATGAAAATCGATATGGACAAAGTCCGTCAAAACCCGTACAAATACGTCCATCGGAGCATCCTTGACCAATTGAAGGAACGCCTACCCCAAGGATCAAAATTAAAGCTATATCCTTTTACCATAAAGAAAGGCGCAAATATATATGGCATTATTTTTGGGGCAAAACATCCTCTTGCAGTCGACAAATTCTTACGAACCGTTTGGAAAAAGAACACGCTCAATGGCGAGGCCAACTTTGACATTGATGACGATAAAACGAAAGGACAGCTAGAACTTTTTGGAGAAAAAAAGCTCACAAAGATAGAGTCTTTTCAAGAAGATTTAAGACGAAAAATATTGAACGGGGGTTTGCGGACAAACAAAGATGTATACGATTTCACCTTGGAACAGGGACATATCCCCAAACATTCATCCGACGAGTTGAAAAAGATGAAGCAAGAGAAGTTAATCGATTATGAAGAGCGAACACCGCTTGTCAATTATGATAAAGTGTATAAGGAAAAACGCTATGTTTCCTATAAATTGGTTAAACAATGAAAACCACAAAAATAGAATGGACCGACAAAACTTGGAATCCAATCACAGGGTGTGACAAGATTTCACAGGGATGCACACACTGCTATGCAGAGGTGATGTCTCGACGCTTGAAGGCTATGGGGTTAGAAAAATATACCAATGGTTTTCAAGTTACAATGCATAAAGATTGTCTTGAGGAACCACTCGCTTGGCGGAAACCACATACAATTTTTGTCTGCTCCATGAGCGACCTCTTCCACAAGGATGTCCCCTTCGAATTCATCGACCGTGTGATGGACACTATCCGACGTACCCCACAACATCGCTACCAGTTGTTGACTAAACGCGCCGAGCGTATGGCCGAGTACTTCCATTCTCATAAAGTGCCTGCTAATGCTTGGCTGGGTGTGACCGTGGAATGCCAATCCTCCAAACCACGTATTGACAGCCTACGTGACCTTCCCGCTCCGATACGATTCCTCTCCTGTGAGCCGTTGATTGAAGACTTGGGAGAATTAAACCTTGACAATATCGACTGGGTGATAGTTGGTGGCGAAAGTGGTCCCCAAGCCCGCCCGATGAAAGAAGCGTGGGTGCTCTCCATTCAAGAACAGAGCGAACGGCAAGGCTCAGCTTTCTTCTTCAAGCAATGGGGCACATGGGGTGCCGATGGAGTGAAACGCAACAAACACAAAAACGGAAAACTAATCAACGGCAAAGTCTTTCAAACAATGCCAATAAAAATAACAATACCCATGAAATAACAATTATATGGAACAAACAACATATAATAAAATACAATCAAAGGTATTGAATCATATATTTCACAAGTATAGTGAAAATGAAGAATATGCATTAAAAATTCTTCATGCACTCAGATTACTATTGAAAAGCTCATATAAAAAATATGGATTCCCGTCAACACTTACAGATTTTTCCTCATCCAATTTGGATGTTTGTTTTCAGACAGACCTCTCCAGAGTAAATGAAAAAGAATCAAGAAAAAGAAATGCAGGGGTTTACTATACTGACCATGACGTAACAGACTTTATGGTATCTAATGCTTTCTCCCATTTTATTAACCCCACATTAATCTCCGTTTCAAGAAGTGAAGAAGTAACTTTTTTGTTCAAAAATCTTTGCGAAAATAATATCAAAAAAATCTTTGAGGCGAGAGTGTTTGATCCCACATGTGGTTCTGGAGAATTTTTGATAAGTGCCCTTACATTAAAGATCCTGTTGTATAAGTCAGGCGTTTATGATAAAAAAACACTAATATCTTTAATTGAAACAATTAAAGGAAATGACATAGACATTTTGTCTACTGACATTTCAAAGATTAGGTTGTTCTTTCTTATCATTGATTCTATCGAGGAGGAGATTGATGTAACTGAAATTGCTAAAACACTAAACAAATGTTTTGGTAATTTGGACATGATTGACTACAAAGAATGCCAATCTTGTAAATATGAAATAATCGTAGGTAATCCTCCATATATTGAGTATGGTAAATATGAAGGGAGTGTTTCAAATAGTAATGGCAACGTGTATGCCGATGTGATACAGAATGTTATTCCTATGCTTTCCACCAATGGTGTCCTTGCTTTCGTAGTTCCTCTCTCATATATCGCCACAAAAAGAATGAGTCAAATAAGGAACCATGTACAAAAACATTGTGGGAAACAATTATTAATGAACTTTGCAGATAGACCTGATTGCTTGTTTTGTGGTGTTCATCAGAAATTAACAATAGTTCTTGCACAAAATACCCCAATGAGCAATGGAGTCTACTCTACAAAATACAATCATTGGTATAAAACAGAACGGGAATTGATTTTCACCAATTTGTCACTAAGTAAAGTGGATCCGACGGATGTCGGTTATTGGCCTAAACTAGGAGATTCAATAGCCGCATCTATTTATAATAAAATTCAACACTACCACGGAGAAGATTTGCTAGAATTAAACAATACAACAGCATTAAGTAGCGTATTTGTCAATCAACGCGCCTGTTTTTGGATGAAAGTTTTTTCCCATGATATGTATTCGAATAGTTATAAAGAATACAAAGTTGGAGAATCACAAAAACCATTTATATTATGCCTATTGAATTCAAGTTTATTCTTCTTGATGTGGACTATTATTTCTGATGGGTGGCATATAACAAACAAGGAAATATCATTCATAAAAATACCCAGTAAGATTCCCAAACCACAGAAATGGGTTGAATTGATTGATCGCCTCGAAAATAAATTAGAAAAAACCAAAACTTATGTGGGTACAAAACAAGTGCAGTATGAATATAAGCACAAGTATTGTAAAGATATAATTGACAAGATTGACGATGAACTGAAAGACGTTTATGGACTATCAGAAACTGAAATAATTTATATAAAATCATTTAATGAGAAATACAGGATGAGTGATGGGGCATAACTTAAAAGTCATAGATTTGTTTGCTGGTTGTGGCGGTTTCTCTGTTGGATTCGAAGAAGCGGGCTTTACTATTATCAAAGCTGTGGAATTTGACAAAGAAATTGCAAGTTCATATTGCCACAACCATCCAAATACCTTGATGTATGCAGAAGATATTGGTAAAATTGTTGACGATGATCATTTCTCTAAAGGTGAGGCTGATATAATTATTGGTGGCCCACCTTGTCAAGGTTTCTCGATGGCAGGTGCACGAATTCGAGAAAAGAACGCCTTTATGAATGACCCTCGTAACTTTCTATTCAGGCATTATGTAAATGTTGTAAAGATTGTTCGTCCGAAAATATTCGTGTTTGAAAATGTAAAGGGTATACTATCAAAAGACAATGGTAAAATATTTCAAGAGATTGTGAACACTTTTGAAAATCCTAACAATTTTGATGGGGATAAATATTACCTTCACTATAAGGTATGCAAAGCGGTTGAGTTTGGTATCCCACAACGACGTGAACGCGTTATTCTAATTGGAATGATAAATAAAGATTTTGATATTGAGAAGTTATTTTATACGGTCAGGACAAATATGGTTGAAACTCAGCCTCATTTTTTTGACAATGTCACTCTTTACGATGCAATTTCCGATATTCCATTACCTTCTGAAGATGGAACAGTTAAGCTTAAACAGGCAAAGACAAATTATCAGAAACAACTACGAAATAGTTTGAGTTCTACATTTAATCACATCGCCACCAAACACAATAGCTTAGCAATAGGAAGAATGGAAAAGATTTCTGCAGGTCAGAATTGGACAACACTTGAAGAAGAAATCACCTCTGTTCATAGTGGGGCATACGGTAGATTGCAATGGGATAGTCCAACCATGACTATCACAACTCGATTTGACACACCTGCAGGTGGAAGGTTTATCCATCCCGAACATAATAGAACAATAACACCAAGAGAAGCTGCAAGGGTTCAATCCTTCCCAGATTCTTTTGAGTTTACTGGTTCAAAATCCTCCATCTGCAAGCAAATTGGAAATGCTGTGCCGCCAAAACTTGCTTTCTTTATAGCGAATGTGGTAAAACAACTATTAATATCATGAGTAAATTAAGCGATGATAAATTGAGAAAACTGGATTCCTTGAGCAATCAAGGTGGTTTTTGGTATATCACAAAACAAAATCTTGTCTTTAGAGATTTGTGCTTTATGGCTAAAATTCTTGAGGCATGGAACGATCGGAGTGACGAAAATTACCAATCCTTTTTTGATCGACACAAAACGCTCGCTGGTTATGGGAATTTGGCACCATTGACGGCTCATCGGGCGACAAAAAACTGTGAATATCTTGGATTAACAAAACCGTCAGACAAATATAGTTCACGGAATTTAACTCCATTCTATTTTGCTTTAAAAGACTTATGCAATGGTGATTTCGATAAATTGTCATCATATCCGAATATTGTCAACAAACAATTGGAGCGAATATACATCGATTCAAATGTAAATAATTTATATACAACTCATATAAAAATTTGTCCATTTATGTTTTTGTTCAAAATTTTACTCCTTATTGGAGACATAACAAAGTCATATAGAATTGCTACGATAGAGTTTAAATTATTTGTGGCGACTGCGCAAAGTTGGAATGATTATTTTGAAGTCGTAGAATCAATTTTAAGGTATAGAAATGACCGTGATTTCAAGATGCAGTGTGATGCAAATATTACTAAAGTTTCAGATGTCCGATACAATATTCTTGCACAGAACCATTCTCAACTCGAAGTGACGAGTAGCGACATTGCAATTAAAGATGGAGAAGTTAAAAACATTCGTCGAAAAGTCGCAGAATATGAATTAGATGATTCCGTACAAAGCCCAGAGGATATGTTTTCGTCCTATTTTGTTTCGACATTTCCATTACAGCAAATCTTTTATGGTGCTCCAGGTACTGGAAAATCACATGAAATAAAAGAGAGAACAAAAGGACAAAGTGTTATCCGCACTACATTCCATCCCGATAGCGACTACTCGACATTTGTGGGAGCGTATAAACCCACGATGGAGGAGACGGACTCTTTAGTGGTACCTGTTGTTGTTGACAAGGGTATAAATCTTGAAGACACAAAGACTTATAAGGACAAAAGAATTATCTACAAATTCGTCAAACAGGCTTTTCTGAAGGCTTATCTGCTGGCTTGGAAAAACTATACTGACTTAAAAACGGTTACAACTATTACCGATACTACATCTACGGCCGCGAGACTCGATGACGAACGGGATATGATCACCAAGGCTATTCAAAACGAATTTAATCCAAACAATAATATTAAACAGGACGAAAGCCCTAACCAAAGCGATCAGGACGAGCATACTACAAACAAGTCAAAGCTGATTGTAACTCACTCCTGCAAGTCAGTTTTCTTAGTTATTGAGGAGATCAACCGCGGCAACTGCGCACAAATTTTCGGCGACCTGTTCCAACTGCTCGACCGCAGTGACAACGGATTTTCGGAATACCCCATCGAGGCTGACGACGACTTACAAAAAGAGATCGAACGCGCATTCAGAGAAGAGGCCGACTACAAACTTGTCAACAACATCAATGTCGAAGGGACAGTCATGGACTACACGAGCAACTACGGAGCCACTCTCTCCGAAGATATCCAGCACGGCCACATCCTCCTCCTGCCCAAAAACCTCTACATCTGGGCCACAATGAACACAAGCGACCAAAGTCTCTTCCCCATTGACTCTGCCTTCAAGCGTCGTTGGGATTGGGTGTATATTCCCATTGACACACATAAAGAGGACTGGTATATCAAAGTTAATAACATAGAATACTCATGGCCTTCATTCCTCGACAAAATCAATGATGAAGTTCTATCCGACGAAACTGCGGAGGACAAACATCTTGGATTCTATTTTTGCAAAGCAGATGACAACATCATTTCGGCAGAAAAATTTGTCAGTAAGGTGTTGTTCTATCTATGGAACGATGTATTCAAAGTATATGGTGTTCCCGAAATGCTGACAAAAGGCGACAAGAACATGACATTCCATAAATTCTATAACACTGATGGTTTAATTAACGAGACTCTTGTTGCCAAATTGCTAGACAATATCGGTGTAGAAAAGAAAGTCAAAGAACCTACAACAGAGAGTGACTCTGACGAGACTGTCTCTGCTACTGAGTAATAAGGAAAAGTGACATGCGTATCCTAATTGAGTCTCATCAGTATCCAGCCAACCTGGTTGAAGGAATAATCGCGGGTCTTACCAACCTGCGTAATATTCACGGCAAGGTATCTGTCAATCATGTAGGCTATTATTACAACCCAATATTGAAGGATACGGTTTTCATTCTCCCCAAAGTACTGCTGGATGGCAGTTCTGACGAGGCATCAACGGATGACAGACTCTTTGGCAAGTACAAACCCGAGGATGTTATTGACCTGAAAACACAGAAACTACTTTCAAAAGAGGAATATGACTTCCTGTATGGACTTTCTGTGTGGATATACCGCGCCCTTATGGTGTATCGTGACTCACATCCCGACGGTGAGATTGTGGAACAACGAT
>Ga0247609_10003092_pt1 | contig 17050 bp, 4 predicted proteins | sample 172DNAGHGlowgp2_FD_193487 | JGI IMG/M metagenome (GOLD analysis project Ga0247609, IMG submission 193487) | Sheep rumen microbial communities from Palmerston North, Manawatu-Wanganui, New Zealand - 1728 DNA GHGlow gp2 | ecosystem: Host-associated > Mammals > Digestive system > Stomach > Rumen ...
CCATTGAGCCTCTGTTAAATCTTTATGGTAAAATGAATTTGACATAAGCTTTTCACTTCTTTCAAATTCATTTTATCAGAGAACTGCTTATGTTTTTCTTTTACTTGAGTTTACCAACAACCCCTAGTCATATTGTTTTTCAAAATTTAAGGGAGGTAAAGGAAATATGGAACGAGTGTTTCAAGTTCTTGAAAATACGGTCAACAGATCAACTATCAATGACTTTAGGATTTTTACAAATAGGTTTCACGATGTAACAAAATGGTTTATGTCTAGCGATTACTGTATTGATGATAAAGGCAAGCCGAATGATGTTATTACTTTCGTTATATATCCATATATTTTAGATTTTCCACAGTGGTCTACGTTGATTGGTTCTTTACAAAAAACAGATTTAAAAAATTGTCGTAGCATTTCTAATGAATTTTGTTCTTTTTCACATGAAGGATATTTTTTTAGTTTTAATTTCTTGATAGAAAAAAACAGCTTTATCAATAAATGGAAGGATCACAATACCTTAAATCAATTAATTGATGATGTTCTTGACATGATAAATAATAAGTGGAAAGTTAATACGCCGCATATGATAGAGCATTATAACGAACTTGAGGAGAGATTAAAGAAACTCAAGAATGATATGTGCGCTAAAAGTTTTAACTATAAACTGTTGTCAAGAACTATCATCACGACATTTCTTGCATCATACATAAGGCATTTAATAATTCGAGAAATAGAGAGTGTTGAAATTTTTTCATGGTTGTCTGACAGAGACAAAATGACTAGTTGTTATAACTCTATTTATGAGGTTATGTATGAAATTATTTCACATTGCATGTGTTATAACCACCTGCCGGAAGATAAATATTTCCATATAAAAGAATGCATACCAGCAAATATCGAAGAAAAAATCTTTTACGACGAATTTGTTAGAGTTGCTGATTTTATATGCGGTGGTATAGCAGATTTTGATTTACAGAAAAAAAGGGTGCATAAACAAAAACATTGTACTCTAATTGAGGATGTCATAGCAGATAATCATAACATAGCTATATTATTATTTCGCAAAAATGATATCGCAAAATGTTCACATAGAAGAAATTAGTAGGGGTTGTTGGTAAACTCGATAAAGTTATAGTGTATTCATGTTTTATATCTGATTTGAGATGGGAATAAACAAGAGAACCCGTGATTTTTAGCCAACTATCCTCTGCCATTTTGGTTCAGGATTAAGTCAAAAAGTAATTTACCAACAGTCCCTATACCACTTTTTTACTGTGAACACACGCTCTAAGAAATAAATCTGCGCGGCATAAAAAATTTTTCCCGTCGAAAGGCGGGATTTTTTTTGATATAATCGTCGCGAAAGGATGTGACCCGATTGGCTACTCAACAGGATGTTATCAAGAAATTCATGGCGGCTTTGGATACCGCAACTTCAAGCGGCACTTCCGCCCTCAACACGGCGATTAAGGCTTGCTCCGATTTCGACAGCTTGCAGGACTTCAAAGATAAAATCGTCAGCGACTGCGCCGAAGTCGACGATGCGACAACTTTCCTGCGCGATTACTGCGGCATAATCTTCGGCAACACGGACACCGGCGCGATAACGGGTTCGGGCGCGGGCAACGCCACTGTCAAATCTGCCAAAAGCGTCGTGCCCGAAAACGGCGACCTCATAAACTTCACGGGCAACGAATTCACCATTGACGGCTTGACCGTAAAGCTCGGCAAGAGCGGCGCAGGTTCCGTGCTCAAGACTCGCGACTTCAGCAACCTGTCCGCGCAGGAACAATATCTTTGGCAAAGTCTCTACTCCTACTGGATGGAAGGTTCCCTCGCGCTCATCGCCGACAGTTACGGCGATAATTTCAGCTTCAATGACAAATCCTCCGCTGCGACCAAAACAATGTACATCGTCTTTAACAACTCCGATGACGGCATTTTGGCTTCGACGTGGGGCGGTCCCAACTACACAAAAAAATCGACCAACGACTTGGAAATTCACATCAATCTGAAATTTTACGGCACTGCAACGGGCGTTGACGGCATACCGACCGGCAGCAATCAAACTTATCTCGACCGCACGCTCGCTCACGAACTTACTCACGCCGTGATGCGCGCCAATATTGATTACTTCGACTACTTGCCCAAATGGCTCAAGGAAGGCATGGCGGAACTCACTCACGGTGCCGACGATAAGCGCACTGCCGACTTGCGCACTCTGGCGGGCAATTCAAATCTTTTGCGCCGCGCGCTCTCCGATTTAAACTCAACGAGTGTAACTAATCCCGCTTATTCGGGCGGCTACCTCGCATTGCGCTACCTTGCCAAGCAAGCCGCCGATTCATACGTCAAAACCTTCAGCGGCTCCAACGACGCCGACCAATTTGAAACTTTCAACGATTACGTCACGATTGACGGCGGCGGCGGCTCCGATACTCTCGGCAACGGTTTCTACACCTCGGTAAGCTACAGCCTTAACGGCGGCGATTACGTTTATCTGCGCGGCGGCGACGGCAACGATTCTATCTTAAACTGTGTCGCCGACTCCGTTACTATTAACGGCGGTGCGGGCGACGATTCGATTCAAAACCGCGACGGCAATGTTTTAATCATCTACGCGGCGGGCGACGGCAACGATTGGATTCAAGGCTTCAATGAAACGTCGACGCTGTCTGTCGGCGGTGCGCCGTACTCAAGCAGACAAAGCGGCGACGATTTGATTTTAACCGTCGGCGACGGCTCAATCACCCTCGGTAATGCCTCAACCCTTGACGCCAACATCATCGGCACTTCGACGACCTTGACGCTGACCAATGACGACAACGCCAAACAAACTCTGCCCGCGCAGATTGTTAAGGCGGACGCCGCCGCCCGAACGAAAATCACGCGCATCGTCGGCAACGAACTCGACAACACGATTCTCGGCGGCTCGAAGGCGGATACGATTTACGGCAAAGACGGCGACGATTACGTTGCAGGCAACAACGGCAACGACAAAATTTTGGGTCAAAACGGCGACGACACGCTTTGGGGCGGCAAAGGCGCGGACACGCTCACGGGCGGCAAGGGCAACGACCTTTTCGTTTACACGGCGGGCAAGGACGTCATTGCGGACTATGAAAGCGGCGACAAAATTTCACTCGGCGCGGACGTGACGGGCGCAAGCCTCAAGGGCTCGGATTCCGTGCTAAAATTTGGCAGCGGCACGCTCACCGTCAAGAAAGCTTCGGCGTTGACGCTAATCGACGCGGAAGGAACGGAGCTCACGACGATAATCGGCAGCATGACTTTGGATAATACGGCGGGCGCGTCGACCTTGCCCGCGCAGATTTTCTCGGCAGACGCGTCGACGCGCACCAAGGCAATTAAAATTGTCGGTAATGCGCTCGCGAACACCATCCTCGGCGGCGCGGGCAACGACAAACTTTACGGCAGCAACGGCGACGATTCGCTGATCGGCAACGCAGGCAAAGATTATCTGCACGGCGGCAACGGCAACGATACGCTGTGGGGCGGCGCAGGCAACGATACGCTAATCGGTGGCGCGGGCGTCGACACATTCATTTACACGGCGGGCAAGGACGTAATCACCGACTTTGCCGACAACGACCTCCTGCAGATAACAGGAACGTTCGCAGGCACTTACAGCTCCTCGGCGAATACCGTAGCGTTCAAGGTGGGCTCGACTGCAAGAGCACTCACGCTTAAGGACTTTACCGCCTCGAATTTCAACATTAACGGTGACGACTACCAAATCAGCGGCACCAAACTTGTTAAGAAATAAGTGGTTAGTGAAAAACCCCGTCACTCGCGAAGAGTGGTGGGGATTTTTTTGCTCGTTGATTTAAACGTCGTCGTAGCGTAAAATTAAAGCCGAAGTTTAAGTTTTGTTTTTGTCCGAAGGAGTTGATTTCAAATGGCGACAATCTCAAACAGCACAGCGAACACCCTCGTGACCGGTACAAGCGACGCCGATTCCATTTACAACAACAGCGCGAGTGTCACAGTCAACGCGGGTGCAGGCAACGACACCGTTTCGAATTGGGGCTCATCGGTCTCGGTTAATGCCGGCGCGGGCAACGATACCCTCGAAAACCACGGCAATGCGACAAAAGTAACGCTATTCGGCGGCGCGGGCGACGATTCGGTCTGGAGTGCAAGCAGCGGCACGAATCTTCTAATCGACGGCGGCGACGGCGCAGATGTCCTCGGCAGCAGAAATTCAAACTCGACACTGCGCGGGGGTGCGGGCAACGATACCCTGCGCAACGGTTTCACTACAGGTTACGGCGGCGGTTCCTCCCTTACCTTAGCGGGCGACACGGGCAATGATTTGATTCAAAATTACGGCGGCAACAATGTCCTGATTGCTTACGCTTCTGGCGACGGCAACGATTCTGTCGTCGGCTTCAACTCGACCTCGACGTTAAGCATCGGGGGCGGTACATACTCAAGCCAACTCAGCGGCTCGGACATTGTCGTCAAAGTCGGTACGGGCTCGGTCTCCTTGCAAGGTGCTTCGAACCTCGCCACGGTTAACGTCACGGGTGCCGCCCTTATCAACACCGTATATAACACCGTAAACTATGCTTCGGTAAGCGGCAGTGCTTCCTACGATTCGATTTACAACAGCGGTCGTTACGCCACGATAAACACCGGCGACGGCAACGATACCGTCTACAACGACGCGGGCGACCACAGCTCAATCAATGCGGGCGCGGGCAACGATTCGTTAAACCTTTATTTCACGTGGTATTCAAGCGTCGACGCAGGCACGGGCAGTGACATCATCATAAGCGAGCGCGCCAAATATAATTTGCTGAACGGCGGCGCGGGCGCAGACCGTATCAGCTTGACGGGTGCCTACTCCGATTACAACAGTATACACGGCGGCACGGGCAACGATTACATTTACGGCAACCCGAACGCCACGGTCGGAAACTTTTACCGGTACACGAGCGGCGACGGCAACGACGTGATTTACAACTTCAACGCCAACGACACCGTTTCAATCGCCGGCTCTGCTCAATACATGCTCTCAACCGTGGGCTCCAACGTCGTCGTCAGCATGGTAAGCGGCGGTTACATGTCCTTGATCGGCGCGGCAAGTCTCGACGCAATCAACATCACGGGCGGCACTGCCACCATAAGTCCCTTCATGACCAACTACAACAAAAATTCGCTGGTAAGCGGCACCGACGACGCCGATACCATACGCAACTACGCGGGCGGTGTCACGATTCAAGCAGGCGCAGGCAACGATTCAATTTACAGCTCCACAAGCCCCGCATACAAGATTAACAATGATTACGGCTACGTGACGATAGACGCGGGCGCGGGCAACGATACCGTCTACAGCAACGACCCCAACGTCTCGATAGTGGGCGGCACGGGCAACGATTACATTAACAACAACTGGTCTTCCGGCGTCATGGTGCACGGCGGCGCAGGCAATGACACAATCGTCTCTAAGGGCGGAACCGTGAACGGCGGTACGGGCAGGGACGCAATCAGCTTGACGGGTGCAAACGTTATACAGTTCGCGGCGCAATACGGCTACGATACGGTTTACGGCTTCACCGCCGACAGTAACGTTTCCATTTCTCCCTCCGCCTACTACACGCGCACGACCGTCGCTTCCGACGTTATCATCAGCCTAACGAGCGGCGAATCCATGACTCTGAAGGACGCGGCAAGTCTCTCCACTGTCAGCATAACGGGCGGCATTCAAACCGTCGACAGTTCCAATATTGTCAACTACAACAAGAATTCGCTGGTAAGCGGCACCGCCGCCGCCGACATCATTCAAAACCACGCAGGCGGCGTGACGATTCAAGGACTCGCGGGCGACGATTCAATCTACAGCTCAACCAACGCCAACTACACGATTAACAGTGCTTACGGTTACGTGACGATAGACGCGGGCGCGGGCAACGATACCGTCTACAACAACGACCCCAACGTCTCGATAGTGGGCGGCGCGGGCAACGATTCCATTATCAACAGCACTTACGGCACCGATAACGTCATGGTGCACGGCGGCGCGGGTAATGACACAATCGTATCGAAGGGCGGCACAGTCAACGGTGGCACTGGCATCGACGTTATCAGCTTGACGGGCGGCAACGTCGTGCAGTTCGCGGCGCAATACGGCTACGATACGGTTTACGGCTTCACCGCCGACAGTAACGTTTCCATTTCTCCCTCCGCCTACTACACGCGCGCGACCGTCGGCTCCGATGTCGTTATCAGCCTCACGAGCGGCGACGCTTTGACACTCGCGGGCGCGGCAAGTCTCTCCGCCGTCAGCATTGCGGGCGGCATTCCCACAATCATCAACCCCGTAATTGAAAACAATACAAAAAATACTTTGGTAAGCGGCACAAGCGACGCCGACAACATTCAAAACCGCGCAGGCGGCGTGACGATTCGGGCTCTCGGCGGCGACGATTCAATCTACAGCTCAACCCATGCCAACTACACGATTAACAATGCTTACGGTTACGTGACGATAGATGCGGGCGCGGGCAACGACACCGTTCAAAGCAACGACCCCAACGTCAGCATAAGCGCGGGCGCGGGCAACGATTCGGTCTACAGCGGCTTCTTCGGCAACCGCAACGTCACCATAGACGCGGGCGCGGGTTACGATACCGTCAATGTCTACGGCGGCACGATTAGCGGCGGCACCGGCTCAGACGTTATCAGCCTGCGCGGCGGCTCCGCAGTCCTGCAATTCCTTGCGGGCGACGGCTTCGATTCCGTTTACGGCTTCACGTCCGACAGTTCCATTTCACTGCAAGGCGATATGCACTACGTCACAAGTGTCGTCGACAACGGCTTGCTCGTCAGCCTCATAGGCACGGGCAACCTCGGCTCAATTTATCTCGACGGCGTCAGCTCTTTAAATCCCGACAACGTAATCGGCGGCATACCCACTGTCACTTCCGCCGTTATCAACAACTACACCAAAAACACCTTGGTCACAGCCAATCGCGACGCCGACACTATCCGCAACTACGCGGGCGGCGTCACCATTAACGGTGAAGGCGGCAACGATTCAATCTACAGCTCAACCAACGCCAACTACACAATCAACAGCTCTTGGGGCTACGTGACGATAGATGGCGGCGCAGGCGCAGATACCGTTTACAGCAACGACCCGCATGTCAGTATAAACGGCGGCGACGGCAACGATTCCATTAACAACCGCTGGACTTCCGACGTGACGGTAAACGGCGGCGCAGGCAATGACACGATTATTTCTCGCGGCGGCACGATAATCGGCGGCTACGGCAACGACGTTGTTTCTTTGGAAAGTTCGGGTTACGCAAAAGTCCTGCAATTTGCTTCGGGCGAAGGCAACGACACCGTTTATAATTACGATTCCGATACGCAAATCTCACTGCCGACCTCCGCGCAGTATACGACTTCGACCGTGGGCTCCGACGTTGTCATAAGCCTCACAAGCGGCTCGATTACCTTAGTCGACGCCAAGGACAAGACGCTAAACATCAAGGGCGGCGGCAACAATGATTCCATTTCCAACAACGACGACAACGCCTTGGTCAGGAGTACCGACAACGACGATTATATTTACAATCACGGCAAATACGTCACGGTCAGCGCATTGAACGGCGACGACACCATCCGCAACTTCGGCGACGATACCTCAATCAACGCGGGCGCGGGCGACGATTCCATTTACGGCAGCAACAACCGCACTACCGTTTACGGCGGCAACGGGCTCGACACCGTAAGCGGAAATTTCTACACCTCCAAGATTTACGGCGCGGGCGACGACGACGTTATCAGCTTGACGACCTACTCCTACAATACAATCGACGGCGGCACGGGCAACGATACCGTCATTGCCGGCGGCAACTATCATTCGGTTTACGGCAATGCGGGCGCAGATTTTATTAGCGTCAGCGGCAACAAAATCACCGTTCGCGGGGGCGCGGGCAACGATACAATCTACGGCGACACCGCAACAAGTCATCTCTACCAATACGCTTCGGGCGAAGGCTACGACACGATTCACAACTGGAGCAGTTCCGATACGCTCACCGTCACGGGCGGCAGTTGGTCAAGCGTGGCAAGCGGCAACGACGTTATCATCAACGTCGGTTCGGGCTCTGTCACTCTCGTCGACGCAAAGGGCAAGACCGTCAACATCAACGGGCGCACAGCTCCCGTCGTCAGCTCGCAAGAAGTCATCAAGAAATTCATGCAAAGCCTCGACACGACCAATTCAAGCGGCGTCACCGCGCTCAATCAGGCAGTCAAGGCGGCGACGGGCGGTTACTTCAACACCGCGCAGGCGGCTATCGATCAAATGGTTGCCGATTGCAACACGGCGGGCAACGCGACGACATTCCTGCAGGATTATTGTAACATCAACTTGACGAACGACGACACGGGCGCAATCACAGGCTACGACGCAGGCGGCTCGGCGACGCAAAAGGGTGCCTCGGACATCGTCCCCGAAAGCGGTTCGTTGAACAACTTTACGGGCAACAGATTCACGACCAACGGCTTGACGGTCTACCTTTCCAGCTTCGACGCCAATACCAATCCTACGGTGATAAACTACAACAACTTGAACAGCAGTCGTCAACGCTACATTTGGCAAGCCCTGCAGACGTGGTGGGCGGGCAATGCACTCGACCTCATCAGTCAAAGTTACGGCAACAATTACGGCTTCACGGATTCTTCGTCGGCAACAGTCAGGGATTTGTATTTCGGCTTTGAAAACGACAACGACGGCACGTTGGCAACGACATATACGTGGCGCAACGACGGCGTGGCAACTCAATTGGCAATGACGGTGAACATGAATAACTACAGCGGCATGACGGTCGGCAACATCGACGGCGACAGCAATGACGACAGTGTCGGCTACCTCGACCGCACGTTGGCGCACGAATTTACCCACGCCGTCATGAGTGCCAATATCAATAACAGCAACGATTTGCCGCAATTCATCACGGAAGGCACGGCGGAATTGACGCATGGCATAGACGACTTCAGGACGAACCGAATCAGCGCATTGGCGGCCAACTCGGCGCGCTTGAAAAACGCTCTGCAACTGTTCGATACGGGCACGGGCACTAACGACGCTTACGCGGGCGGTTACATGTTCCTGCGCTACTTGGCAAAACAAGGTTCGGAAAATTATCCCGCGGCGAACAGCTCAGGGCAAATGGCGGACAATGCGGCGGTAACGGACGGCACCGGCGCGCTTACCAATGCGTCAATCGACGGCGACACCTTGATTCTTGATAAGAATTTCGACAACGACTTTATCGACCTCGCCGAATATCCCGACACGGTTAAGAATCTCGACGCGCGCGCGCTGTCGCAAGGGATACAGATTTACGGCGACAACACCGCCAACTCGATAGCGGCAGGCACGGGCTCCGATTCCGTCAGCGGCAACAGCGGCGACGATACGATAGACGGCGGGCAAGGTGCAGATGTGCTTTACGGAAACGGCGGCGACGACGTGATAAACGGCAACGCGGGTAACGACACGCTGGCGGGCGGCACGGGCTCCGACACGCTCACGGGCGGCGACGGCGAAGATATGTTCGTGCACATAGCCGACACCGACACCATTACCGATTACACGCCCGATGTTGACGTTATCAAGCTCGCCAACGAAAACGATTCCGTTACGGGCTCGGCACTCAGCGGCAACGACGTTATCTTGACCGTCGGCTCTCAAGGCGCGATTGTCGTCAAGGACGGCAACGGGCAGAAGATTACCGTCGTCGATTTCAACGGCACGGCGACCGATTCGGTATACGGAGGTAAGGACGGTGCGACCGACACGGTGACCTTGACATTGGATGATACGGCGGGCGCGACGACGTTAGATGCGGACGTTGAAGTTGCGGACGCCACTGCACGCACCAAGGCGATTAAAATCATTGGCAACGCGTTGGCGAACACAATCCTCGGCGGCAGCGGCAGTGACAGGCTTTACGGCGAAGACGGCGACGATGTTATCCAAGGCAACGCCGGCAACGATTCGATGTGGGGCGGCGACGGCGACGACTTGTTTGTCTACAGCGCGGGCAAGGATGTCATTGTCGACTATGCAAGCGGCGATAAAATCTCGTTGGGCACGGCAGTCGCAAGCGCAAGCCTCAACGGCGCGGACTCGGTGCTCAAGGTTGGCGGCGGCACGCTCACTGTCAAGAAAGCCAACGAACTCACGCTGATTGACGCGGAGGGCACGGAGCTTACGACGGTAATCGGCAGCGTGACATTGGACGACACTGCCGGCGCAACGACGTTAGCTTCGGGCATTGCGATTGCGGACGCCTCGACGCGCACCAAAGCCATCAAAATCACGGGCAACTCGGCGGCGAACACGATAATCGGCGGCGGCGGCAAAGATATTCTTTACGGCAAGGACGGCAACGATTTCATCCGTGGCGGCAAGAACAACGATAAACTTTACGGGCAGAACGGCGCGGACACTCTTGACGGCGGTTCGGGCAACGACACGCTCACGGGCGGCGCAGGCAAAGATTTGTTCGTCTACACGTCAGGCAGAGATGTCATCGCAGACTATGCAAGCGGCGATAAAATTTCATTGGGCGCAGGAGTCTCGAAAGCAAGTGTCAGCGGCGCGAACTCGATTTTGAAACTCAGCAACGGCGGCACGCTCACCGTCAAGAAAGCCAAGGAGCTCACGCTCATCGACGCGGAAGGCACGGAGCTTACGACGATAATCGGCAGCGTGACATTGGACGACACGGCGGGTGCGACTACGTTGGTTTCGGGCATTGAAGTTGCGGACGCCACCGCGCGCACAAAGGCGATTAAAATCGTCGGCAACACGTTGGCGAACACGATAAGCGGCGGTTCCGGCAACGACAAACTTTACGGCAGCAACGGAGCCGATTCACTTATCGGCAACGCGGGCAAAGATTATCTCAGCGGACAGGACGGCAACGATACGCTTTGGGGCGGCGCGGGCAACGACACGCTAATCGGCGGCAACGGAACCGATACTTTCATCTACAACGACGGCGAAGGCAAGGACGTGATTACCGACTTTGCCGACGACGATCTGTTACAAATCACGGGGACATTCACGGGCACCTACAGTTCCTCGGCGAATACCGTAGCGTTCAAGGTGGGCTCAACTGCAAGCGCGATAACGCTTAAAGACTTCACGGCGACGACCTTCAACATAAACGGCGACGCCTACACAATCAGCGGAACCAAGCTCGTCAAATAAATCTGCGCGGGTAATCAAAATTTAATCCTGCCACGTGCAGGATTTTTTTTTTGAAAAAAGTATGTTCAACATCATGCAGTAAAAATTTTCAATGAAAGGATTCGATATTCATGGCAAACAATCAACAACCCGGCGGCTCTCCTCCAAGCGGCGGGGGCGGCACTCCCGGCGGCTCAAGTTCCTCAAGCAGCGTGACCTACAGCGGCGCGACCTCAATCACCTCGGCGGGCACCTACTCCAATCAAACCTACGGTTCGACTACTGCCGACGAGAATTCGGTATTGGTCTCGTTGGCTTCGGGTACCGTCAATCTCGTCAACCCGACCGTAACCAAAAGTGGTGACAGCGACGGCGGCGACAACTGCAATTTTTACGGCATCAACTCGGCGGTAATGGCGACGGGCGGCGGCACGGTCTCAATTACGGGCGGCACCGTCACTGCCACTGCCAAGGGTGCGAACGGCGTCTTCAGTTACGGCGGCAACGGTGGCACCAACGGCGCGGCGGGCGACGGCACCACGATAATCATAAGCGACACGACCATTAACACGACCGGCGACAACGGCGGCGGTATCATGACCACGGGCGGCGGCGTCACCAAGGCAAGCAATTTGACAATCAATACCACGGGCAACAGCTCCGCGCCCATTCGCACCGACAGAGGCGGCGGCTCCGTCACAGTCAGCGGCGGTTCGTACACTTCAAGCGGACTCGGCTCACCCGCGATTTACTCGACGGCGGACATCGTTGTCGAAGACGCGACGTTGACTTCCAACCTCTCCGAAGGCGTCTGCATTGAAGGACAAAACTCCGTCGCTCTCACGAACTGCACGCTCACTGCCAACAACACGCAAACCAACGGCAACGCGCAATTCCTCGACGCGGTTATCTTGTATCAATCGCAATCGGGCGACGCCGCCGACGGCACTTCGACATTCAGCATGACGGGAGGAAAACTCGTCAACAAAAGCGGTCACATCTTCCACGTCACGAACACAACGGCGATTATCAGCCTCAGCAACGTCACGATTGACGACAGCGGCAGCGGCGTCCTGCTCAGCGTGTGCGACGACGGCTGGAGCGGCGCAAGCAACGTGGCGACCCTTAACGCTGTCGGGCAAGAACTCACGGGCGATATTCTCGTCGGCAACGATTCAACCCTCACGCTGAACTTGACGGGCGGCACGACCTTCAACGGCAACATCAGCGGCAACATCTTGAACAACGACGGCACGACCGTTTCAAGCGAAGTCGGCACCGTCAACGTAAGCCTCGACGCCGACAGCAAATGGTATCTCGACGGCGATGCCTATATCAGCTCGTTCAGCGGCACCGCTGCCAACGTCATCACGAGCAATTACACCCTTTACGTCAACAACGTCGCACTCGACGGCACCACAGAAATCGAGGATTCAGACACCATGTCAAAGGCATTAGAGATCAATAACTACAATAGTAACACAATCATCAGCGGCTCCGAGTACAACGACTCACTCGTCAACAGCGGCGAAAACGTCACTGTTGACGCGGCGGGTGGCGAAGACTTTATTTACAACAACGGCCTCACCGTCAGCATAAGCGGCGGCGACGGCTCTGACACAATCGAAAACGAAGGCGACACTGTCACAATCAGCGGCGGCGACGGCGACGATTCGATTTACAACGGCGATGTCTCTCACGGCGAATATTACAATGAACGAATAACGGACGTGACTATCGACGCGGGCGCAGGCAACGACACAATCACCAACATTGGCAAAAATATTTCGATTTCGGGCGGTGACGGCGACGATTCCTTTGACAACGTCGAAGAAAACGTCACGATTGACGGCGGCGCAGGCTCAGACACAATCACCAACAGCGGCGATTACACCATAATCAATTCGGGCAACGATAATGATTCAATCAGCAACAGCGGCTACGAAGTTACAATCAGCGGCGGCAAGGGCAACGACACTATCATCAACAGCGGCTTTAACGTCTCAATCAGCGGCGGCTCCGGCAACGACACAATCACCAACAGCGGCAAATATGTCATAATCCAAGCACTCGCGGGCGACGATTCCGTTGACAACGTCGAAGACAACGTGACGATTGACGGCGGCTCAGGTTCCGACACAATCAGTAACAGCGGCTACCACGTGTCAATCAGCGCGGGCGACGGCAACGACACAATCACCAACAGCGGCGACCACGTCACGATTGACGGCGGCACCGGCAACGACACAATCACCAACAGCGGCTACTACGTGTCAATCAGCGCGGGCGACGGCAACGATACAATCGCCAACAGCGGCAAAAACGTCCTGATTAACTGCGGCACCGGCAACGACTTAATCATCGGCTTCAACGACACGTCGACCCTTTCAATCGGCGGAAGTTATTCAAGCCTTGCAAGCGGCGACGACATCATCATTACTGTCGGCGAAGACTCAATCACTTTAAGCGACGCGGCAAGTTTGTCGACCGTCAATATCATCGGCATTCTTGACAACAGCGGCGTCAATATCTCCAACACCCTCGACGCCACGCTGATAACCGGCACCCAATACGACGACTACATTGAAAACAGCGCCATCAACGTCACGATAAACGCGCTCGGCGGCGACGATTCCATTGAAAACAACGGCTCCAACGTTATACTCTCGGGCGGCGACGGCTCTGACACAATCGAAAATGAAGGCGACACCGTCACAATCAGCGGCGGCGCGGACATCGATTACATTTATAATTACGGCGACAACGTAACAATCGACGGCGGCGAGGGTGACGACATTTTCGGCAACGGCGGTGCCAACGTCACTCTCAACGGCGGCAAAGGTGCCGATTACGTCTACAACGAAGGCACGAACGTTTCAATCGACGCGGGCGCGGGCAACGATACAATCGACAACGTTGCCTCCTCCGTCACTGTCGACGGCGGCGCAGACAACGACGAAATCGTCAACAACGGTGCGGACGTATCGCTCAGCGGCGGCGAGGGTGACGACACTTTCGGCAACAGCGGTGCCAACGTCACTCTCAACGGCGGCAAAGGTGCCGATTACGTCTACAACGAAGGCACGAACGTTTCAATCGACGCGGGCGCAGACAACGATACAATCGACAATTCTTCGCTCGGTGCAAACGCCACGATTAAAGGCGGTGCGGGTGACGATTCGATTTACAACGAAGGCTCCAACGTTTCAATCAGCGCGGGTGCGGGCGACGATATTGTCATAAACACCGGCGCAAATGTCACGTTCGTCTATGGCGGCGGCAACGATATTATCAGCGGCTTCAACGCGACGAGCACGTTGCAAATTTACGACAGTTTTTCGACCGCGATAAGCGGCGACGACATCATTGTCACCGTCGGCGACGATTCGATTACGTTAAGCGGTGCCGCGACTTTGGACAGCCCGGTAATTTTGGGCGGCGGATCCTACACCCCGCCCGTATACAGCGACGACGATACCACGTCGGGCGGTACAAGCGGCACCTCAATCAACAACACCGACAGCTACACCATGTTCACTGCCACCGATTACAACGACACAATCACCAACAGCGGCGACACCGTCATAATCCAAGCACTCGGCGGCGACGACTCAATCACAAACAGCGGCGACGAAGTCTCAATCAGTGCGGGTGACGGCAATGATACAATCACCAACACGGGCGCAAGCGTCACTGTCGACGCGGGCGCAGGCGACGATTACATCATTAATTCATCGGGCGCAAGTCTCACTGTTGTTTACAACGGCGGCAACGATTCAATCAGCGGCTTCAATGAAACGTCCACGCTCTCAATCGGCGGCTCGTATTCAAGCGCGGCAAGCGGCGACGACATCATCCTTGCCGTCGGCGACGATTCAATCACGCTCAGCGGCGCGGCAAGCTTGGAGACGGTGAATATCATCAGCACGTTGACTTTGGATAACACGGCGGGGGCGACGACGTTGGACGCAGATGTTGCAACTGCAGACGCGTCGACAAGGACGAAGGCAATAAAAATTGTGGGCAACGCGCTTGCCAACACGATAAGCGGCGGTGAGGGCAACGATAAGCTTTACGGCGGCAAGGGTGATGATTCGCTGGTCGGCAACGCCGGCAAAGATTATCTCTACGGCGGCAACGGCGCGGACACCCTCGACGGCGGCGCGGGCAACGATACGCTCAAAGGCGGCGACGGCGACGATTTGTTTATCTACAGCGCGGGCAACGACGTTATCGCGGACTATGAAAACGGCGATAAAATTTCTCTCGGCGCGGCGATTACTTCGCTTGCGACGGACGGCGACGACGCGATACTTACTGTCGGCTCAAAGACGCTGACGATAAAAGACGCCGCTTATAAACATGCGACGCTTATCGACGCGGACGGCGCGGAGCTCACAACGATACTCGGCGGCACGACCGTAACTCTGGACAGCAACTCTGACGCAAAGCAGACGTTGGACGCGGGCGTTACGATTATGGACGCGACGGCACGGGCGAAAATTACGCGCATTGTCGGCAACGAACTCGATAATTCAATTCTCGGCGGCTCGAAGGCGGATACGATCTACGCCAAGGACGGAGACGATTATGTTGCGAGCAACAACGGCAATGACAAAATTTTAGGTCAAGACGGCAACGACACGCTTTGGGGCGGCAACGGTAGCGATACGCTCACGGGCGGCGACGGCGACGATTTGTTTGTCTATACGGCGGGCAAGGACGTTATCGCAGACTATGAAAGCGGCGACAAAATTTCACTCGGCGCAGACGTGACGGGCGCAAGTCTCAACGGCTCGAACTCGGTGCTTAAATTCGCGAGCGGCACGTTGACGGTTAAAGACGCTTCGGAGCTTACGCTTATCGACGCGGACGGCACGGAGCTCACCACGATTATCGGCACGGTGACATTGGACGACACGGCGGGCGCGACGACTCTGGCTTCGGGCATTAAAGTCGCGGACGCCTCGGCTCGCACGAAGGCGATTAAAATCGTCGGCAACGCCCTCGACAACACGATAAGCGGCGGTTTGGGCAACGATAAGCTTTACGGCACCACGGGCGACGACAGCTTGGTCGGCAACGCGGGCAACGATTATCTGCACGGCAGCGCGGGCGACGACACGCTTTGGGGCGGCGCGGGCAACGATACCCTAAGCGGCGGCGCAGACGCGAACGTGTTCATCTGCGACACGGGCGACGACGTGATTGACGGCTTTACCGACGATGATCTTTTGCAAATCACGGACGACTGGACGGCAACGGTCGACACCTCTGCCAAGACGATAGCCTTCACGTTGAGCGACGGCTCCGTCATGGTCAAGGACTACACGGCGACGACGTTCAATATTAACGGCGACGCCTACCGAATCAGCGGCACCAAGCTCGTCAAATAAAATTTGCGCGGACTCGGCAAAAAAATTATCCCCGACGGTCATTTGACTGCCGGGGATTTTTTTATGCGCTGTGCTCAGCCGAAGTAGTCTTCGATACCGTCAAGGATACCCTGCGCGGCCTTGCGAACACCTTCAGGGGAGCTGAGTAATTTTTCTTCTTCCTTGTTGGAGATAAAGCCAAGTTCGATGAGAGTAGCAGGCATGTCGGTGTTTTTCACGACGTAGAAGTTGCAAGGTTGAGTACCGCGGCTGGGCGTGCCAAGTTGTTCGACGAGATTGCGGCGAATGCAATCGGCGAGCTTTTGTCCTGCGCCGGAGCCTCTGCTGTAGTAGTAACCTGTAGTGCCGCGCGCTTCGGGACGTGTGAAACTGTCGGCGTGAATGGAAATGAAAATGTGTGCGCCTGCGCGGTTGC
>Ga0247609_10003093_pt1 | contig 17043 bp, 14 predicted proteins | sample 172DNAGHGlowgp2_FD_193487 | JGI IMG/M metagenome (GOLD analysis project Ga0247609, IMG submission 193487) | Sheep rumen microbial communities from Palmerston North, Manawatu-Wanganui, New Zealand - 1728 DNA GHGlow gp2 | ecosystem: Host-associated > Mammals > Digestive system > Stomach > Rumen ...
GAATTTTAAGTTTCGTGGCCTTTTTTCTTGGATTTTCGTTTATTCGTTCTGCAAAGGAACGGCAAAATAGCCTTTCTTTCCTGTCGGATAGATACCCTGAATATAGAGTACAGGCTCCTTGCTCGTAGAGGCTTCCTTGACAGCATTCTGCAGGTCTTCGATAGTCTTGATGCTCTCGTCGTTTACCTTCTGAATAATGAAGCCCTTCGGTACGCCGGCATCCTTCAGTTTTCCACCGCTGATCTTCAGTACCTCAAGACCATATCCGATATTGAGCTGTTCTTTCTGGGCATCGGTAATGGCGCGGAAAGTACCGCCCAGCACATCGAGATCGGCATTCTTCACGACCTTCGTATTGCCTTGTTCGTTCTTCAAGGTAGCGGTAGCGGTGTGGCTCTTCTTGTTGCGCAAGTATGTGATGGTGACCTTATCGCCAGGACGTTTCTTGGCAAGGATACCCTGCAGTTCACCGAACTTGGTTACCTTCTGACCATCGACAGCAGTGATGACGTCGCCTTCCTTCAAGCCTGCAGCTTCTGCAGCACCGTCTTCAACAACCTTTGCGACATAAATACCTTCCATTGTTCCGAGGTCAACTTCCTTGTCTTTCTCCTTTTCGGCATCGACATAGTTCTTAACGTCGGTACCTTGGATACCGATCATTGCTCGCTGAACGTTACCATATTGCTTGAGGTCATCGACCACCTTATTCATAATAGTAGTAGGAATTGCAAAACCATAACCGATGTTAGAACCTGTCTGAGAATAAAGCATAGCATTGATACCAATCAGTTCACCGCGAGTGTTCACCAAAGCACCGCCAGAGTTTCCTTGGTTGATGGCAGCATCGGTCTGGATAAAACTCTCAACACCATTGGCACCAAGCGTACGAGCCTTAGCAGAGATAATACCGGCCGTTACCGTATTGTTAAGTCCAAGGGGATTTCCAACAGCAAGTACCCACTCGCCGACACGCACATCGTCGCTGTTGGCGATAGTAATGGCTGGGAGATTCTTGCCGTCGATCTTGATGAGAGCCAGGTCTGTGGTCTTATCGGCACCAATGATACGGGCTGAATATTCCTTATTATCAGTCAGGCTGACAGTCAGTTCATCAGCACCATCGACAACGTGATTATTTGTTACGATATAGCCATCAGCCGAGATGATAACACCAGAACCAGCAGCAGCACGTTTAGGAGTCTGCACCTGACGCTGGCGCTTCTGACCATTATTTCCTTGGCCGCGTCCGAAGAAACCACCGAATGGATCAGAGAAGAAATCCTCGAAAGGATCACTATACTCGATGGTCTGAACCTTAGAGTTTTGAACAGACTTGATATAGACCACAGACGGTAATGCTTTCTCTGCGGCATAAGTGAGATCGACCGGTTGTCCGGCAGGAGCTGCAGCAACAACTGGAGCGGGGGCAGAGGTTGTGGCTGCATTAGTTTTGGAGATAGCAGCTACTGAGAGAGCCAAGGCAACGACACATACAGCAGGCGTTGCGACATTTACAATTTTTTTCATATTCTCATTCATTTTGTTATAATTTTAAATTCAACATCACAGCTGGGGGCTGCGTTAACCCTTTCGAGTTTTGATGGTGCAAAGATAGGGTCAAAAATCCGTTTACTGACAAAATGTCGTGAATATTTGTCCCATTTTAACAATTAAGGCTCAACCCTTAACGCGCATTTGCGATTAAGGACTCAAATCTTAAATTACTGACAAATTTAAGGATGTATGACATTTTTAGTTGCATATATGCAATTATCTTAAGTTTTTTGTCATTAAGATTTCCGTTTTATAAAAAAATAGCGTACCTTTGCATCCGAAAGCACTGTCACGGCTTGTCGCTGGTGTCAATATGTCACGAGAGGAAAGTCCGGGCAGCATAGGGTGCCCCACTTCTGAAAGTGGAAGCTATTGGTGACAATAGGCTAAGGCAGAAGAGAACGACCGCCTCGCAAGAGGTAAGGGTGAGAAGGTGGTGTAAGAGACCACCAGCCAGTGGGTGATCATTGGGCTGTGTCTGCTGGGGGCTGCAAGTTCGCGTAAACCGTCGGCTGAGGGTTGCCCGCCCGATGCTTCGGCTCCGATGGAGGGTAGAACGCTTGAGCCATGGGGTGACTCATGGACTAGATAAATGACAGGCACCACATTAAGTGGTACAGAACCCGGCTTATAGGGGCAGTGCTTTCTTTTTACAGATTATTGATGATTAGTACTTATAGTGGTCATGGAAGAGTATATGCGCGGAGTTATCAGGAAGGTTTACCTTACTATCCGTTTCTTCACAGAGAAACGGGTAATGACTCAGGCTGCGGCCTTGACGTATTCGACGCTACTCGCCATCGTTCCTATCTTAGCCGTAGTCTTTGCTATTGCCAGAGGTTTCGGTTATAATAAGTACATTGAGATATGGTTCCGTCAGTCGTTGGCCTCTCAACCACAGGTTGCCGATGTCATCGTAGGATTTGTGAACAGTTATCTGGTACATACACAGAGCGGTATCTTCCTTGGGGTAGGATTGATATTCATGCTCTATACGGTCTTGATGCTGGTGAATAATATTGAGGAGACGTTTAACCAGATATGGCAAGTGGATAACTCGCGACCAATCATCCGCTCATTGACTAACTACATGGCCATGTTCTTCCTTTTCCCCATTATCATCGTGGTGTCGATGGGTCTCTCTATCTTCATGTCCACAGTGGCAAATTCCATGAACCACATTGAACTTTTAGGACCGATCGTCTCGAAAATGCTCGATTTTTCACCTTATATATTATTATGTGGGTTATTCATCGGACTTTATGTTTCTATGCCTAACACGAAAGTCAAGTTCTCGTGTGCCGTCATACCAGGTATTCTGGCTGGTGTTGCCATGCAAGTGTTACAGCTTGTGTATATCCATTCGCAGATATGGGTGACGAGCTATAACGCTATCTACGGCTCGTTTGCCGCCTTTCCGTTGTTTATGCTCTGGGTGCAGATTTCGTGGACAATTTGTCTGTTTGGAGCCCAGCTTACCTATACGAACCAGAATCTGAATAGGGTAGGTTTCAACTTGGAGCCCATGGACATCCACCCGAAGATCGATATGACCGACGATGAGACTGGAGAAGCAGCCAGAGCTCTCTATGCCGACAGAATAGATTCTCTTTGATTATCTGACGGAGATTCTGCGTCGGAACTCCGAACATGTGATGGCTGTAGCAATGGCCACATTCAGACTATCAGCAGTATCTCCTTGATGAAAATCTGGAATCAACAACCGCCGATTCACCTTGGCTCTTACCGCATCAGAGATCCCATTTCCCTCATTACCCATGATAATGAGTCCTTCGCCTGAGAGAGTCTGCGTATAGATATTCTCTCCATCTAAAAATGTACCATAGACAGGATAGTCGGAAGGAAGGGTATCTAGCAGTTCTAAGAGATTGGCATATATCACATTAACGCGGGCTATGCTGCCCATTGTTGCTTGTATCACCTTGGGATTCCATGCATCGGCCGTTTCTTCGGAACAAATGATGGTGTCAATGCCGAACCAGTCGGCTATCCGGATGATAGTGCCTAAGTTGCCGGGATCTTGGACACCATCGAGAGCGAGAGTCAGAGATCCCCTAAGACTGACAGGATCAGTTGGTTGTGGGATAGGGAAGATAGCCAACACTTGTTGAGGGTGTTGTTGGAAACTGACTCGCTGCAACTCTTCTTCACTGACAAGGGTGTAACCGACACCCTTTGGAGCATCCCAACTCTCTGTGGCATAGAGGGCTAATGGCTGATAACGTTTCAGCAAGTCACCGACGACTTTTGTGCCTTCTGCCACAAAGCATCCTTCGCGCTTACGGTATTTTTTTTGTTCAAGCTGACGAATATATTTCTGTTGATTTTTGGATATCATGATAAAAAAGTCGTTAATTCGGTCGCAAAGTTAAGAAATTATTCGTAATTTTGCAACTTACAAGCGAGAATGTTGATGAAGAGAGCTCAGTTTGGCCGTTTCCTTACTTATATCGCAGGTACATTATTGTTGTGTGCCTGTTCAGCTTCTCGTGATCTTCCTGAAGGAGTTTATATGCTGAATCGGATTCAGGTTCTGACGGATAGTAGCTATAAGGATGTCAGTCCGACGCAGATGAAGAGTTACGTACGGCAAAAACCCAATTCCCGTTGGTTTTCTACTGTGAGAATTCCCTTAGGGGTCTATGCGATGGCAGGAAAGGACAGCAGTTGGGTGAACCGTTTGTTACGGTCTATGGGAGAAGCGCCTGTTGTTTACGACTCTGCCTTGGCTCGGCAGACCTGTCGGGACTTACAGCTTGCACTCCAGAATAAAGGCTATCTCGATGCTGAGGTGGCGTTCTATCTGGAACATCATAAGAAGAAGATAGATGCTATTTATCTGTTGCACCCGGGGCAGCCTTATTTTGTCCAAGGACTCGAACGAGATATCCAAGACTCGGTCATCGCGGGTCTATTGAAAAACAGGAAATCGCTTTTATACGATGGTATGCAGTTTAATACTGATGTTCTTAATAATGAACGTTCAGAGATTGCCCACTTCCTACAGGACCAAGGTTATTTCCGTTTCCACAAGGAGTTTATTACTTATACGGCAAGAAAAGACGAACAGAACCACCAGGTGATGCTGGGGATGATTCTACATCCTTACAGGAGCGACAAGGAGTCGAACGACACACTTCACAGCCGATATATGATACGGCAAATCACATACGGAAGTGGCATGCCTGACGACTCTATCATCCACTTGCGACAATCGGTGTTGAAAGAAAATACGTTCCTTGAGGAAGGAAGACCTTATAGCGCCAGTGGACTGCAGAACACCTACAATCATTTCGGACGTCTTGGGGCTGTGAGATATACGAATATCAGTTTTCAGCAAGTGCCGGATACTGCCTTGTTGGATACTCGTATTATGATACAGACGAACAAACCTTCATCTATTAGCTTCCAGCCTGAAGGAACTAATACTGCTGGCGACTTCGGTGCTGCAGCCTCACTGACTTACCAGAACAGAAATCTTTTTAAAGGCTCCGAGACCTTCAGCCTGAAACTCAGAGGTGCTTACGAAGCAATTCGAGGACTGGAGGGATATAGCAATCAGGATTTCGTTGAATACAGCATAGAAGGTAGGGTAAGTTTCCCGCGATTCGTTCTGCCTTTCTTAGGTGAGGATATCCGGCGCAGACTTATAGCCACCAGTGAACTCTCTGTAATGTATGACTCTCAGGATCGTCCAGAGTTCCATCGCCGAATACTCTCTGCTGCCTGGCGATATAAGTGGCAGCCGCAGAACCACCATGACAGTTATCGTATCGATTTTATTGATTTGAACTATGTGTTCATGCCTTGGGTCAGTGAGACATTCAGACGTGAATATCTCGATAACCCCACGAATCCGAATGCGATTTTAAGTTACAATTACAAAGACCTGTTTATCATGAAGACGGGCTTTGGCTATTCGTACAGTAACCGCCGCCTTTCCATCAGAACTAATCTTGAGGCAGGTGGTAACCTGTTGAATCTCTATACCTCTATTTTCGGTGGTAACAAGAATAGTGACGGACAGTATAAAGTGTTTGACATCGCCTATGCCCAGTATGTGAAGGCTGATGTCGATTTTTCACATAATCTGTTGAGCCAGGAACGTCAGGACCAACTGGTCTTTCATGTTGGATTAGGTGTGGCTTATCCCTATGGAAACTCTACTGTACTGCCTTTCGAGAAACGTTATTTCTCAGGTGGTGCTAACAGTGTGAGAGGATGGACAGTCCGTAGTCTCGGTCCTGGTAATTACAAAGATAAAGACGGTCGTATCAACTTCATTACACAAACGGGCGACATGAAACTTGACCTGAACTTGGAATATCGTACACATCTCTTCTGGAAATTTGGCGGAGCAGCATTCATCGATGCTGGAAATATCTGGACTCTCCGAAACTATGAATCGCAGCCAGGAGGTCAATTCACGATGCTAGGACTTTGGCAGGATCTCGCCGTAAGCTATGGATTGGGGTTGCGTCTAAACTTCGAGTATTTTGTGCTACGCTTCGATCTGGGTATGAAAGCTATCAATCCGGCCTATAAGACTGAAGATGAGGCCCATTATCCCCTTATCCATCCGAGGATGAGTCGCGATTTTGCCTTCCACTTCGCTGTGGGAATGCCTTTCTAAATATAATTTATGTGAAAACCCGTTGGGATTTCATTTAAATTTTGTACCTTTGCACGAAAATATATAAAGACATGCTGAAATTCATATCGTTTGGAAGCGGTAGCAGTGGTAATTGTTATTATCTCGGAACCGCCACAGACGGACTGATTATAGATATTGGCGTAGGATTGCGCACACTGAAGAAACACTGCAGGGATTACGGCATTAAGTTGTCGGATGTACATCGTGTACTTATCACACATGACCATGCAGATCATATCAAGTCAGTGGGCGCCTTTAGCCATGAGTATAAGGTGCCAGTATATGCCACAAAGAAAGTGCATGAGGGCATCGATCAGAACTACTGTATCACTCGTAAGGTAGCTATGGAACGAAAGATGGTGCTCGTTCCTGGACAACGTGTCCAGTTGGGAGAGTTCTCTGTGCTTCCTTTTACAGTGCCTCATGATGCCAGTGAGAACTTGGGCTTTGAGATTCAGTCAGAGGGTATTACATTCGTTATTATTACAGATGTGGGTAGCATCACCGACGACATCCGTGAAAGCATTTCCAGAGCGAATTATCTGGTTATTGAGGCTAACCATGATGAGGAGATGCTGTTAAATGGTCCTTACCCTGAGTATTTAAAAAGACGTATCCTCAGCGACACAGGCCATCTTTCGAATAAGAACTGTGCTGAGACATTAGCCCATCATATGACCGAGGGATTGAAACACGTGTGGCTATGTCATCTGAGTGAGGAGAACAACCATCCGGAACTGGCGCGTAAGACGGTGGAGACAATTCTTCGCAGTTATGGTATCGTGGTCGGGAAGGACGTGGAACTTGAAGTGCTGAGGCGACGATTGCCAACCGGCGTATATGAACTTACCTGAATAAAGTAAAGACGATGAAAGAAGTGATTGTGAAAGATGCCGACCTGCAGCAGGCTGCGATGGAAAGTATGGATGCGTTCGTCAATGTCTTTGTGAAAGCCATCTATGACGCCATCGGTGGTGAAATAACAGCAGAGACGATGGGCGAGTTGAATGCCGACCAGATGACATTGCTGGCTTGGGATATCCTGCATCAGGAAGTGATGGATGGCGGCTTTGTTCAGCTCATTCACAATGGCTACGGACCTTTCATTTTCAAGAATCCATTGGCAAAAGTGTTGAGATTATGGGATATGCGTGGCCCCTCGAAACTTATTTATGATGCCCATACTTTATGGCTCAAGCACCGTGAGGAAATCGAGAAGGAATGTAGCGACGAGGAGTTTATGGCGCTCTTTGAGCAGTTCCCTGACTTCGACAACCTTGATGACCAGTTTGTGGAGAATGAAGAGGAATGGGTCGACGATATCGCTCATTACATCGATGATCATCTAGAGAATTTCGCAACGATTAAATGAACAAAGAGCAGGAACAAATCAGGAAGAAAAGCCCTGTACAGATAAAGAATAGGAAGGCCTCGTTTGAGTACTTCTTCATAGAGACCTACACAGCAGGCATCGTTCTGACGGGTACAGAAATCAAAAGTATCCGTTTGGGAAAAGCCAGTCTGGTAGATACGTATTGCACCGTTATCAATGGTGAACTCTGGGTGAAGGGAATGAATATCAGTCCTTATTTCTATGGATCTTACAATAATCACGAGATGAAGCGTGATCGTAAACTGCTGTTGACAAAGAAAGAGATACGCGCCCTTGAAAGTGCTACCAAACAGACGGGTTACACCATCGTCCCGCTGCTTGTCTTTATCGACAGTAAAGGTCGGGCTAAGATGGATATTGCCCTTTGTAAGGGAAAGAAAGAGTTCGATAAACGTCAGACGCTAAAAGAGAAAGAAGACCGACGAGAGATGGACCGAGCAATGAAAGTATATAAATAGTATATAGTGAGCAACAGACTTAACGATATCATTCAGCAAAGGATACTCGTCCTCGATGGAGCGATGGGTACGAAAATACAGACCTACGGTCTCACGGAAAATGATTTCCGGGGAGACCGTTTTGCCTATTTAGAGGGACAATTGAAAGGCAACAATGATGTATTGTCTCTGACACGGCCAGATGTCATACGCGACATTCATCGCTTGTATTTAGAGGCCGGAGCAGACATTATAGCCACTAACACCTTCAGCAGTCAGCGCATCTCTCAGGCCGACTATCATCTTGAAAGCGAATCTTCAGAAATGGCTCTTGCCGGAGCCCGTCTTGCCAGATTGGTAGCCGATCAATACAGCACACCTGAAAAGCCCCGATTTGTAGCCGGTTCCATCGGACCGACAAATAAGACTTGTTCGATGTCACCCGATGTGAGTGACCCTGCTGCACGAGAACTAACCTACGATGAACTGCTTTCAGCATACGAGGAACAGGTAGATGCACTCATGACGGGTGGGGTGGATGCGCTGCTTATTGAGACGATATTCGACACCTTGAATGCCAAAGTGGCTGTTGATGCAGCTATGCGGGTAATGGAGCGTCGTCAACAAGAACTGCCTATCATGCTTTCTGTTACCGTCAGTGACCTTGCCGGTCGTACGCTTAGCGGTCAGACGCTCGATGCTTTCCTTGCAAGTATGAGTACTTACCCCATTTTCTCTGTCGGACTGAATTGCTCTTTTGGTGCCACTCAGATGAAACCGTTCCTTCGTGAATTAGCTCGCCGAGCACCATATTATATCTCTGCCTATCCGAATGCCGGACTGCCCAACTCTTTGGGACTTTATGACGAGACGGCAGATACGATGGCACCAAAGATGGGAGAACTTGTGGATGAAGGCTTGGTGAACATTATCGGTGGTTGTTGTGGTACTGACGAGTCTTTCATTGCGGCCTATGGTCCATTGGTAAAAGACAAGAAGCCCCATATCCCTGTTGCCAGGCCTCAATCATTGTGGCTTAGCGGCCTTGAACTCTTGGAGGTTTCACCTGAGGTGCAGTTCGTTAATGTAGGCGAACGTTGTAACGTCGCTGGTTCGCGGAAATTCCTGAGGCTTATCAAAGAGAAAAATTATGACGAAGCTCTTAGTATCGCTCGTAAACAGGTTGCTGATGGTGCTCTCGTGATTGATATCAACATGGACGACGGTCTGTTGGATGCTAAGACGGAGATGGTAAATTTCCTGAACCGTATTGCTGCAGAGCCTGATATCGCTCGAGTTCCTGTCATGATCGACTCTTCTGATTGGGAGGTTATCAAGGCTGGACTGAAGTGTGTCCAAGGTAAGAGCATCGTCAACTCCATTTCTTTGAAGGAAGGTGAGGAAAAGTTCCTCGAGCATGCCCGTGACGTGAAACGTTATGGTGCTGCTGTCGTGGTTATGTGCTTCGATGAACAAGGTCAGGCTACCACTTACGAACGCCGAATTGAAATTGCGGAAAGGGCTTATAAGCTTCTGACGGAAGAGGCTGGCATGAATCCTCTCGACATCATCTTCGATCCTAATATATTGGCTGTTGCCACAGGTATGGCTGAGCACGACAGCTATGCAGCAGACTTCATCCGAGCTACCGGTTGGATTAAACAAAATTTACCAGGTGCCCATATCAGTGGCGGTGTGAGCAACCTCAGTTTCTCTTTCCGAGGCAATAATTATATCCGAGAGGCTATGCATGCTGTATTCCTTTATCACGCCATTAAGAATGGCATGGACTTCGGTATTGTAAATCCCTCATCAAAAGTAACATACGAAGATATCCCTCAAGAACAACTTGATGTGATTGAATCGGTCATTATGAATACTTCTACAGTTGCCTCAGAGCGACTGATAGCCCTTGCCTCAGAAACTCAAGAAACAACTCCGGCTAATACAGGATCGACTATTTCTGTTGAAAAGTCAAGAGCAGAGATTCCTGTGGATGATCGCTTGATAAATGCTCTTGTGAAAGGTTTAGGCGACTATTTGGAAACAGATTTGGCGGATGCTTTAGCAATATATCCCCATGCAGTTGATATTATCGAAGGTCCCCTAATGTCTGGTATGAACCTTGTTGGTCAGCGCTTTGGAGAGGGAAAGATGTTTCTGCCCCAGGTGGTTAAGACTGCCCGAACCATGAAACAAGCCGTAAGTATCCTACAGCCCTATATTGAGGCCGAGAAAGCAGAGGACGGAACACGGGCTGGGAAAGTGCTGTTGGCTACCGTGAAGGGGGATGTCCATGATATCGGCAAAAATATTGTTGGAGTGGTCATGGCATGCAACAATTACGATATTATCGATATGGGTGTGATGGTTCCAGCAGAGCAAATCGTGCGTAAGGCCATCGAAGAAAAAGTCGATATAATAGGTCTAAGCGGTCTTATCACTCCGAGTCTTGAAGAAATGGTCAATGTGGCCAAGGAACTTCAGCGAGCAAGGCTTGATATTCCAATCATGATTGGAGGAGCTACTACCAGTGAATTGCATGTAGCACTGAAGATTGCACCCGTTTATTCTGGGCCTGTCGTATGGATGAAAGATGCCTCACAGAATGCCCTTGTAGCAGCCCGACTTATGAACGATGAACAGCAGATAGAAAATGAACTCTCGGAAAAGTACCAGCAATTGCGTGCTGACTATCAACAGCAGCAGAACGAATTGGTATCCCTCGAGGATGCAAGAAAAAACAAGCAAAATCTATTTTAAACAATGAAGAAGAATATTTTTTTAGTCTTAGCTTTGCTTCTCTCACTGACAGCAAGCTCACAAATGAAACGAGAGATGCGTGGTGCATGGATACAGTGTGTCAATGGCCAATTCCAGAATTTAGGTACCGCGAAGATGCAACAGACGCTGACCTATCAGCTCAACGAGTTGCAGAAAGATGGGGTGAACGTCATTATATTTCAGGTTCGTCCTGAGTGTGATGCTCTCTATGAGAGTAAACTGGAACCTTGGAGTCGCTTCCTTACCGGACAGCAAGGTAAAGCTCCGAATCCTTACTGGGATCCTCTTCAATGGATGATTACAGAGTGTCACAAACGCGGTATGGAGTTGCATGCATGGATTAATCCGTTCAGAGCCAAGACCAAGGGGACGCGTCAGTTGTCTCCCAGGCATATTGCTGTTCGGAAACCGATGAACTGTTTTGCTTATGACGAACTGTTTATATTGAACCCTGGGATTCCCGAGAACCGTGACTTTATCTGTGAGGTGGCCAAGGATATCGTGAGCCGTTACGATGTCGATGGCATCCACATGGATGACTATTTTTATCCTTATCCTGTTGCAGGTGAGAGTATTCCTGACGATGAATTGTTCCAGGAACGGTCTAATGGTATTAGGGATCAGCGCGATTGGCGACGCTATAACGTGAATCTTTTTATCGAGCAGTTCTATAAGACCGTACACGCTACAAAACCATGGGTGAAGGTCGGTATCTCACCCTTCGGTATCTATCGTAATAAAAAAAGCTCTCCTATAGGTAGCAATACCAATGGCTTGCAGAACTATGATGACCTCTACGCAGACATCCTCATGTGGGTAAACAACGGTTGGCTCGATTATTGTGTACCTCAGCTCTATTGGGAGATTGGCAATAAGGCTGCAGACTATGAAACCCTTATCCGTTGGTGGAATCAGCATGCAGGCAATCGCCCTCTGATTATCGGTGAAGATGTGGAACGTTCAGTTAAATTTACTGATCCTAAGAATCCCAATACTCATCAGCAGCCTGCAAAAATGGCTCTTCATCGTGAAATGTCCAATGTTAAGGGAACTGTTCTATGGTATGCTAAAGCTGCTGTTGATAATGTGGGGAACTATGGTACCAATCTCCGTAATGTCTATTGGAGATATCCCGCACTACAACCATCGATGCCTTTTATCGACAATAAGGCTCCTGGCAAGGTGAAACGCCTGAAACCCGTGTGGATTGACAATGACTATGTACTGTTCTGGACTGCTCCTAAAGCAAAAAATTGGGGCGACGAAGCTGTAAAATATGTAGTTTATCGTTTTGCTAAGGGTGAAAAGGTTAATACCGACGATCCTTCGAAGATTTACGCCATCACCAATGAGACGTTCCTCCGTTTACCTTATCAGGACGGTCGTACAAAATGGGTATATGCAGTTACTGCTCTTGATCGGCTACAGAATGAGAGCAAGGTGGTGAAGAAAAAGGTAAAACTATAATGGAAATCGGTTATGAAGCAGATGTGGTATGTGTTGGCTTTGGCCATCGTCATAGTGTCGTGTGGAGGCAGAAAGCAAATGTCGGCTGACGAAATTGCCCAAAAACTCGACAGTGTAAAAGCTGTAGAAGTTAAGGAGAAATTGAAGTTACAAGGTGTTGACTTGGAAACTTCTGATAATCCGATGAAGACGTTTTATGACAGTTTGTCCATGCAAACACTACCCATCAGCTATTCCGATGACTTTGTTAAATTCCTTCCTGGCTTCACTGTCATGCAACCAGAGATTGCCAGCTATATGAATCTGGGTACCGATAACAAGCATAAGGCGGCTTGCTTGCCTGAGAGCGTTGGTGCTCGTTTGGTGATGGTTGCCGATGAGGAGAAAGGTTCAGATCATATCTACAGCATCTGGCTCTATTCGCTTGATAGTGATTATTTTCCTGTAGATAAGTTGTGCCTATATGCGGCAGATGATAAAGAAGATGATTTGTTAGAAGAGAAATTCGTTCAATATTTCTCGATTACCAGCGACTATGAGATTCATCTGCTTGACTACTCTGAGACCAAACAAAAGACGCAATCGGAAGAGATTTATTACATTGATGCATCACGCCATTTTCAATTGGGCGCAACGAAACTGGAATAGTTTAGTCTTTCAACAGGTCGTCTAAGAATTTGTTCAGATCGTCATCTAACCCTTCCATCAAGTCTGGATCGATAATGACTGTCTCGTCATCTACGAGATAGAGTTCTGCAATAGTATCCTTATCGTCGTCCTCCAGGACAAAAGAGAATGGTTTCAGAATCGACATATTTTCAATGGTGGCCTTGTGTTTATCGATGCATTTGCGTAGGATAGACGGTAATTTCTCATAGAAATCATCGTCTTTATTCTCTATCCACTGTTCAACGACACAACGGGTTATCTCAACTTCGTCATCGTTGAAAACTGTAAGCTCGCCTGTGTCCTGAGATACACGGATATGGATATCAGTCATTATTGCTGCTTCTTCAGAGGCAGGAAATTTCTCTGTTATCTTACGCAAGGCGCGCTCAATCTGTTGTAACGTCTGTTCGCTGGTTTTCATTGCTAGTGCTATTTAATCGGCACAAAAGTATAAAAAAACTTCCGTAATTGCAAACGATTACGAATTTTTTTGTGAAAAATACCCTATTTTACTTTGATTTTTCGTGAGATTATCGTACCTTTGCAAAGTGCATACTAAAATAAGTCATTCAGGTATTGTAGAATCAGTTTCAGGCGATAGTGTGAAGGTACGTATCCTCCAGACATCTGCTTGTGCAGCCTGTAAGGTGGCATCACACTGCAATGCTTCCGAATCGAAGGAGAAAATTGTAGATGTACTCAACGTGCGAGATAGTGCATCCCTGAAGGTTGGTGATCCGGTTATGGTCTGTGCGTCCCGCTCTGTGGCTAATCGGGCTTTGCTTCTTGGTTTTGGCTTGCCTTTTGTCATTCTCGTGGCCGTGCTTGTCATCGTACTGCAACTTTTTGGACATGAGGGTTATGCTGCCCTTTCTGGTTTGGGTGCCCTGATTCCTTATTATCTTGTGCTCTGGCTCTTTCGTGATCATATCAGTCAGAAGCTCTCCTTTCAATTAGAAACAATTTAATTACAAACTAAAACAAATATCAGAACATTATGAATTTCATCTTGATTGCAGTGATTGTCTTGGGAGCCATCGGTCTGATAGCTGCTGTTGTGCTGTTTGCCGCCTCCAAGAAATTTGCTGTCTATGAAGATCCCCGTATCGCCCAAGTCAGCGAGGTACTTCCGGGTGCCAATTGCGGTGGATGTGGATTCCCAGGATGTAGCGGTATGGCTGATGCACTCGTCAAGGGTGCTGATGCCGGAAGTATCGACGGACTGTCTTGTCCTGTTGGTGGTGCCGAGGTTATGGGAAAGGTTGCCGATCTGCTGGGGATGGCTATTGCCAATTCCGAGCCGATGGTTGCCGTGGTGAGATGTAATGGCACATGTGAGCATCGTCCTCGCATTGCTGAGTATGCCGGTCTTCGTACATGTGCAGCCATGCATGCCTGTGGTGCCGGTGAGACGGCCTGTGGCTTCGGCTGTTTAGGCTGTGGTGATTGTGAGGCAGCCTGTCAGTTTGATGCCATCAAGGTTAATCCCGAAACGGGCATCCCTGAAGTCGATGAAGAAAAGTGTACTTCTTGTGGCGCATGTGTCAAGGCTTGTCCTCGTAACATCATCGAACTCCGAAAGAAGGGTCCGAAGGGTAGGAGAGTGTTCGTTTCTTGCGTGAACAAGGATAAAGGTCCTGTGGCTATGAAGGCTTGCACAGTGAGTTGTATCGGTTGCGGCAAGTGTGTGAAAGAGTGTAATTTTGATGCAATTACCGTAGAGAATAATGTTGCCTACATCGACCATACGAAGTGCCGCTTGTGCCGTAAGTGTGTGACAGTGTGCCCGAAGCATGCTATCATCGATGTCAATTTCCCCACACCTCCGCCCGCTCCGAAACCCAAAGAGCCAGCAGCTCCGAAGCCTGAACCTGTAGAGAAAACGGCGCCAGAAGGAAAGCCTGCTCCTGTAGAGAAGCCAGCACTCGTAGAAGAGCCTGCTCCTATAGAGAAACCTGTAGAAAAACCGAAGCCTTCGCGTGGCGCGATGCTCGATTCGGATTCATCTATTTCCATCAAATAAGAAAGGAGACTATCATTATGAATATAAAAACATTCAGCATAGGAGGAATTCATCCTGAGGAGAACAAACTGACGCATGAGGCCGTTACTCAGGTGGCAGCTTTGCCTAAACAGGCCATATTCCCGTTAAGTCAGCATATAGGTGCTCCTGCTAAACCAGTCGTACAGAAAGGAGACAAGGTGAAGGTGGGAACGTTGATTGCCGAAGCGGGCGGTTTCGTCTCTGCACCTATTTTCTCGTCTGTCAGCGGTACTGTTTTCAAGATTGATACTGCTATCGATGCCACAGGCTATCGTAAGCCCGTGATTATTATTAATGTAGAAGGTGACGAGTGGGAAGAGGCTATCGACCGTTCTGATAATCTGGAGACTGTAGAGGCTCATCCAGAACTCACCCCAGAGGAGATTGTTACCCGAATCAAAGATGCAGGTGTTGTTGGTATGGGGGGCGCATGTTTCCCAACCTTCATCAAACTTACTCCACCGCCTACAGCAAAGGCAGAGTGCGTGATTATCAATGCTGTAGAGTGCGAACCTTACATCACAGCTGATTTCCGTCTGATGATGGAACATCCCGACGAGATTCTTGTTGGTCTCGAACTGCTTATGAAAGGCGCGAAGGTAACGACAGGTTATATTGGTATTGAGACGAACAAGATGCCTGCCATCGAACTGCTCACTCGTAAATGCGCAGAAAAGTTTAATAACACTGCTTATTCTGTAGAAGTTGTTCCACTGAAACAACGCTATCCTCAAGGTGGTGAAAAACAACTTGTCGATGCAGTTATCAGTCGTCAGGTTCCTGCTCCTCCTGCCATTCCTGTTAACGTTGGAGCAATAGTTCAGAATGTGGGTACTGCCTTTGCTGTATATGAGGCAGTTATGAAACGTAAGCCACTCTTCGAACGTTACACCACAGTAACAGGAAAACGTTTGAAGAATCCTGGCAATTTCCTCGTTCGTATGGGTACGCCAATGCAGGAACTTATTGATGCTTGTGGCGGTATGCCAGAAGGTGACAACAAACTGCTCGCCGGTGGACCGATGATGGGTAAAGCACTGACCTCGACAGAAGTGCCTATTTGTAAGGGAACGAACTCTGTGACGATTATCTCTGGTGACGAGGCCCGTCGTAAGGAACCTCAGCCCTGTATCCGTTGTGCTAAGTGTGTTGGTGCTTGCCCGATGGGATTGGAGCCATATCTGCTTGCAAAGATTTCAGAAGTGAAGAATTGGGAACGTGCCGAGCGTGAGGATATCGCCAGTTGTATTGAGTGTGGCTCGTGCCAGTTCACCTGTCCTGCCCATCGTCCGTTGCTCGATAATATCCGTCAGGGAAAGGGCACCGTTATGGGTATCATCCGCGCTCGCGCTGCTGCAGCAAAGAAATAATGTTCAATGTTCAATATTTAATGTTCAATGAATTAAAATGGGAAAATTAATTGTATCATTATCACCACACGCCCACGGCACGGATACCGTAGAGCGCAACATGTACGGTGTGATCATCGCCCTGATGCCTGCACTGCTCGTGTCGTTCTATTTCTTCGGCTTGGGTTCTGTCATCGTATGTCTGACAAGTGTGGCAGCCTGCGTCTTCTTTGAGTGGGCTATCAACAAATATATCCTCAAGAACGAGAGGAATACGATTCTCGATGGTTCTGCAGCCTTAACAGGCTTGCTACTCGGTATGAACCTCCCGTCAAACCTCCCGATATGGATTATCATCATCGGTGCACTGTTTGCCATCGGTGTTGCCAAGATGACGTTCGGCGGACTGGGGCATAACATCTTTAATCCGGCATTGGTAGGTCGTTGCGCTCTGCTCGTGGCGTTCCCTGCCCAGATGACATCATGGCCTTTACCTGGTCAGTGGCTTCAGTACACGGATGCACAGACTGGTGCTACTCCGTTGGCACTGATGAAGCAGGCTATCAAAGATGGTAATATGGATTTGCTCGCTCAGATGCCGGATGCCTTCACACTCCTCTTTGCCGACTTCTCGCTCAATGGTGGTGCGGGTGCTATCCGAGATCTGC
>Ga0247609_10003094_pt1 | contig 17040 bp, 11 predicted proteins | sample 172DNAGHGlowgp2_FD_193487 | JGI IMG/M metagenome (GOLD analysis project Ga0247609, IMG submission 193487) | Sheep rumen microbial communities from Palmerston North, Manawatu-Wanganui, New Zealand - 1728 DNA GHGlow gp2 | ecosystem: Host-associated > Mammals > Digestive system > Stomach > Rumen ...
TTATTGAGCGCCCAGTCGCCTTCGTTGGCTTCTTTGCTCTGGCTGAACCACATCACCGCAAAGACGCGAGAAAAATCGGTCGCGAAGTGCTCGAACATGTCGGTAATCCATTCTGCCTTGTTGCCGCCCCTCTCGGAACTCGAAATTTCGGCGATGAACAGCGGCTTGTTGATGTTTGCGAGCGCGTTATATGCCTTCTTGAAAACCTGCGAGAACGTCTGCCAGCTGGACCAGCTCTGGCACGTGCCCCAGTTGTAGCCGTCGATGGAAATGTAATCGACGTAGTCATCGCCGGGGTAGTTGCCCGTAAGCGATGTACCGCTGCCCTGGTTCGAGGCGTTCGTCGTCCAGACCCATTTGACGTTCGTAACGCCTTCTTCCTTGAAAATTTTCACGATATGGCGGAATGCTTCGGCGACGTTAGCGTCGGTATTGCCGGCGCCTGCCTTGCCTACGCCCCAGTCGTACCAGTCGCCGTTCGCTTCGTGGAGCGGCCTGAGCCAGATTTCTTCGCCGTAGCCCTTCACGCCCTTTGCATATTCACGGATGTAGTTGTCGGCCTTGCCGTTGACCAGGTCCTGCGCGTTATAGCCGTTCGCCATCCAGGTCACCACAAGCGTGGAACCGTTGTTCTTCGCGACATTTGCGTACTCTTCGGTCGCATTCCAGTTATTCATGTCGAAAAGCGCGAAATAGCTGATGAGGTCAATGTGCGTGCCCTGCAAATCCTGGAATGCCTGCACGTTTTCTTGAGTGGGCTGCGGGTATTGTCCGGGCCCGCCGACCCAGGCGCCGACTTGGAATGCTAAAGCGGTCATGGGCAAAATTCCTAAGGTGAAGAGTAGTTTCTTAAACATGATGTTTTCGATGTTGTTGAAGGTGTGTTATTTTGTCTTACCTAAAAGTAAGTAATGTCTCTTGTTTTTTCTCAATGAGATGTTTGCGTTTTTGTCAAAGTGTAACTAGTGTTATTTTTTTGAAAGGGGGAGGCCTCCCCCTGATTGCAGCCCCGGCTTACCCTGTCACTCTAGCCTTTCACCCCGGCTAGGTCCCTGAGCTTGCCGAAGGGTGCCGGGGTCACCATTCCCCGATACAAAATGCGCTGGGTCTTCCATCACCCCCTCGCCTAGTGTGCTCCGCCCCCTAAAACCCCGGACGCATCAAAAAAATCGCACCCCTCACCCCCATTTATATATATTTACGAAACAAACTAACCCCCTCTCTATCTAGCGTTTTTATATGGCTATCAAGAAGAACGAACTCTACTCTTCTCTCTGGGAATCTTGTGACAAACTGCGCGACGGCATGGACGCAAGCCAATACAAGGACTACATCCTGACGCTTCTTTTTGTAAAGTACGTGACCGACAAGTTTAAAGGTCAAAAGTACGCCGACATCAACGTTCCCGCAGGTGGTAGTTTTGACGACCTCGTCACGCTCAAGAACAACAAGGACATTGGCGAAAAGATGGACAAGGCTATCGCGAAACTCGCCGAAGCCAACAACTTGACAGGCGTCATCGACAATGCAAAGTTCTTCGACAATTCCAAGTTCGGTAACGGCAAGGACATGGTCGATACCTTGACCGGCCTCGTGTCTATCTTTGAACGTCCGGAATTTAATTTCAGCAACAACAAGGCGGGCGGCGACGACATTCTGGGCGATGCCTACGAATACCTGATGCGCAACTTCGCTACCGAAAGCGGCAAGAGCAAGGGACAGTTCTACACCCCGGCAGAAGTGAGCCGCATCTTGGCGAAAGTCATTGGCCTGGGGAAAGTCAAGAACAGAAACACGACCATTTACGACCCCGCGTGCGGTTCGGGCTCGCTCCTCATCCGCGCAGCTGACGAGGCTCCCTTCGACATCGCCATTTACGGCCAGGAAAAAGAAACGACAACGGCGGGCCTTGCGAAAATGAACCTGGTTCTCCACAACAAGGCAAGTGGCGAAATCAAGTCGGGCAACACGTTCTCGAACCCGCAATACCTGGATAACGGCGCACTGAAGCGTTTCGACTTTGTTGTCGCGAATCCTCCGTTCTCCCTGAAAAATTGGACCGATGGTTTGCAAGAATTTGGCCGCTTCGATGGCTACGACGATCGCCCGCCCGAAAAGAACGGCGACTACGCTTGGCTTTTGCACATTCTCAAGTCGCTCAAGCCCACCGGCAAGGCGGCAGTGATTTTGCCCCACGGCGTGCTATTCCGTGGCAACGCCGAAGAGACTCTCCGCAAAAACATTATTGACCGCGGCTACATCAAGGGCATTATCGGGCTCCCCGCGAACCTTTTCTATGGCACGGGCATTCCCGCCTGCATCATCGTGATGGACAAGGAAGACGCGGCTGAACGCCAAGGGAATAACGGCGGCATATTCATGATTGACGCAAGCCACGACTTTGTGAAAGACGGCCCCAAGAACCGCCTGCGCGAACGCGACATCCACAAGATTGTGCAGACCTTCGTGAACCGCATCGAAGACGACCCCAAGTACGCGCGCTTTGTCCCGATGGAAGAAATCAAGGTCAAGAACGGCTACAACCTGAACATACCGCGTTACATCGACAGCGGCGACGCCGAAGACGAACAGTCCATTGACGCCCATTTGAACGGCGGTATCCCCGCGGGCGACGTGGATTCCTTAAAACGCTACTGGGATATTTTCCCGGGCCTCAAGAACAAACTCTTCAAGAAATTCCGTGCGGGCTATTACCAGCTCAAGGTAGAAAAAGACGAAATCCGCAGCGCAATCTTCAACGACGAAGAATTCAAGGCCTACGCCGAACAGATTGACAACGCCTTTGACGCATGGCTCAAGAAGTCTTCCAAGAAGCTCATGAACATCGACGGCACGGTAGATGTGAAGAAGTTTATCATAGAACTCTCGGAATCGCTGATAAACGAATTCCGCCACATTGAACTGGTGGACTTTTACGACGTTTACCAGGTGCTGCTCGCCTACTGGCAAGAGACCTTGAGCGACGACGTTTTCGTGCTCAAGTACGACGGCTACATGGCCGGCGCCGAAATCGTGAAAATCTTCAAGAAAGAATCCAAGAATGGTTCGGCAAGCTCACCAACCGGAAAAAATGACGGCAAGAAAAAGGCCGAACCCAAGGAAATCGGCTGGGAAGGCAAACTCTTGCCCAAGACCGTAATTGAGCGTGTTTACTTTGCCAAGGAACAGGCCGAAATCGAGCGTGCCGAACAAGTTGTTGCCGAAAGCGAATCCAGGCTCGAAGAATTCGTGGAAGAAAACAGCGGCGAGGGCAGCGTGCTGGCCGACTACGCCAAGGAAGAAAGCGAAGACCTGGACGCAAAGAAAATCGCCGCCAAGCTGAAGGAGCTGAAAAAGCAGAAAACGACCGGCGAAGAATTCGATGTGCTTGCCAAATACACCGAACTTGCCACCACCGCGAAAAACCAGGCAGGCATCGTCAAGGAACTGAACAAGGCCCTGGATGAATCTGTCAAGAACAAGTATGCCGAACTCACCGAAAAAGAAATCAAGGACCTGCTCGTAAAACAGAAGTGGAGCTTTGATATTTTCGAAGGAATCAAGAGCCTCTACGACACCACCAGCCACAAGATTGCAACCCGCGTGACCGAACTCGCCGACCGCTACGAAAATACGCTCCCGGACCTCGAAGCAACCGTCGCCGACTACGAAACCAAAGTCAAGAACCACCTTAAAGAAATGGGATTTGAGGTTTAGGAGGACGCATGGAAACGGGAATAATAAAACAGGACTTTAACCAAGTTTATTCAATAATCGATATCCATCGAAAGCGTGCCTTCCAAGAAATCAACAACAATTCCTTGCTGATTGCGTGGAACGTTGGTGGCTATGTCTCTGCAAAGATAAAATCGGCTGAATGGGGAAGTAGCGTTGTAACGGAACTGTCTGAATATTTGCGAACAAAAGACCCTAGCCTAAAGGGGTATAGCCGCAGGTCGATTTACAAAATGGTGCAGTTTTACGAAACCTATTCTACACCAGGGTTTGCCACGCTTATGAGCAAACTTAAGTTGGCCGAAAAATTGGTTCTGCCCGCAAATATTGATAAAGACATAATTGTGCCGATTCAGTTGGCACAAATGGTGTTGCGATGGTTGCAGAATACAAGGAAAAATTGATTCCGCAAGAAATGTTGCAGAGAAGTTTGGAAGAATTTGTTAGTGCGATAGAGAAACAGTAAATGAAAGAAACGAAATTCAAACAGACCGAAGCGTGTCAGACGAAGGACGAAAGATAGTCATCCTGGAGCGAAGCGATAGGATCCACACATGTCATCCTGAGCGGAGTGTAACGGAGTCGAAGGATCTAGGGCTTAATTTATGAAAGAAACGAAATTCAAACAGACCGAAGTCGGGATGATACCAAGCGATTGGGAAGTGAAAACATTAGGCGAATTGTATAAAGTTCATAATGGTCTTTCTAAGGGAAAACAGTTTTTTGGACATGGCTATCCATTTTTATCGTTTTCAGTTGTTTTTAACAATGTCTTTATACCAAATAAACTTGAAAACTTGGTCGATTCTAGCAAAGAGGAAAGAGCTAGTTATTCTATAAATAAGGGTGATGTCTTTATAACCCGTACTAGTGAAACTGTTGATGAATTGGGAATGAGTTGTGTTGCTTTGAAAGATTATCCCAATGCTACTTATAACGGTTTTTGTAAAAGACTAAGACCGAATGATGTTGAATTTGTGAATCTTGGTTATTTAGGTTTTTATCTGCGTAGTGATTTTATTCGAGAATGGTTCCTAAAATTTTCTATAGTAACAACAAGAGCTAGTTTGAAAAATGATGAACTTTTAAGTTTGCCTTTAGTTCTTCCACCCACAATCGAAGAACAACAGCGCATTGCAAACGCCCTCTCCGACGTTGACACCCTAATCGCGAACCTAGAAAAACTCATCGCCAAAAAGAAAAACATCAAACAAGGCGCAATGCAACAACTCCTCACCGGCAAGAAACGCCTCCCCGGATTCGCCCCCGCCAAACCTACCTACAAACAAACCGAACTCGGAAAAATCCCCGCTGATTGGGAAGTGAAAACGATAAAGGAGTTGGGAGTATTTTTAGGCGGCGGAACTCCAAGTACCAAGAATGAGTCTTTTTGGAAAGGAAATATCCCTTGGATTTCATCCGCGGACTTAAGCGACGATGATATTGAGCACATTTCTATGACAAGATTCATTTCTCAAGAAGCAGTGAATTGCTCGGCAACGCAGATTTGTCCTCAAGGAACAATTCTCATTATCGCCCGTGTTGGAGTTGGGAAACTGGCTTTATCTCAACAAAAAGTCTGCACTAGCCAAGATTTTTGCAATCTCATTCCCTCAAAAGAAAATTGCTCCAAGTTCCTTGCCTATGCATTACTTCCTGTGATGAAACGAATGGCTAATGAATCACAAGGCACTTCTATTAAGGGTGTAGCAGTAGATGAAATTAAAAAGGTGCAAATTTTAGTCCCCTCTTCCAAAGCAGAACAAACTGCCATCGCAAACGTCCTCAGCGACATGGACACAGAAATTGCAACCCTAGAAACCAAACTCGCAAAATACCGCAAACTCAAAACCGGCATGATGCAACAACTCCTCACCGGAAAAATTAGACTTGTATAGGTGAAATATGGCTATTTCAGAAGATCAATTATCAAATTGGACGAATCCTCCTAGTGATACGGAAGATGAGCGTGCTGAAAATGCGATTGCCATGGTCAAAGACGCTATTAATTCAGATGACAAATTAAAGTATCTTGATCTGGATATTTTCTGTCAAGGCTCATATGCGAATAATACGAACGTTCGTTTAGATAGCGATGTTGATGTAAACGTCTTATATAACGGAACATATTATTGGGAATTGCCTCCAAATACAACTAAAGAAATGTTTCCGTCATTGATGAAAGATTCTCCCGCAAGTTATTCTTTTTGGAACCTTAAAAATGATGTTGAAAAGGCTTTGAGGAATAAGTTTGGTTCTGTTATAAGAAAGAATAAATGCTTGCATATTTCAGAAAATTCTTATCACACAGAAATAGATGTCGTTCCCACATGTCAACATAGATGGTATAGAAGTGATGGCTCCTATGCAGAAGGTGTTGCTTTGTTTACCGATGTTGAAAATAAAAAAGTTGTTAATTATCCCAAGCAACATATTGCAAACGGAATTCAAAAGAATTTAGATACATCAAAGCGATTTAAAAAATTGGTCAGGATATTTAAGAAAACTCGCTATGATATGCAAGACAATAGAGTTCAAATAAATGCAAATATATCTTCTTTTCTTTTAGAATGTCTTGTATGGAATTGTCCAAATTCAATTTTTGAGAGAGCATCTTGGCGTGAGCGTTTTCAAGGAGCCATTTCGCATATTTGGGAAAATACAAAAACACGCGAATTGTGCAAAGAGTGGGGCGAAGTCTCCGAATTATTATACCTTTTTCACCACGAACGAAAATGGACTTATGCAGATGTGAATGAATGTATGTTGCAGATGTTTAACTATGTATTTAGAGGTTAGTAGTGATTAAGTACAATGTTAAACATTTCTTTTGTGCTATTATTGTTCTTTTTCTAATCCTATATATTGGGATTGCGTTAATTCAATGTCAATCTTGGAATATAGCCGAAGTAAAATGGTCCGAAGATGTTTTATGGTTGAGGAATATTTCCTATGCATTGACTATAGAAACTCTTCTTGCCTTTGTATTCATAAAATGGTTGTGGAAATTTAAAATGTTCAAGTTTCTTGTGCACAAGCCGTGCTTGTCCGGAAAATGGACTGGGTACTTGGAATTTGATTATAATGGCGAACATCAAAAGAAGAAGACAGAGCTCTATATTAAACAAGATTTCTTTAGAACTATTATTAAGTTAAAAACGGATGAAAGTGAAAGCATTAGCGTTGCTGCGCAATTTGACATTGATGAAGACCGAGGAATAAAACGGTTATTTTACAACTATCAAAACGAACCAAAGCCAGAATTTCGCGATAGAAGCCCAATTCATTACGGATCTGTATGTCTGAATGTTTCTGAAGACAATAAAAAGCTTGAAGGTGAGTATTGGACTGATAGAAAAACAGTAGGGTCTATGAAATTCAAAAAGAGATAGGGAATTTTCAAATGAGTGAAAATACTATTTGTCTAAAATCCATCAGAGAACTTCTTGGCATGAAGTTCTTTATTCCTTCTTATCAGAGAGGGTACAGATGGTCTCCTTTGCAGGTTAATCAGCTTTTAAATGATATTAACGAATTTGATAAAAAAGACAACAAGGAAAAAGGTGAGTTTTATTGTCTTCAACCAATCGTAGTAAAGAGGCGTGCAGACCATGATGATTATGAGATCATTGATGGACAACAACGGTTGACGACAATATTCATTGTGCTAAAAGCTCTAGAAGATGCATTCAAAATAGTTTTCCCTAATTGTGAATTATTCTATTTAGAATATGAGACGCGAAAAACTAGTTCGCAATTTTTGAATACATTGAACAATGAAACGGCTAACGCAGAAGATAATATTGATTTCTTCCACATGAAGCAAGCATACGACACGGTCAAAAAATGGTTTTTGATAGAGGGGAACGCTGATCGCCGAATTAACATTTTACAGACTTTATTGTCTCACCGACTTGAAAATGAACTTGATGTAGAAAAGAACGTTCGCGTTATTTGGTATGAAGTTGATGAGAAAGATTCTAGCAATTCGTCTGTTGATATTTTCTCTCGTTTGAATATTGGAAAGATTCCATTAACCAATGCGGAACTTATCAGAGCCTTGTTTTTGCGAAAGAAAAATTTCGACGAAAATGTTTATAGTTTAAAGCAAATACAAATTGCAACTGAATGGGATGACATCGAAAAGCGTTTGCAGCAAGATGACTTCTGGTATTTTATATCAAATGGCTGTACAGACCGTAAATACGAATGTCGGATAGAATACATTTTTGACTTGATGAAAGATAAGCAAAAGAATGCAGATTCGTTTTATACATTTAGAGCATTTAGTGACGAGTTGAACAGTTCTTCAATAGATTCTGTTTGGTTTGATGTGAAAAATTACATTCTGACATTTGAAGAATGGTATGCGGATCCTAAATTATATCACTATGTAGGTTTCTTGATTTCTTGTGGAAAATCTGTAAAAGAATTAAAAAATGCTAGTGAGAGCAAAGGAAAAACAGATTTTGAGAATTATTTAGTTAATGAAATAAAAAAATCTATTGTTATTGAAGATGAGTTGGAAAATCTTAGATATTCAGAAGACAATGATGCTATAAAGAAAATTCTTCTATTGTTTAATATCCAAACAATTCTTTGTACGCACAAATCTGAAATGCGTTTTCCTTTTGCTTTGTTTAAAAAGGAATCCTGGGATGTCGAACATGTCTGCTCGCAAACAGACAAAAGCATATCTTCTGCGAAGGATAGAAAAGAATGGGCCGAAGATGTTTCGGAATATCTTAAATATAATGAAGTGGATGGTGTAGCAGACGAATTAAGCCTAATTGAAGCTTTAAAAAGTGAAAACAAAATTGATGAGAATCGGTTTAATGAATGCTTTATAAAATTCCAAAAAATATTAGGCGATGATAAAATTATTGACAAAGATACGATTTCAAATCTCACTTTACTTGACGCAAAGACAAATCGGAGTTATAAAAACGCCTATTTCCCAATCAAACGTTTGCGAATTATAGAGAATGATAAAAATGGCATTTTTGTGCCAATTGCGACAAAAAATCTATTCTTGAAATATTATTCAAAACAGGCTGGTAATGTGACTCAATTTGGAGAAACGGACGCTAATAGCTATATCGCTGCAATAAAAGAAACCCTTAGTGAGTTCATGGAGGGATAAAGATGGTTGAAAAAATGTTGTCTAGTGATCGCTATTCTTTTTATAAACTTTTCAAGGAAAAAGATTTTAAAATTGAGATTCCCATTATCCAACGAGATTATGCTCAGGGCAGAAATACTCAAATAAATGTTCGAGACGCATTCCTAGATGCTTTGTATACGTATCTTGAGGAAAACGTGCCTAATAGAGACTTGGACTTCGTTTATGGGAGTATCGAAAACGGGAAATTTATTCCTCTAGATGGCCAGCAACGTTTAACAACCTTGTTCCTTCTCCATTGGTATCTATGTCAGATTTGTGAAGATGAGTCTTTAAAACAGCCCTTTTATGAGACAATGACGATAACGGGAAATTCGGAAAAGGAAACCAAGTCAAAATTCACCTATGAAACCAGAAGAAGTTCATCTGAATTTTGTGATTCTTTGATGAAATTTCATTTATCAAAGGACAAAATATCTGCGGAAGTAAAAATATCTGATATCATTGAAGACGAAAGTTGGTTCTTTAGATTATGGCAGTTGGACCCAACGGTAAAATCAATGCTGCAAATGCTTGATTCTATTCATCAAAAGTTTTATGGAAAGGGAAATTTCTTTGCAGGGTTGTTGAGCGAAGATAATCCTATTATAACTTTCCTTTTCATGGATTTGAAGAAGTTTAAACTTTCCGATGATCTCTACATAAAAATGAATGCAAGAGGAAAGCCTTTATCGGAGTTTGAAAACTTTAAAGCGAAATTTGAACAATATATTGAAACAATAGAACCTGAAATAGAATCATTGCATCGTGATTTTAAACTTAATGATAAAAGCGCGTCTTTAAAGGATTACTTCTCCCATAATATTGATACTAAGTGGGCTGATTTATTCTGGACATACAGAAAGATTGCGAATAGATCAAATTCTGCTGAGGATAATGATTTTGATGATGAATTTGTGAACTTCATCAGATTTGTTTTTAATTGTAATTATGCTGGTTCGATAAATATTGCGATAAAGGATAAGGATGAAACTCTTGAAAAACTTAATACTGGGAGTGAGGTAATTTCTTTCGATGATTACTGCAAAAGGAATGTGCTTTCTGCAAAAGCTATTTTGTATTTGGTGGATGCGTTTGACGTTTTGTCGGAACAAGGGGTAGATATTACAACGCATCTTGCCGAATACGATGCCCCCTATTTTGACGAAAAGGGACAATTCTCAAAAATTCTTGCTGGCACAGCCTCTAATAACGATAAAATTCAAATGCACGCCTATTTACGCTACTTAATAGAAAATAAGGATAGGGCGGGTTTGTTTGATTGGATGCGCGTGATATGCAATTTATCCCATCCGGATAATACGATTATTGACTCTTCGTCGGAATTTTCAAGAAGCATTCGTTCTGTTGATTCTTTGTTGACGAAAGCTCCCGATATTTTGAAACACTTTGCAGAAACAACTGTCGTTGAAGGTTTTTCGAGTTGGCAAATTGAAGAGGAAAAGGTAAAAGCGAAATTAATGCTTGCTTCTGATGAATGGCGATCTTCTATCCTTAAATCAGAAAAAGAAAGTTATTCATATTTTAATGGACAAATTGGAATTCTTCTTGAATTTGCAGAAGTGTATTCATATTATAGAGAACATGCAGGGTCGACTTGGGCTTCTGAAAATGTTGAGCAATTTAGGTCTTCTTTTGATATTTATAGCAACAAGCTCGCTAAAATCTTTGATAGAGGTTATTCGCAAAATAATCGTAAAATGGGAGATGCAACCTTTGCCTTTGAACGGGCTGTTCTGAGTAAAGGCAATTATTTGTCATACACAAGTAAAGAAAAAAAGAACTTGTTAAACACAACTAATACTAATCAGAATATCAAACGTGATCATAGCTGGAAAAGATACTTGAGATGCGATGGTTATAATGAAGATTCGCTAAAACTCCATAATTTTGTTAAGGAAGTTCTGGATGATGCTGATTTAGATTTGAATGACCTTGCAAATTCACTGAATAAAATTGCGCTAAAGGTAGATGATTCTAAACAGTGGCGTTATTGTTTTGCTCATTCAAATGATATTTGGAATTATGGGCGCTATGGCTGGGTGCTATTTGATCCGAATATTTTGTATTTGTTCTATGGGTCAAAACGGAGTCACTGGCATAGAGAAGCTTATACCTATTATTTGTGGGAAAAATATTTAGAATCATTATCGCTAAATCATTCTATTAAAAAGGGATATTGCGATAGTAAAAATGCTGATATATTGCCGCGTATATCTATTACTTGGAAATTTGAAAATGAAGAATTGATTTTTGATATCTTCGGCGCAAGAAATCGCCAAAGGGCTGAAGATGTTTGCGATGCAATAGAAATAGAGTGTTATAAGACCGATGATTCTGCCGTGTCTGAGTCTATTAAGAAAAAACTAGAAGAAGCGCAATTCAACTTCCAAGGCAACAGAGGAAAAAGAACATTCTATTGTGACAAAATGAACGAAACGTGTAATGCTATTGTAGAATGTTTGAAAAAAATTGATGAACAAGGATGGGCAAGTCTGTATGTAAAATTTCCTTAAGCCCCTTGCCAGTTTTCTGGATATTAGGTACATTACATCCCAGCGCGTCATTCCCTAGAAAGGAATGATGCGCTTTTGCTTTATTTGGCTTTTATAGGAGACCCTATACCTTGCAAATATTGATAAAAATATGTATTTTAGCAAATGCAGGTAAAAACAGAAAATTTACCTACATTTGCAAAACTGAGAAAAAGATGGCGATTCTATATAAACAGTGCCTTGAAAAGTACGGTTCTGACTACCAAATCCAGCAGGAAATCCTTGCCGGTAGGCTTTTCAAGTTGGAAAAGGGTGTTTACTCCGAAAAAAAATATGAATCCGCAATGGTGGTTGTTTCGGTGAAATATCCCAAAGCGGTGTTTACCATGGATTCCGCTTTTTACCATTATAACCTGACAGATACGATTCCCGAAAAATACCATTTGGCTACCGCGAAAAACGCAAGGCAAATCCGGGATTCGCGCGTGGTGCAGAAATTTGAGAACAGCGATACGCTTTACCTTGGCGCAGAAAATGTGGAGTTCGACGATGAAACTATTGTTATGTACAATCGTGAAAGGATGCTGCTGGAACTTCTTCGCAACAAGAGCAAGCTTCCATTTGATTATTACAAAGAGATACTGGGGAATTATAGGCGCATTCTTTACGAACTGGATACGCAGCTGATTCAGGATTATTTACCACAGTTTCCAAAATCCAATATGATTAGTCAGGCCCTGCAACTGGAGGTTTTTTGATGAATCTTCAAGAAACTGTTCAGGCTGAGATGGAAAGAGGCCTTTCGGATTTGAATGCAAGAGCGAAGGTCTGCCAAGACATTGTGCTGAAGTCCATTGCTTTAGGTGGGCTGAACAGGAACATCACCGTCAAAGGCGGTGTTGTAATGCGGGCGAAAACGGGGAACATCCGTAGGGCGACTCAGGACCTGGATATTGATTTCATTCGCTATTCCTTATCGGACAATTCCATTGATGACTTTATCGCAAAAATGAATACGCTTCAAGGCGTTTCCGTTAAGCGAGCCGGAAAAATCGAGGAACTAAAACAGCAGGATTACAACGGGAAGCGTGTTTACGTAGAGATTTCTGACGATTCGGGCTTCAAGATAAAAAGCAAGATTGATTTCGGCGTTCACAATAAACTAGATATTGCTCAAGAAGAGTATTGCTTTGATATCGCATTTGACGAGAGTGGTGCTAACTTGCTGATAAATTCAAACGAACAGATGCTTGTTGAAAAACTGCGTTCACTCCTGAAATTCGGAACCAACTCAACCCGGTTCAAGGATGTTTTTGATATTTTCTATTTAAGCCAACATGTTGAATCGCTGAAGTTGAGGCGGTGTATGGACGCCTATATTATTGGCGATGTGCGGATGCTTGAAAATAGTGGGCAAGACGTGTTTAACCGAATCCGGCGGATTTTTTCCAATAAAAAATATTTGAGGCAGATGGAGGAATCGGGCAAAAACTGGCTGGATGTACCCGTAAATGAGGTTGTAGAAAGGATTCTTGATTTTTTTGGACATCTTTGATTAAAAGATAAGGTTATATTTATGCAGAACCCGTTCAAGGATCTGCAATGGCCGAACCGAATATCAACATTCCCGAACGCAAGACGCAGGCGAAGGTAATCAAGTTCTTCAAGGACGAATTGCATTACGATTACCTAGGCAATTTGTGCGAAGTGGCGAACAAGAATATTCGCGATGATGATCTGTTTGCGTTCTTGGTGGGCCAGCAGCATTATTCGGAAACGGTCGCACGCAAGGCCATCGCCGATTTGCAACATGCGGCGGGCGACTTACAGCAAGGTTTATATTCTGCGAACAAGACGGTTTACAGTTTGCTGAAGTATTCGCACCCTGTTTCTGATGCGGATGGCGAAAATATCAGCGTCTATTACATTGATTTTGATAATCCGGCCAATAATCATTTTGCCATTGCCGAAGAAGTGACAGTCAGTTCATCTTGCAGTACCAAGCGGCCTGACCTTGTCATTTATATAAACGGCATTGCAGTTGCGGTGATCGAACTCAAGAAGAGTTCTGTTTCTGTTGCCGATGGTATTCGTCAGAACTTGACGAATCAGAAGCCGGAATTTATCGAGTCGTTCTTTACCACGGTTCAGTATTGCTTGGCAGCAAACGAGAGTGAAGGTGTCCGCTACGGGACAATTGCCACTCCAGAAAAGAAGTATTTGACATGGAAGCAGGAGGCGTTTCGCGAACGCTTACAGGAACTGGACGACAACGATTTGATTATCGATGATAAGAGTTCGTCGTTTGATGGGGTTCTTTTTGAAAGTCTTTATTCGCTGTTCAACAAGGTTCGTTTCCTTGATCTGATTCATAACTTTATCATTTTTGATAATGGTGTAAAGAAGGTCTGCCGTTACAATCAGTATTATGCGATTCACCGCACGTACAACAGGATTACCACGCAAAAGAAGGGCGGTATTGTATGGCACACGCAGGGTTCGGGCAAATCGCTCACGATGGTCTGGCTTGCCAAGCGCCTGCTGCTGAACAATCCGAGCCGCAGGATTTTGATTGTCACTGACCGCGATGAACTTGATGACCAGATTGAGCAACTGTTCACGGGCGTAGAAGAAAAGATTATCCGCACCAAGAGCGGTCGCGATTTGCTGAATCGCTTGAATTCTACCGAAGGGAATTTGATTTGTTCGTTGGTCCATAAGTTCGGTCGCCGCGGTGGAGAAGTTACCGATGGCGATTACGAAAAGTTCCTGAAAGAAATCAAGGATTCGTTGCCGCCGGACTTTAGTGTAAAAGGCGATTTTGTCGTGTTCGTGGATGAGTGCCACCGCACACAATCGGGCAAGTTGCACAAGGCGATGACGGCTTTGATGCCTAAGGCGATTTTCGTGGGCTTTACCGGCACGCCACTTTTGAAGAAAGACAAGAAGACGAGTCTGGAAGTTTTCGGAAGCTACATTCATACATACAAATTCGATGAAGGGGTGCGCGACCACGTGATTCTTGACTTGCGTTACGAAGGCCGCGATGTTCCGCAAGATCTCCGCTCCCGCGAAAAGATTGATGAATGGTTTGACTTGAAAACGCGTGGCATGACGCCTGTCGCAAAGGCGAAACTGAAAGCCCGCTGGGCGAATATGCGCACGGTTTATTCGTCTTACGACCGCCTGAAAGCGATTGCGAACGACATCATCCTTGATTTTGCAAAGGACGCCCGTTTGGCGGAAGGTCGCGGAAACGCTATCCTTGTCGCGGATTCCATTTTTACGGTTTGCCGCTTCTACGAAATTTTTCAGGCATTGGGTTTTAAGAAATGCGCTATCATTTCTTCTTATACGCCGAATCCGGGTGACCTGCGTACCGATACAGTGAGCCTCGATGACGATACGGAAACTTTCAGAAAATACCGGATTTACCTGAAGATGGTCGGAGTCGAAGAAGGCGATGATACTTCTCGCATCGACAAGAAGGTGGAGGCTTTTGAAAAGGAAGCCAAACGCAAGTTCGTTGAAGAACCGGCTAACATGAAGTTGCTCATTGTAGTCGATAAGCTGTTGACTGGTTTTGATGCTCCTCATTGCACATATCTGTATATCGACAAAAAGATGCAGGACCACGGCTTATTCCAGGCGATTTGCCGCGTAAACCGTTTAGATGATGAAACGAAGCCCTTCGGTATCATCATTGACTACAAGGAACTTTTTGACAATGTGACCGACAGTATGCATAAATACACATCGGGAGCATTCGAAGGCTACGACGAAAGCGATGTTGACGGCTTGATTAAGGATCGTGCGACCGAAGCCGAGAAGTATTTCAACAAGACTCTTGAAGAAATCGAGACGCTTTGTGAAGATGTAAAGCCGCCCAAGGATGAGTCGGATTACATTCATTTCTTCTGCGGCGAGGATGTTAGCTGGCTTAAAAATCCAGAAGAATTTGAGGCATTGGCCCGCTTGCGTGAGCGCTTCTACTCATTGGCGAGTAGTTTGGCGCGCGCGTTTGCCGAGTTGAAATCGCAGATTTTGTCGTTGCCCTATACCGAAGCCGACTGGAACGAAAAAGAAAAGAGCACCAATGACTACTTCAATTTGCGTCAAGCGATTATGCGGGCTAGTGGCGACCTTATTGATTTGAAATCTTGCGAACCGGACATGCGCCATCTTATTGACAACTATATTGCGGCAGGCAATTCTACAAAGATTATTGAATTTGACGACACGACTTTGCTGGATATCATTGAACTTTGCAAGTTTGATTTGACAACGGGCAAAAAGAAGGTCCGCGAAAGCGCTGCCGAGAAAATCGAAAACAATATCCGTCGCAAAATTGTTGACCAGATAAACGTCAACCCTGCGTACTACAACAAAATGTCGGAAATTCTTGACCAGTTGATTGAAGAACGTAAAAACGGCCTGATTGAGTACAAGAAGTTGTTGGAACGCTATGTTGAACTTGCCAAGAAGGTGAATTCTTCGGCTGCAAGCGAAGATTATCCTGCTTCTGTTAAGGGGAGTGCCGCAAAGCGCGCGATTTACGATAACTGCGGAAACGATGAAGAGTTGGCGAATAAAATTTACGATGCAGTCATGAGTAGCATGCAGGCGGATTTCCGCAACAGCCCTGTGAAAATCAACAAGATTAAGCGGGCTCTTTCCGAAGTCTTGGAAGATGACGCCGAAGTTGACCGCGTCTATGAACTCATTAGCAAGCAGAGCGAGTTTTAATCACACTTCGTCATTCTGACCTTGAGCTGGGCGAAGGGGAAGAATCCATAAAGGAATTATGAAGTTTAAAATTTCAGGCATTACGGTTGACGTCACCAAAAAAAATATCAAGAACATTCACCTCTCGGTGATGCCGCCGAATGGCGATGTACGCATATCTGCGCCCTTGAAACTTTCGGACGAATCTATCAAAATTTTTGTACGCACCAAGGTTGCATGGATTAAACGCCAGCAAGAAAAGTTTGCAAATCAGGCCCGTTTAAGCGAACGTGAATATGTTTCCGGCGAATCCATCTTTATTTTCGGTCGCCAGTATTATTTGCGTGTGCAACATGACCACGTAAATGGCTTTGTAATAGATGGGCAGAATGTGATTCTGACTGTTCGCGAGGCGAGTACCGCACAGCAGCGCGAAAACTACGTGAACGAAAAACTCCGCGAAATGCTTGTTGCCGAAATTGAAAAGCGTTTGCCTACGTGGGAAAAGAAAACGCATTTAAAGTGCAACGGCTGGCAAACCAAAATCATGCAGAACAAGTGGGGTAGTTGCAACCCTGTAGGTAAACTCTGGTTTAATTTGCATTTGGCGCATGCGCCTATCCGCTGCCTGGATTACGTGATTTTGCACGAACTCTTGCACTTGAAAGTCCGCCATCACAACAAAGATTACATCGCACTGCTCGACAAGTACATGCCCTTTTGGCAAGAAGTCCGCAAGGAACTTAATGACTTTGTGCTTATGCCGATGAAATAAATTATTTCCCTCCACATCTTCCCGCCAGCGATTCTTATAAATTTTATATTTCTTCTAAACTGTATCTAGTGTTATATTGAGGTTCACCATGACAGTCGAAGATTTTTGCAAGTGGATTGAATCGTCTA
>Ga0247609_10003096_pt1 | contig 17032 bp, 15 predicted proteins | sample 172DNAGHGlowgp2_FD_193487 | JGI IMG/M metagenome (GOLD analysis project Ga0247609, IMG submission 193487) | Sheep rumen microbial communities from Palmerston North, Manawatu-Wanganui, New Zealand - 1728 DNA GHGlow gp2 | ecosystem: Host-associated > Mammals > Digestive system > Stomach > Rumen ...
AGGAAGCTTACGATCGTAGCGTAGATAATAAAGGAAAATATATATTAAATTACATAGACAGCATTATAAAAAGATGGCACGAAGAAGGTATAAAAACTCTACAACAAGCAAATGAGGAAAAGAAAAAAAGTCACTTCTCCCCTTCTTATAACATAAATGAATATTATGATTCAATGGATATTTTTGCTTAAATTATATACTTTTATATTTTAAAAACTCAGATTTGAGGTGAGAAAAATGTTTAGTAATATGTCGTTTATTTGGCTTTCGATAGTAATCGTTCTCTCGATTTTAGAGCTCATTACAACTCAACTTGTCTCAATTTGGTTCGTGATTGCAGGAATCGTTACCTTAATAGTTAGTTTATTTATAGATTCGATTTTTGTCCAAATTGCAATCTTTGTTGTTCTCACAGTTTTACTTTTGATTGTGACAAAACCTATGGTGAAAAAAATTATGAATTTTAAAAAGATCAACACCAATTCAGATAAAAACATAGGAAGAAAAGCTTTTGTTACAACTGAGATAAATAATCAAAAAGAAACCGGAGAAGTTAAAATAGATTCATTATTTTGGTCTGCTAGATCTGCTGACGATACGGTTATTCCGGAAAATTCTGAAGTAATAATTGAAAATATTAAAGGCGTTAAGTTAATTGTAAAGAAAGTTTAAAGTTAATTTAAAACTTAATTTAACTTGATTTTAAAATTATATTGAAAGAAGGTTATATCATGAATATAGCGAGTTTAATTTTAGTCGGTATAGTTTTATTTATTTTTATTATTGTTGTTTCTAACATCAAAATTGTACCGCAAGCAAATTCTTATGTTGTTGAAAGACTGGGTGCATATCATTCCACTTGGAGCACCGGACTTCACGTAAAAGTTCCTTTTATTGATAGAATTTCAAAAAAAGTATCTTTAAAAGAGCAAGTAGTAGATTTTCCACCTCAACCTGTTATAACGAAAGATAATGTTACTATGCAAATAGATACCGTTGTTTATTTTCAAATCACGGATCCCAAACTTTATACTTACGGCGTTGAAAGACCGCTCTCAGCTATAGAAAACCTCACCGCAACTACTTTGAGAAATATCATAGGTGACCTAGAGCTTGATCATACGCTAACTTCAAGGGATGTTATCAATACAAAAATTAGAGTTATCCTGGATGAAGCTACAGACGCTTGGGGCATAAAAGTAAATCGCGTTGAACTTAAAAATATTTTGCCGCCAAGAGAAATTCAAGATGCGATGGAAAAACAAATGAAAGCTGAACGTGAAAGAAGAGCTAGGATATTAGACGCAGAAGGTGAAAAGAGAAGTGAGATCTTAGTAGCAGAAGGACACAAAGAAGCAGCAATTTTACAAGCAGATGCAGTAAAAGAAACCAAAATTCGTGAGGCTATGGGTGAAGCTGAAGCTATTTTATCCATACAGAAAGCTTATGCAGATAGTTTAAAAATGTTAAACGAGGCAAATCCGACGGATAAAGTTATTGCTATCAAGAGTCTTGAGACATTTACAAAAGTGGCTGATGGAAAAGCTACAAAATTAATAATTCCATCAAATCTCCAATCTATGGCTTCTCTGGCTGCATCTTTAAAGGAAATCGTCAAAAATGAGAATGAGCACACTAATTAAGTAACCTAACGCGTTAAAAAATAAAGATTATAGAGTAGCTAATTGTTTAGCTGCTCTATTATTGTTTACTGCAATTTTAGTTTTTCAGAGTCTAATATAAGGAACAAAGGATAAAAATATAACGAAGATTCATATTTTATAGGGATTATTTTTTCGACTTAAAAATGTGTGTATTAAATTAGTATTGTTTTTTATTCTCTTTCCTTATTAGTTTTTTCATCGTGTTTATCGTTAAATATTTTTCTGCTTATAATGAAAAATTTTATTTAATAGCAATTCTATAAAATAACACAAACTAAACCATTACAGCCTTCGTTTATTATTTTTTCAATGGTCTCTTTTACTTTATTTCTAGCATCTGTCGGCATTCTATAGAGCTTGTTGTGAAGGCCCTCGTTTACAAGCTCATGAAGCGATTTTCCTAAAATGTTCGAGTCCCAGATTTTGCTTGGATTCTCTTCAAATTCTTTGAGTAGATAATTTACAAGCTCTTCCGATTGCTGCTCAGACCCAACAATTGGCGTAACTTCCGTTGCGATTCTAGTTTTCAGCATATGTATCGAAGGAGCTGCTGCTTTTAATCTTATCCCATATTTTCCTCCTTGCTTAATTATCTCCGGCTCTTCTAAAGTTAACTCATCAGTTGACGGCATAACTATGCCGTAACCTGTTTCTAAAACGTCTTCGTATGCTAAACTTATTTTATCGTACTTTTCTTTGATTTTAGATAGTTCTAATATACTCCTTAGTAACATTCCTTCATCCTTTATGTCTAAATTCGTCTTCTCACTCAGTATTTTGTAAAATAAATCATCATTTAATTTTATCGTGATTTTTATGTTCCCCAAAGCTAGATCAATTGATGTTGCTTTGACTGTATCTATTGGGTCACAACTTTTTAAATTTTCTACTGCATTTTGTATTTCTCGGATTTTTCTAATATTTGCAGCTGAATTCTTTATAGCTCCATAAATGTTACTTTTTAGCCAATGGTCATTTTCAAGTGTCGTGACCCACCTTGGCATATCTATTTTAATCTCTTTTATCGGAAATTCAAAAAGAACACTTGCTAAGATTTTTTTTATTTCATTTTCATCTAATTCCAAGCAATTTACTGGAACCACCGCTACGTTATATTTATCCTTTAAATTTTTTGCTAGCTCTTTTGTCTCCTTATTGTGTGGTGTTTTCGTATTCAATAAAACTATAAAAGGTTTATTTATGCTTTTTAATTCTTCAATTACCCTTTGTTCAGCTTCCTCATATTCTTCTCTAGGAATCTCGCTTATGCTGCCGTCTGTCGTTATAACTAATCCTATAGTCGAATGTTCAGTTATGACTTTTTGAGTTCCAAGTTCTGCTGCTAAATTAAATGGTATAGGCTTTTCATACCACGGACTCATTACCATCCTTGGCTGATCTTCTTCTATGTATCCCAGTGCACTAGGTACTATATAGCCTACACAATCGATTAACCTTACTTTGAAACTTGCTACATCATCAACATTAATCTGTACAGCAGTTTCTGGAATGAATTTTGGCTCTGTTGTCATTATAGTTCTACCGGAAGCTGATTGTGGAAGTTCATCTCTAGCTCTGTCTTTTTTTAATTCAGTATCGATATTCGGTATTACTAAATTGTTCATAAATTTCTTTATAAATGTGGATTTACCAGTTCTAACCGGTCCTACAACTCCAATATATATGTCTCCACCTGTTCTTTGCGCTATATCTTTGTATATATTTTTGTCTTCCAATTTGTTCCCTCCATTACATTATATTGTTTTGTTTTATTGTTTTATAAAAATTAACTCTCTTACTAAATTTACGTTGGTATTAATATCATAGTGCTGGACTTTAAAGAATCCTCTTCGATTTCATTTTCTAGTTTTATTTCATCGACTGGTATACGATATTTTTTTGCTATATCCCAAAGGGTTTCATCTTTTTCTGCGTAATATATTTTCAAAACGGCATCGTCCTCTTTGAATATTGGAGATTCTTCATCTATCTTTAAATCAGTAATTGATTCAAAGCTATAGTTAATGTAGGTAACACCTGAAAAATTAAAATCTACTTCAAGTTCTAAAATATTGTCATTTTTTATTTTATAATCTATACCTGTAACTAAAGCTTTTGGCTCAAAAATAGCCAAATCTATATTATCACCTGGATCATATAAATATTTAAAATCGATAAGTTTTTCAAAATATGTAGGTTCATTATTTTCGTTCAAAACTAAAATACATAGGTTATATTTCCCTTTTAAATTTATATTATTTTTTTTGTCATTCTCTATCTTTACATCAATTACTTCATTCCATATATCTAAAACTCTGTTTATTTTTAAAACGTTAAGCTCTACTTCGTTTTTGTCTTCATAATTTAAATTTACTTTTTCTTTTACTTTTAAAATTTTATTATCTGTTTTTTCCTTTTGAGTCTCAAAAGAAATTGAATAAGCATCCTCTAAGTAATTTATTTCTTTTCTGTTATAAAAAAGACCTGAAAGAATAAATCTCATATCAATTTTAAGTGCCTGGTCGCCACCTTCTTCGTCTAATTTCAACTGTAGGTCATGGCTTATTTCTTCTAAAGAAATATCACAGATGCTGTCTTCTTCTACTCCAATAACATCTACTATTTGGCTTATAGGTATATCATAATTTACAAACTCTGTATTTCCACTTTCTAGATCATTTATGTAGAACAAATCAAGTTTTACTATCCCGTTTATAATTAATTTATTATTTAATGTTTTACATTCGTTTACAATTGCACTTATATTGCTTCTTAGTATTAATTCCATTGGCAAAATTTCAGGGTCGAGTTTAATATTTTCTTCCAAACTAAACTGAACTTGTGGCATTGCTATTAAATCGTTTACAATTGCAGATAATTTTTTTTGTTCTATGCTATCTCCAGTTATTCCGACAACTATATTTTTATTTTCTTTTATTTTGACTTTCGCACAGACTGAAAATGCTCCGTGTATTTCTAATCTTCTTTGACTAAGCGCTCGACAATTTATATATTCTACTTTTGTATCTGTATATATTATCGCGTTTTCCATATCTTCTTTTAAATTAAACTGCATTGAAAATGAACTTGTATGTTCGCAACATCTTATAGACATTTTTTCAGCATCTAAATAAAGTAGCTTTACTAAATAAAACCCATCAACTGTTAAAGTCTCCCCCACTATGTTTCTCATTGTAACTTTAGGATATATTTGGCATTTTAAGATTTTTTGTATATCCGGACAATAATCTGGCAAGTTAAAATCTAAATCTACTGTTTTTTCAGAGCAACCCTCAAAGCCCATCTTGCATACACCTAAAGTGATTTTTTCCGCATCATATTGCATAACCTAAACCTCTCCTATTATTTTTTATATTGCATTTATATTCGTCTTTTGGTCAGGTTATGATAAATATTAGCAAAGATATTTTGGATATTTTAAATCTCGAAATATTTAGAGTGTAATCAAAATCAAAGCATGGTGCTGTGCAAAGGGGAGTCAAAAATACAGTTAAACAAAAGAAGAAAGAGAAGAAGATTTTAAATACAATAACATGGTCTCCAAAGACCTAAAAAACACTTATAACGGGGATGTAAAGCCGTAATATAAAGTCTAAGGTCAGAATTAGCACTTTCAACTACATATGTTTCGTTTTTTTCACATTATCTTAATATGGGAACAATTATTGGCATTTTATTTAGTTTTAGTTAAGCTGTTTGCTGCCTTTTGCATTACAGCTTGAGCTATAGGTGCTGCTGCTTTGATTCCAAACCCTGAGTTCTCCGAAATTACCACAAAGGCTAAAGGTGTTTTTTCGCTCGACGAAAATCCTACCATCCAAGCGTGGGGCTCTTTGTTTTCTCCTACTTCCGCTGTCCCAGTTTTCGCACAGACTTCAAGTCCCTTAAATAATGAATCTCCATAATTATTTTGAACTGTATATCTCATCGCATCTTTTAAAGTTCTTGCTGTTTTCTCAGACATAAATTCTTCTGTCTCAATCTTATCATAATTCCCAACAAATAAATCAACAGCACTATCTGAAATTACATCGCCTATTAACCTTGGCATTACCGCTTTGCCGCCATTTCCTATAGCTCCCATCAATATCAACATATGCATAGGATTTACAAGGTCATTATATTGCCCAACACCAGACCATCCTAAATCATAATTGCTCGCTTTGTCTACGTTATAGCTACTCGGCTTCGTTTGAATTTTATTAATCTTGAAACTTTTACCGAATCCTAACATCTTAGTTGTATTTGTCATTTTTTCTTTTCCAAGATCAATCGCTAAATTTGCAAAATAAATGTTACACGATCTCATCAATGCATTTTTAAATTTCATATTTCCGTGGCTCGATAAACAAGTAATATCTGCCCCATTTACCTTTTGCACTCCCTGACAATTAAAAGTCTTATTCTCTAATTCATCTTTTAAATTATCTATAGCGCAAATTGACGTTATTAGCTTAAAGGTAGAACCTGGCGCATAGCTTGCTGACATTACACGGTTTACATAAAGACCATCATTATTGCCGCTTATGTTGTCGGTTATAATCGGTGGATTATTTGGGTCATAGCAAGGCGAACTAACTAAGCATAATATTTCCCCTGTTTTATAATTATATACCGCAACCGCCCCTTTTGCTGAACCTAACTTTTCAAGCGCTAATTTACAAAGTTCACTGTCTAAAGTTAATTTTATATTTTTACAAGAATTTAAAAAATGTGGGCAATTAGCGCCGGTTATAAAATTATATCCGTAAAGCTCTGCTCTATAAAGATTTGGGATGGCTGTTGAGATGTGAGATGAACCATCGCCTAAAGTGTGTAAAAGAGATTTTCTTACATTTAAATCTGAATTATAAACTCTCTTCCCATCAATACTTTGTAATAATACAACTTCATTTCTATCGAGAATTTTTCCTGAGCTTTCAAGCGCCACTCCCGACAGGTGCTTATTAAAAGGGCTCAACGCCCAATCATTTGCATTACTTATTAATTTAAATGTTAGAACTGAAAGTCCAAAAACAAAAAACAACGCTATTACAGTTAAACTTGCAGACCTTCTTCTTGTTTTCTTCATTTTCTACCTCCTTATCTCTTAATTCTTAAACATCACATCTTTTATCTCCTAATAGCATACGTTCTTTCATCCGATGCTTTAATAAACGCCAAAAGTCCCCATGATGACACTAAGCTTGAACCACCTAAACTTACAAAAGGTAATGTAACTCCTGTCATTGGTAAAACATCCGTCGAACCAAAAATATGAAGTCCCGCTTGGAATAATAACATTCCAGCTGCAGCACATGATGCTATTGAATAAAATGTAGACCTACTTTTATTACTGTAGCTTTGCGCTGAAAATGTAAATCCTACTAACAACAGCGCTACTATTAACGCAACAATTAGCCCGAGCTCTTCGCTTACTACGCCAAACATCAAATCATTTAAAGCTGCAAAAATGCCTTGCAATTTTCCTTGACCGGCTCCAACTCCAAAAAGCCCTCCACTTGCCATATAGCTTAAAACTCTCGTTTGCTGATACCCTGCATTTTGTGGGTAATCCCATACATGACCCCACACTGCAAATCTATCTTTTATGTACGGTTTAAAGTTTAAAATCATAAATGCACCTAATGCTGCTGCCGCACAAGATAATATAACTGTTCTTATGCTTCCGGATCTCATAAATGAAATGATTAAGAAAGCTAAAAAGAAAACACAAGCCGTTCCAAAATCTTTTATTAAGAATAATGTACCTATACAAATCGATGAGAATAATATAAAACCTGTTAAATTCTTTGTTGTCTGTAGTCTTTCTAACGTGGATGCTCCTACAAAAACATAAGCTATTTTTACATACTCTGAAGGCTGAATGGAAATAGATCCTAGCATAACCCAGTTCCTAGAACCATTTACTTCTTTTGCAAAGATTAGGTTAAATGCAAACATCAAAACGGCTATTCCCGCTATTGCCAATCTATATTTCATGACTACATCAAGATTTTCAATCATCCAAATTATAAAGCAATATGCAAAAATTCCTATAAGTAGTGATGCTAATTGATTATACACTTCTTGCATATTATAATTACCAACTAAAATTATACCCATTCCGGAAAGAAACAATGCCAAAGTTTCATGTTCAAAAGTCACTCTTCTTAAGACAAACGCTGAGATAAAGAAAAAAAGCCAAGAGACTAATATAACAGCTGCCAGCGGAAACCAGCGAATTAAACTCAATTCATTTTTTATTAATGGCTGTACTCCCATCAAAAAGTGAAATAACGAAACAAACAATAAAAGACTTGCCGACTTGATCTTCTTATTTTTTGTTCTTGATATTTTACTGATTTTTTCTGCGCTTTCTCTAGCTTTACACAATACAAAACTTGTACTTCCTATTGATATTACGTCGTCTATGTAAACTTGCGTTTCACCGGTAACTTTTTTACCGTTAATTACGATTCCTGCTTTTGAATCTGTGTCTTTTATAAGCCAACCTTGTTTTCTTCTGAAAAGTACCGCGTGTTCTCTTGATACCGTAGGGTCTTTTATAACTATATCGCAAGATCTATTTCTTCCTAATGAATTCTCCCAATATATTATCGATTTTTCTTCGCCTGTTTCTTTATTTTTTAATATTATTAGCGACCGTTTGCCTCGTTGAGCTACTTTCATCGATAAAAAACACAGTGTTACTATAAATATAGCTAAAAATGGTAATGTCACACGAATTATAAACAGTACTGTCGAAATAGCTAGCGTCATTTTATTTTTATCCTTCCCTTAACTTAAAATAACATTAACTTTATCATTATATCATATTTTGTGATTTGGTCAAAGTTTTGTTTTTTCAACTTTTATCTAGAATATGCAAAAAAATAAGCAAAGTAAATAGACTATCGTTCAATAACTGATTGATACTCTATTGACCTTGCTAGCTTTATGCTTGATTAGCAAACTCTCTCTAAATCTTTTTTTAACCTCTCAATTATTCTTTTTTCTAATCTGGAAATATATGATTGTGATATTCCTAAAGAATCAGCTACTTCTTTTTGGGTATGTTCTTTTTTCCCAGAAAGTCCAAATCTTAATTCTACTATACTTTTTTCACGACTCGATAGCTTTGAAACTACATTATGGAGCACTTTGCATTCTGCTTCTTTTTCGATATTTTTATTTACAACATCTTGATCGCTGCCTAAAATATCCGAAAGTATCAACTCATTACCATCCCAATCTACATTTAGTGGTTCATCAAGTGAAATCTCATTTTTTATTGGGACGGTTTTTCTTAAATACATTAGAATTTCATTTTCGATACATCGTGAAGCATATGTTGCAAGTTTTATATTTCTGTCCGGACAAAAAGTTCTAACCGCTTTTATTAAACCTATAGTCCCAATAGATACTAAATCCTCAACTCCGGCACCTGTCGATTCAAACTTTTTCGCTATGTAAACCACTAACCTTAAATTGTGAGTTATTAAAGCTTCTCTAGCTTTATTGCTTCCATTTCTTATTTGGTCAAATATTTCTATTTCTTCTTGTTTGCTCAATGGGGCAGGTAATGTCTGCGGACCATTTATATAGTGGATATATTTCTTATCAAACAATTTTATTTTATATTTTAAAAATAAAAACCTCAACTTTAATTTTATTATATTAATAAGATTTATAAAGCTCATAATACGTTCCTCTCGTTTAATTTATTTTTATTTTATAGATTTCTTTTTTCAATAGATTAGTTCTGAATTAACAATCGCATCAAAATCTCCCTCCGACATTTTTTTACTCGATATTGCTAGGTAAGCCTTTACTTTATAACTGTTTTTTTTGTATTTTATCTTTATCTCGTCCGGAATAAATGCAAGTAAAACACCTGTATTAGATATTGTATTAAATGGAATTAATCTGAACTTTTTAAATTCCATTTCATATGGAAGAACTTCATTATCTGAACTTTTATAAAAACTTGTAATACAGTTTTTGAATTTTTTTGATAATATTTTTTCTACACTTCTAAACTCCGAAACAATTACTGGAATATTTGAAAAAGGTTCTCTAAGGTTATTACCTGTATCTATTTTCCCTCTTAAAATTACTTCTTTTCCATCATTCTTTATATTAATCTTGCAAATTCCCAAGTACGTATTCTGACTACCAAAAAAAACATAGTAAACTTTCAAAATCAAATATATTACACCTGTAGATATAATCAAAAATACTGGTGAAATGTTAAAGTATATCATGCCATTTTTTATGTACAGACCTTTTGGAGAGCAAAAATACCAAATAAAAAATACTATTCCTCCAAATAAGAAATTAATCAAATAAAATACCATTACCATTTTTACAAAAAGCCTTAAATTTTGTTTTTCAAACGCTATAACTATCATCAACATGGACATTAAAATCTTTATAAAAAAAGATAATATTAATCCTAAACTATCAAAAAAAATAAATAGAGAAAAAATAGAACCAATTAAGGAGGATAGTATTATTTTTCCTTTTTTCGGATCTAAACTAAATAGTTTTGCTTCTAACTTCAATATGAAATAATCAATTATTAAGTTTACTCCTAGCAATATATCTACATATATTGTTTGTCTCATATCATCCTCCTTTTATTTGTCGTTATAATCAACTTTTACTTTTTTATTATAGCTCTACCATATTAATTTTTTTGTCGCATAAAATCATCTAATTAAATTAATTTTAGTTGTTCTTTATATCAACCAGCACTCCCTAAAAATATCAATATATTCTTTAAAAAGCTATTTACTTCTATTTTTTTACATGATATAATATCAATCGTGGTATTGTGAATTGTTTTCACAACATAGTTTGAAAGGATGAACGCTTATGTCAAAAAAAATAATATGTATATTTATGGTTTTAGCAATGTTTAGTTTTATGGGATGCCTTAATTGCAACGGATTCACTAAGTCAATTGAACTAGCTACTCCAGAGGTAGCTCCCGGAGTAACTGCTGAATTCGAAACTGTTTTTAAAAATATTAATGACACTATATGCGCTGAAAAATGCAATACTTTTTGTCAAAATAGAGGTGGATGTTTGAAATCAAACCCTGGACCTTTTGCTTCAAATTGTCTTAACGACGCGTTTAGTGTCACAGCAAAAAATCCACTAACTAATTTTACACTATTTTTCGAGGACGGATCAAAATCTAAAAAAATAGATGCAACAGGCTCTTGCGAATACAGATTTTCTTCTAGCAACAATGCCCAAACAGGTAGTTGGTTGGCTGTTTTGAATAGAAACGCTAAAGAAAATGATACATTTACAGCTATAGCAACTTACAAAGATGCTTCATGGGGCACTTGCTCTATTAATGAGATTTGCAACATGAAGTGTGTAAAGGAACCTGCTCCTTCATCAGCTCCAAGTTTAACCGCACCTTTTGGCACAATTTTTGCAATGATTCTAGGCTTTTTCGCTTTATAAATTTACTTTTTTACAACTATTTTCACAATGCCGCAAATCATAACCACACTTAAAAAACGTGGTATGTAAAAGCCCTTAAGGGCATAAGAAAAACAGCCATCTCAAGACGGCTGTTTTTCACTTCTGTGGAAAAACAGTGAGGACTGACCACTTGTTACCCTTAAAAAATATCAACATAATTCTTTAGTTTCAAGTTTGTCCATAATTTGATCGTCATTTTCTGGTATTGCTAATATTTCATAAATAACAAGAGAGGCCCGGTACATAAGAAGAAGAATGGAATTGCTAATTATGCTTATACTTTTAGACCAACAGTAAGTTTTACTAGCAAGCCTTGCAAAACAACGGATGCGCAATTTGTTAGTTCTCTCAACGATATAATCATGCGCTTACCACCTATTAGACTTTTTCTAAGATCAATCAAACTATGTGCTTCCCATCGAGCAAAAGTATATCAGTTAGGTATTATATGTGAAATTTTTTGAGATAAGTTTTCAAAGTATTTGGTTTATATTGTTCCCTACTCAAAACCAACTAATTTTTACTTATGCAATCTCCTGCCGTCCATAACCAGATGTTTTTCTAAATTTATACACATTTAGTAAAGAGAGAAAATATCTGTTTTAGTTTCTATTTTTCTTTTTACAAATTCCCTCGGCAGATTTTTCACCCAGTCTATTACTGGCACACAGCTAACATACATTGCCTCTCTATTTTTCTGAAGCCCATCCCTTCTGGATAATGTTTTATCGCTTTTGGGCCTTACTGCATCTGGATATCCTCGTATACTTCCGATATAATTGCATCCGCAATTTTCGCAGTTATATCTTTGTTGCCTCTGTTGAACCCATTTTTTACTTTTTTCGCATCCACATTTTGGACATTTTATTTCTTTCCATATTACTTATTTTATCTCATCTATTTTATTTTGTTCTTTTCCCTACCATCCATCATTGAAAAACTCAATTTATTGTGATATAATAATCTATAGAAGTATAAGTGAATTAAAAAGGGGGAAAAGTGAAGAGTTGGCCATAATGGAAATTTTAAGAAATATAAATAAATATTTGTCTATTGTTTTAATTCCTCTTCTGATAATAGCAGGAGTGTATTTTACTTTTAGGACAAAATTTGTACAAATAAGATTGTTTAAAGATGCGATTAAATCGCTTTTTCATAAACCTCATTCTGGCAATGTGTCTCCTTTCCAATCGCTTATGATATCTATGGCGTCAAGAATAGGTGTGGGACAAATTGCAGGTATTACTTTGGCAATCGTGGCAGGAGGCCCAGGAGCAATTTTTTGGATGTGGCTTATGGCAGTATTTGGATGCACTTCAGCTTTTGTAGAAAGTACATTAGCACAGATATATAAAACCAAAAATAAAGATGGATCATTTAGAGGTGGACCATCTTACTATATTCAAAAAGCCATGAATAAAAAATGGCTGGGAGTCGTTTTTGCGTGCCTCTTGATATGCGGTTATGCTTATGGCTTCAATATGCTGCAATCATATCAGCTGTCTTCAGCTCTGGAATATTATATCCCAAATTATAATGATTCTATTTACCCTGTTTTAGTGGGATCCATTTTAGCTATAGCTACAGCTTTAATTATATGGGGTAGCACTCATCGTATAGCTTTTATCTCAGAATACATAGTTCCTGTAATGTCGATCGCTTACATAATACTTTGTATTTTTATAATGGGAAAAAATTTAGATAAAATACCAAATATGTTATCTTCTATATTTAAAGAAGCCTTCAGCCTTAGAGCAGTAATGACTTCTCCGTTTTCTGCAGGAGTTCTAGCTCCTTTAGTACATGGAATCAAAAGAGGATTATTTTCAAATGAAGCAGGTATGGGCAGTGCGCCTAATGCAGCTGCTACAGCTGATGTAAAACACCCTGTAAATCAAGGCTTAACGCAGTTGATTTCTGTTTTTATGGATACTATGCTAATATGCAGTTCTACAGCGTTCATAGTGCTTCTATCTGGGCTTGATCGTACAAAAAAAATGAGTCAAATTTTGTTTGTGCAAAAATCTGTTGAGTCGCAAGTTGGAAGTCTTGGTGTGCATTTGATAGTTTTCGCAATTTTAACTTTTGCATTTACTTCCATAATAGGCAACTATTGCTATGCTGAATCAAATATCTTGTTTATAAAAAATAGCAAGGTTATTTTAAATATATTCAGAGTGACTTGTATAATAACGGTATTTATTGGAGCTCAAACCAGAGCGGGGATGGCATGGAACATATCAGATATCTTTATGTCTTTGATGGCAATTGTGAATATTTTTGTGATATTGAAAATCGGTAAGATAGCGATAAAAGCATTAGACGACTACATAAAACAGAAAAGACAAGGTAAAGAACCCGTTTTTATAGCTAAAGATATAGGTTTAGATAATACAGATGTTTGGAAAGATTAATTAAGAGGCTATAAAAAATCAAATGTAAAAATTTTAAAGCTATCAAAAAATGGAAATAATAATTTAGTATAATTTGAGATATCTTTATGAAGTTTAAAAACATTTAGTATTATAATATTTTGCAAGAGAGGAAAAACAAATAAAAATGGAGATGCTATTAGTTTTAAGTATAGTTATAAATTTAGCTGTTTTGGCTTTTTTATTTGTAATTTTAAGAATTATAAATAAAAACAAAATGGATAATTATTCTTTGCAAAATACAATGAAGATGTTTGGAGATATGATATCTGAAAATATAAACGAAAAGCAAGAAAACTTTAATAAAAACATCTCAGATCTTTTGAAAGCTTACGAATCAAAGCAAGAAAAAATAAGCACAATGCATTTAGAACAACTAAAAAACGCAGAAAAAAATATGGCAGAAAAGCAGGTTTTGATGAAAGAAAACTTAATTCAGAACTTAAAGCAATTTGAAGAAAGGTTGAAGACGTTTTCTATAGAAACAGAGCAAAAGCTTGAAAATATAAGGAAAGTAATAAGTGAGAGATTACAAGAAATCCAAAAAGATAACAATAAAAAACTTGACGATATGAGAGCTGTTGTAGATCAGAAATTGAGCGAAACTTTAAATAAAAGAATGACTGAATCTTTCAAATTGGTCAACGATAGACTCCAGGAAGTATACAAGGTCTTGGCGAAATGCAAAATTTAGCTAAAGGGGTTGGAGATTTAAAAAAAGTTTTGAGTAACGTAAAGACAAGAGGAATTTTGGGCGAAGTTCAATTGGGAGCAATCTTGGAAGAAATTTTGTCTCCGGAACAATACGATAAAAATGTAGCAACAAAAAAAGGCAGTAAAAATGTAGTGGAGTACGCAGTTAAATTGCCTGGCGAAAATGGTGAACTTATATATTTGCCTATAGATTCTAAATTCCCAGGTGACACTTACGGGTATTTAAAAGACGCGTATGAAAGAGGCAATAGTGAAGAAATTCAGAAAAATGTAAAAATGCTTATAGACACTATAAAAAAAGAAGCTAAAGATATCAGAGATAAGTATATCGATGTCCCGAATACTACGGAATTTGCAATTATGTTCTTACCGTTTGAAGGTCTTTATTCTGAAGTGGTAAACCGGGGTCTTATAGAAATTTTGCAAAGAGAATACCAAGTTAACATAGCGGGCCCTAGTACAATGGCTGCACTTCTTAATAGTCTACAAATGGGTTTTAGGACATTTGCAATACAAAAGCGCAGCAGTGAAGTTTGGAACATTTTAGGCGCGGTAAAGACTGAATTTGATAAATTTGCAGATGTGTTATCTAGAACCTTAGATCGACTAAACCAAGCAAGTGGAGACCTTGATAAGTTAGTAGGAGTTCGAACAAGGCAGATTCAGAGAAAACTTAAAGATGTGACAAGACTAGATGAGTTTCAGAGCCAAAATATTTTAGAATTAGCTGAAACGGTAGATTCGAAAGAATAAAATACACAAAAGCGCTTGTAAACAAAAGTTATCTAAACGAAAAAGTGAAGTAATTGAAATGAATACTTCGGTAAGTAATGATAAATGACAAATTGCAGCATATAAAATTCGATAAAAAAGTCAAGTAGTAAAATAGATTAAAAAGATTTGGGGAGTACCCAAGAAGAAAACATATGGTATAATAAAGAAATGAAATGTAAAAATTGCTAAAAAGAAACTGGACAAATAAAAGCAGGAAAAACGAGGGCTCTCCGCCAAAAATACAAATGTAAACACAGTGGAAAAGTATACACGCCAAATCCAAAGGAAAGGAGCTATAGTGAAGAAATAAAAAAACAGGCAATAAAACTGTATATGGAAGGAAACAATGGAAGAGCAGTAGGGAGGATATTAGGCATAAGTAAAAATATATGCTTATACTGGATAAGAAAATACGCAAAAACGCCTACAAACAAAAGTTATCCTAACGAAAGGGTGGAAGTTATTGAAATGGATGAACTTTATTCGTTCGTAGAGAGAAAAAAACAGAATTTACGTGATGACTCTTGTTAGTAGGGACAAACGGCAAATCGTAGGTTATGATATAGCATTTGATAAGAGTAGGGAAAGAATTCAGCGATTAGTCGACAACGCTCCTAAAGCTATCCAATACTACTCTAACGCTTATCCCGCTTATTCAGAAATCTGTTATGAAGGCGCTCACCTTTCACTGAAAAACAAAAGTCAAACTTATACCGTTTAAGGCGTTAATTCTGATTTTAGGCACTATATCCCTGCTCTATGTCGCCGTTCTAAGTGCTTTTTTAGGTCTTTGGAGACCTTGCTAGCTGTCTTTAAAATTTTCGTTTTTGCCTTTAACAGATTTGCTCTTGCTAAATTTTCTTTCCCTCACCTTAAATCTTCTTTTTCTCTTTCTTCTTTTATTTAACTCCTCTTCTAGGGCACTCCCAAAATGAAAATTTTAAAAAGATTTGTAAGAAATGTTTTTTGAGCACAACAAAAAAACGATATACAATCAGCTTAATAACAAAGTTAACTTCATATTTTCGCTTTATTGCTTATAAAGTTCGTAAACACGAGCGTAGTAGATTCTTAAAAACTTATTCAAACCGGCTATATTCGCCTGTTTTTTAGATTTCCCTTCAGCTTCTTTTTTAAGGATAAATCGATATATAGCAGTATCTTCCGGTTTTTTGCATGACTTTAAAACTCACATAGTCTCTCATAACCAATTCCCCTTAAAACCTTTGAACCACGTTTACTTATTTTCCTATTGGTTCCTGTAAAGTGTCCTGATTCATAAGGTGGGGCATCAACACCAGCAAAATCAAGCAAAGATTTTCAACTATGAAATCTTCTTACATCACCAATTTCGGCTATTAATTTAGGGGCAAGCACATCACCCAACCCCATTGCTTTGACTGTCTCATCTTCAGAAAGTTTATTTGCAAGTTCTTTCATACATGTTATCGATTTCTCAAAGTACTCTAAATGCTTCCAATATCAGCATTTTTGTTGAAGGAGTACCAGCAGATAGTGTAGGAATACCCTCAGACGCAAGATCATAAATTATCGCAGCTTTTGATCTGTTCTGATGGTATTTCTTTTTAGCCGCCCAATTAACATAATCATCAATGAATTCAGATTTTGTCATGCTTGTTATGTTGTCAAAGTGCCAATACCTCTCAACAAAATCACTTAGTTTATCTCGACTATTGATTTCATTCCAACTATTAAACTCTTTTTTTATTGGAAGTGTCCAAAAAGATAAGTTAAATAAAAGAAGAAAGAGAAAAAGAGGATTTGAGATGAGGGAAAGAAAATTTTAAAGACAGCTAGCATGGTCTCCAAAGACCTAAAAAAGCACTTAGAACGGCGATGTAGAGCAGGGATATAATGTCTAAAATCAGAATTAACGCCTTCAACAGTATAAGTTTGACTTTTGTTTTTTAGTGAAAGATGAGA
>Ga0247609_10003097_pt1 | contig 17031 bp, 10 predicted proteins | sample 172DNAGHGlowgp2_FD_193487 | JGI IMG/M metagenome (GOLD analysis project Ga0247609, IMG submission 193487) | Sheep rumen microbial communities from Palmerston North, Manawatu-Wanganui, New Zealand - 1728 DNA GHGlow gp2 | ecosystem: Host-associated > Mammals > Digestive system > Stomach > Rumen ...
TAATTTTTGTAGAAAAACCTTATTTTGAAACTATTCATAAATAATGAGTGAAACTAAATATTCAAATCAGCTTTCTCAATTTATGCAAAAGTCACCAGAAGAACTTGCAGATTTATCTCAAGCAGATCCTGGTGATGCTTTTTTGGAGCACATGTTAAAAAAGTTTGATGAACATATTTGAAAATGAGGTAAAATTTTGCTCATAACTTTAACCAAAAAGTCATCTGAAGAAATAACCAATTTTTTGATTTCTAAATGATATAAGGCTTTCTATCTACACTCCGAAGTAGAAACTATGGATAGATGGGAAATTATTAAAAAATTAAAAACCTGAATTATTGATATAATAGTTTGAGTAAATCTTTTGCGTGAGGGAATAGATTTGCCTGAAGTGACATTGATAGCCGTTCTCGATGCAGACAAAGAATGATTTTTACGTTCGACGACATCTCTTACTCAGATAATTTGACGTGCAGCCAGAAACCCAAATAGTGAAGTGGTGCTTTATGCGGATAGCTTCACTGAATCAATGGTAAAATCGCTGTGGGAAACTTATCGTCGTCGCAGTATTCAGAATAATTTTAATATAGAACATCATATTACTCCAAAAGCTGCTCATTCAAATGTAAAAAATCTTGAATCAGTAAAGACTGATGAGGAGTTGGTTCAGCAGCAAAATTCTAAATTTACTCGCTGAAAAGTTAAACGTTTAAAAAGAATGACAAAAGCGGAAAAAAATCTGATTATGAAAGATTTGAAATCTCAGATGGATGAAGCTATTAAGGAATGGAGATTTGAAGATGCTGCTGTCATTCGTGATCAGATTAAAGAATTAGAAGAGTGAGAGTAAATACCAATTTTGTGTTGAATTAAAAAAACAGTTGAATATTTTAGCATCACGTAACAAAAAAACAACAATAAAAAACAACAAAAAATTAAATTTTAATTATGGGAAAAACTAACTTGAAGTTGCCAAATTGGATGATAAAAAAATTCGAATATGGCAAAGAAGGAGAAGATTTATGTTCAATCATTGTAACCTGTATAGCGTTCTACCCTCTCGGATTATTATGCTTCTTTGTCTTCGATCCACTAGGGGAAGGCCATCTTGGCATAAAAATTATCTGTGCTATCATAATCGGACTTCTGTTAATAAGATTTTGTTACTGGATTGACTCCCAGATATCATTGCTTATAACTCTGAGAAAAGATGCAATTGATAGCTACAAGAACTCTAAGACAGACCAAGAAATTCATGATGCTCATTTGAGACTCAAAAAACTTCATGTCCCCATTTCTGTGATCAGACAAAAATAAATGTTTTTCATTTTAATCCTAGGAACTTTAATCAAGTTTCCCAGGATTTTTAAATTTATGTATTTTTTAAATAAGAAATACTTTCTCCCCACATTTTAATAGAATTTAATCAAAATAAAAAAACGTATATTTTTTGACTTTCTTTTAAATTATGGTTATAATAAACTATAGTCTATTTATTCTCCAACAATTTCATTTAAATGCCTCCAATAGAATCTTGAGACTCACCAGAAACATTAAGAGAAGACCTAAAAAAATTCATTATAGAAAAATGTTCCAATAGTATCGCTGATGTACTATCCATGGATGAGGATTTTTTTAAAAACATAGAAGATTATTTAATAAAGGAAAAGGATAATTTATTAGAAGACGTAAATTACATACAAGAATTACAAGACTACCTTAAAAGCAAAAAAATCCCAAAAAAACAAATCAAACTTATATGCGGTTATATATTATTTAAAAGCATAAAAGATGATTTGTTAAAGGAAAAACCTAATTTATTAGAAGATGTAAATTATATACAAAATTTACAAATCTACCTTAAAAGCAAAAAAATCCCTGAGAAACAAATCAAGCTTATGTGTGATTATATATCAGATTTAAAAGATAAAGAAATCTATAACTACCCAGACACAAAAGATAAAGAAATCTATGACTACCCAGACACAAAAGATAAAGAAATTTATAACTACCCGGACTTAGAACATTTTTTTATATGAGAACCATCTATAAATGAAGATAGCTATGGAGAGCTGCCAGAATGAACACTATATGCTCCATTCGAAGACGACCAACGAGATTTATACGATGAAACAATAGATACACAAAGACAAAAGCATAATGAACCAACTTATAGAGAATTTTTAATACAACAAGCGAGTATCATACAACGATTTGACAAATTTAAACTTGATGATTCTCAAACAGAATCCTCCAAAACATCGAAAAATTCAGGATCTTCAAAACCCCCAAAAACCTCTACTCCAAAGACTATAAAAATTTCAGATATCGAACCAGGAAGACTTCATGCTGGTGATGGTACATATCGTGATTATTGTTTATTCAACTTGATATGATGAAAAGATGATGACTGATTTTATTTAAATGATTTTTTAAATAAAATTGATAAAATATCTCAAAATAAGCCCTTCCCGCTAATTAACTTTCTTTTATGTATGTACTGTAATAATTTTGTAGAATTTCGAGAATTCTACAACAATAAAATTGATGATAGTTACATAGATACCTCAAAAATTCATCCACTACAATGAGAAAAACTAAATTTATATGATATAAGATGCTGATTGGCACACAATGTATCATTTTATAAAAAAAATTGAAAATGGTGGGTACACATAAAAGTTGATAGAAGGGGTACGCATAAAGAAGCAGATATTGAACCTTCTTTCTTTGATGAGGTTTTAAGACTACCCGCCACATCCATAAATATAGATTGTGACGTGGTTACCTATTGAAAAAAAAAGTCTTTCTGGATTTCTTCCCATAAATACAGATACAATAACAATCAAGACAGACCGATCAATCATATGAAAGATGATTGGACATTTTCAGAAGCATTATCAACAAGATTCTCAGAGAATCATCAATATAAAAAACATGAAATAGATGAATTATGTCGCCAGATAACATCTAATAATTTCGAAGTATTCTGAAATACAATATGACTAGTAAGCTCTATTAATAGACCCTACGTTCATAATTTATTTTCAGTTATAATAATTAACATTATTTACCAAATGATTAAAAATCCAAATATAAAATACAAAGACTTAGAAAATAATTTAATAAAAGAAATGGCAGGCCACACATTCACAATACAAAACAAAAAAGAAATTTTAAAATTTTGTTTTAAACATGTTGATAGTCGATTAAAAGTTCAAGCCCTAAAAACATATTATATTAATATTTTTAATAAAGATATACAAAGACATTCCGACACATTACAAGAAAAATTAGAATACAGCTCTTCACAAAATCCCGAAATGGAATATCATAAACATATAATAAAAATGTGTCATATTAGAAATGCATTAGCTCATTGACACTATACTATAATCTGAAATCAAATAAACATGTGGGATATCAATAAAGATGGTCTCATTCGAAGTAACTGAAATAGAAATGCAGATGAAGAATATTGTAGTACCGATATAAATGAGTTGTATAATGACGTACTAAAAAAAGAAATTAAATTTGAAGAAAAAGAAGAACAAACAAAAATAAAATATATAGATAAAATAGTAAAAAATCCTCCATTTTAGGAGGATTTCTTAATTTAGATATTATTCCATTTTAACTGATAATTTTTGAAGAGGTTGCTTGATTGCTACCTTGTTTTTAGCACGAACAAACAGAGCCAATTTAATAATCTTACGAACTTGTGCAATTTCTTCCATCAAATCTGATGAAATATACAATTCAGAAGACATTGGTCGATATGTCAGATGGATTGAATCAACCTTTTCTGTAGAGAAATCTGCTAAATTCTGCCACAATTTCTCAGTAATAAATGGTATGAATGGAGCTAACATTTGTAAATAAGTTTTGAGAACTGTGTACAATGTTGAATATGCAGCATTTTTGTCTGCATCCATTCCATTAGCCCAGAATCTTCTTCTAGAGCGACGCAACCATCGATTTGTGAGTTTATCTAAAAAGTCTAATGTTGATTTGATAGCATCATCAATTGCATATCTTTGAAGAAGTTCATCTTCTTTGATTAAAGTCTGATGTAATTCTGAGAGTAACCATGCATCCAAATCGTTTGTGATTTGATATGTAACTAGTGGAAGTACTACTCATTTTTCTAGTAATTTGTCTGATTTTCATGAAATAGTATTCCATATTGATTTAATCTGCTCGTCTGTTGCTAGAATTAATACACGTTTAGCTTCAAATCATTTAACTAAATTGAAATAATCTGACAAATCTGCTGATTTAATTTCGATATCTTTAGCTTTTGGAGTGTATCTAGTTATTAATTCTTTGATTGATTCTCATTTAGTATTATCTGAAGTCAAAATTATATCTGGATTTACACGAACTAACTGCTCTACCAATTCTTTATAATCAGAGATTTCACTATCATCACGCATTGCAAAAATCTGATTTCAGTCTGATTTCCATTGGTCGATTTTAGCATAAGTTTCAAAGAAATTATACACATTCTGAAGTGGAAGAATATAATCCTTGAATGACTGCTCTACTCATTTTTCGCTAAATCTCATAGGTTCAGCACGAACTACAGGAGCGCTCAGTACATAAATTCTGTATGCATCTCATCACCACTGCTCTATCAATCCACGAGGATCTGGGAAGTTTCTCAAACTCTTTGACATTTTCTTTCAATCCTCAGCGAGAACTAATCCGTTTACAACGATATTGTTTGCAGCATTATTTCATTTAATCGCATGATTTAGAATATGTAACGAACGGAACCATCATCTAGTCTGATCCAGTCATTCAGCAATAAATTCTGCAGTATAACTCTGATTTTCTTTCTCTTTTTGTCCGATATAGTGATCCTGTCCAAATGGCATAGCTCATGATTCGAACCAACAATCCATTACTTCTGGGATTCTCTTGTAAGTCTTTCCATCTTTCATTCCCCAATATGTATCTACATATGGTTTGTGAAGATTAACCTCTGTTTTTGCATCATTATCTCGATAATGAATGTTAATTGTTCCATTTCTTGGATAATATTTCGCTTTATCTCTAGCATAAACCAGAGGTCTGAAAGCTGATCTCATTCACCAAATTGGATCTCCATGAGAAATTACAACTACTGTTTTCGTAGCAAATTTCTCAGCTAATTTACGAACCATAATCTGAGTTCTATTAATCATTTGGTCGATAGACTCATCTCATGGAAATAATGGAGTATCTGTCGGATGTTTTACATGTAATCCAGCTTCTTCATCCTTTCACTGAAGTGATATTTGCAAGAATTCACAGTCACGGAAATCTCACCAAACTCCATATCAAAGGTCGTATAATGTTTCATTCTCAGGATTTTGAAGATATTCAATAATCTGGTTAGAATCTCGTAATTCTCTAAATTTTGCTTGAAAATCTTCGTATTTAGTTCTGATTGCACTAACTTCATCTGCTGTAAACCAATCGTTCAATGTTGGCAATGCTGTTTCTCGAACTCTATCCATAGGAGAGAGAACCAAAATTTTATCTGAATCTCATTTTAGGTCATGTAATTGATCTCTAGTATTTTCTGATTGTTTTATTCATTCCTCGATTAAATGAGCCAAATCTCCACGAGAATCTTGCTTACGAGTTAGATTACAATCAGTTCTTCCGTGGCGAATAAATATAAATTTAGTCAAATTCTTAGATCATGAACGAGTGAGCTGATACATTTCTTCAAGTGTAGAGAGAGAGAATGTATCCAAAGGATCATCCACATTGGCCCAAATTGGTAATGGACTTCCCCAATATCTGTTTCTAGCTACATTTCGGTCTGGAGCTTGTTTTAATCAATTTACGAATCTATTTGAAACACTTTCTGGAATAAATCTAATTTTTTCTGCATCAACGATTGTAGCAGCATTCATCTGTTGCTCTTTGATGAACCATGATGACATAGCTTTAGAAATCAAAGGAGTATGACATCTTCGGCAGTGAGGATAAGAGTGAGTTATTGATTCAGATTTAATTAATTTCTTTTCAGCTTTTAGACGATCAATTATTTCTTTATTTACTGTAAGCACACTCTGTCATTGATAATCAGGAACTTGTTCATCAAATTCTCAATACTCGTTTACAGCTATAAATAGCCAATCTAAAGCTCTGTCAGCTCAGAATAAATCTGCAACTACTTCAAAGTCCTCCTGTCCAAATGTTGGAGCAATATGTACTATTCATGTTCAGTCTTCTGTACTTACATAATCTCCGGGAATCATCTGAAAATATCTATCCTTAAATTCTGCAGGAAGTTTAGAATTATTGATGTATTCGAATAGTGGAATATAGAATGTCCCTACTAATTTTGAACCTTTAATTTTATTTACCAAAATATAGTCTTCAGGATTTTTGTAATACTTTTTGAGTAAAGCATCCGCTAAAATATAGTATTCATGACTCTCTTTATCATAAACCATACTATAATGAATTTCTGGTCATACTGCCAAGAAACTATTTGATGGTAATGTCCAAGGAGTAGTAGTCCAGGCTAGAGCATAAACTGGAGCATCTGCCTGAATCTTAGACCAAATTTCATTGTGAGCTATATACAAGTCATAGAACTGACTGATTATTTCTTGTGAATCATCCATCACAGTTCAATCAATAACCACTTCCATTCAAATTTCATTTTCACTTCCTCTTATTTCAGCCCATTGAAGTTGAGTAATTTTGTCTGGTTCCATAATCTTAGGCTCCCCTTCTATTTCAGCTTCAACATAAATTAAATTCCAGATATTTCAATTAAGTATTTCTTTAAATTCTCACAAAATTTTACAGCTCTTTGTCTCCACATCTAGCTCTTCTTTGATTTCTTTAGCTACAGTTTTTTCTATACTATCTCATTTTTCAACCTTTCCTCCAGGGAAAACATATTTCTGAGCTTTCACTCAGTATTCTAGTAAATACTTTCCATCTCTTTTGATTACACAGCAAACTACATTTACCGCTTCATCACTCGGAGTGATTTCGTAGTCAAACCTCTTTTCGTAAGCTTTATTAGTAAGTTTAAATCTGACCGTAATTGCTGTATCAGTTTTATCTTCATATCCATCTGTTACTTCATTATTTGCCAATGGAGTAGCACAGCTTGGACAATATCGTTGAACTTTGAATCACTTATAAACTAGGTTTTGTCTGTAAATATTTGAGAAACAGTACATTACACTTTCCATAAAATCTAGGTCCATAGTACGATATGGATGCTCGATATCTGCCCAACGTCCAGAATGATCTACAAACCATTTCCAAACTTCGTTAGTATTATCTACGTATTTTCTACATTCTTCGGTAAATGCTTGGATTCAGATTTTATTTTCTATATCTCTTTTTCAATCAATTCAAAGTTTCTTTTCTACAGCCTTTTCTACTGGCAATCCATGGCAATCCCATCACCATTTTCTCTCTACACGAAAACCTCTCATGGTCATATAACGAGGAAAAACGTCTTTGATAGCTCATGCTAATAAGTGCCCATAGTGAGGATCTCATGAAGCAAATGGAGGTCCATCGAAGAAACGGAATTGCATCTGCTCTGATCTTTCATCTATTGATCTTTGAAATGCATTATTATCTTTCCAATATTGAAGTATTGAATCCATCATCTCTAATGTAGTCATCACAAACTTTCAAAGTTAACAAAAATAAAAAATCTGAATATTTCACCAATGACTCATTGTAAAAACTTTTATTTTAATTGCAAGCAAAAAGAAAACTTTTATTCATTTAAAACCTAAAATTTTATTCCATCAATATACACATAATTACTCATATCATAATTTTTAATTTCATCAATTAATTTCTTACATTCATCATCAATATCATACACTCTTTTTCAATTCACTAATGGATTGATATATCTAATTTTTGATGATAAGTAAATATAAAATTTCCCTTCAGGTTTAACCTTTGAAACTACAACTTGCTTTGAATTTTTCCATTTTTCAAAAATGTCTTTATAATCAGATTTTTCTATTATTTTGATAATTTCAGCTTCTGATAAATGATATAAATCATCAATTCTGAGCAATCAATCATCCACCAAACGTTTCACAATTTCAGCGATAAATTGCATAGAATATCTAGTTCTATCTTCAATATAAACAATCGACAATTTCTTAACAGCTCTAATAAATCTTCTAGCAATATCTAGATTTTGGAAAGCTAATTCATCTATTCCATCCTCATTTTTCACTATGATTACATCGTTATAAATTTCTTTAACATCATCAATGCTCAAAACTTCATAATGAAATAATCCATTTGAAAGTGAATATTCCAATCTATCAGAGGACAGCTTTGGAGATTTATTATCAGCGATAGGATAAATCTGATAATCATTTACTTCATTTTCTCCAATTCATTTCTTTTTTAAATATGAAGTAATAATTTCAGATTTTGAAATAATTTCTGTAGTCAAACCTTCCGTACTCTCCTGCTTTTCATGATCTCAATTCAAAAAATCTATACAATGCTTAAATGCTGGAGTAGCAATATCATGCAATAGTCATGAAATCGCCTGTTTTTCATCATGCGTGAATTTCCAAATTATCAATGCCACTCAAATAGAATGATCCAAACTTGAATAAAAAAACTCACTTGGAAACAAGTCAGAATAAATTGTTCCACATGTTATACTAATATATTGTTGCTGCAATAATTCTGGAGCCTGTAATAACTTAAGCAACCACTGCGGTCTACTTTCCGACAATATAGAAAAATATTGTCTCACTCTAGCATCTACTGTATCCAAATAATAATTTTGCATATTTAACACCTAAAACTCCAAACTAACGATAATTTAATAAAAACCTAACAAAATAAGATATTAATTCGTTATCAATGGTCTAACCACATATTTATAATTCTCATTTCACTTATCAGTAATAATCATTGGTTTTTGATCTGTAACTAGATTGAATTGAATTTCATCTGATTCCATCATTTTGATGAAGTCTGTAATATATCTTCAGTTAACTGCAAATGTAATTGAATCTCATGAAATAATTGCATTAATCTTTGTTTTTCATGCTCATTTATCAGTTTTTCACGAAGAAATAATTATTCAGCTATCTCAATCTGTTTCTATTTGGATGAAATTATTCAAATCTCTAGTAAGTATTCAGATTTTTCTAATAGCTTTTTCACATAAAGTTTTATCTACCAAGATTGTATGATTGAATTGAGTTGGCATAATCTCTTCTCTTTCATAATCAGGAAAATTTCACTGAATTAATAATGATGTAGCAGAAATCTTAATATCTCAGATAGTAAATTCAAATCATATTAAATTATCTGAATATTTCATCTGCATATCTGGAGATTCCCCTTTTACAGCATATTGAGCGATAGATGAAATATCATTTATTGCAGTTTTTGGAATTAAAAGTGAAAAGTCTGATTCAACGTTTGCAGGAATCTTAAATTCAGCGATTCTGAAAGAATCAGTTCCCACGAATACAAGTTTTTTGGTGTCTCATTCAGATTTAGTTTTAATAAGAACTCATGTAAGCACTGGTGAGAAATTCTTTTCTGTAATTGTATATTCTACCATATTCACTCAATTTATGAAAGTCTGAGTTTCCATATTAACATTAATTGTATTCATCAATTCTGGTAATGCTACATATTCACTTGCTGCGATTCCATTGATTGTAAAATCATCATCTGCAGATGTAATTTGCATTACATTATTTTGCATATTTACTGAAATTTCTATAGTTTTTTCATCAATAGTTTTTAGTAAATCCAAAAACATTTTAGCGTTCACTGTAATTGCTCATTCCAATTTTATCTCACATGGAATCTCAATATCTACATATTTTTCCATATCTGTAGCTCTAATATTTAGAGTGTCGATACTAGCCTTCATGTAAATATTCTGCAAAATAGGCAAAGTTGAATTTTTAGATACAAACTTAGAAGCAATATCACATACTTCCACAAGTTTTTCACGATCGATAGCAATTTTCATGTATTTTGATAGAAAAAATAAAGAAATTTCACCCTATTTACTTTTATTTTTTTTGATTTAATTTTCAAATATAAATCACAAAATTTTTCAAAAAAAAGAATCACCATTATATGGCGATTCTGAAACTAATTTATCCCGTTGAAACTTCCATGTTAACTATAACATAAGATTTTATTCCGAATCTGATTTTAAATTTGAAGGATCTACTTCTGTAGTGTTTTGCTCATTATCTACTCCTCAGATTTCATTTTCTATTACATTATCATCAGAATCTTCATCCTCTCCATTATCATCCAAATTCAAGAAAAATTTATCATAATAAGATCTTATTTTCTTAAATTGTTTCTTCAATATAGTTTTATTTGCTAACTCACTTGGTTTTAAATCCAGCTTAACACTCATCGGACGAGAATATCAACATTTTTTAAGTCTTCTAAAAAAAGTTTTTAAATCTAATGTTCCATCTCAAAGAGCTAAATGAGTTTTACCATTCTTTGTTTTATCAGAAATATATATCACAGAAATATATGGAGCATAATCATCAATCTTACGAGTAAATTCATTTTCAAATAAATCTGCATCAAGATTACTAACATCTAGTCAAATATAACAATCATACTTTTTTACAATATCTATTATGTTATTAAAACGAAATTCTGGAATAGGTAATGCAAACAATTTACTATCTTTTGGATTACGAACTGTAAAATGAATATCAGGATTACTATCCTTATAAACCTTCAAATTATCAGCAATAAAATCATACACCTTAAAATCTGTAATCTTTGGTGCATTAATACAAATTGTATCACAATTTGTTGCCTGACATATATCAAGCGCTTTATCCAATTCTTTTTGATTTAATTTTGCAGATGTCTGTACTATATATACTGGCAAATCATGATGCAATGAGAGCTTCTGAACATACTCTTCATCCCAAGCATCAAATCATTTTCGCATTGCTAAATCAATACCATCAAATCAATAACTTTTTGCCATATTAAAAATCAAATCTAATCAATAATTTGGTAAAGTATCTGTACTTAACAATAAAGCGTTTTGTTTTTTTTGCATTTATATCACCAGAAAAATTAAAAATTCTTCTCCTTCCAATTTTATTCACTTTATAAATAAATGCAAATTTTTATTAAGATTTTTTTATTTAATTTTCTATCTAATTTTTTGCATTTTTTAAAGATTTTAGATATAATTTAAAACGGTTTTATAATACCATAATACATGAAAATAAAAAAATTTTTATTATTCACGATATTACTCTTTTGATCGGTTCTAATAACCTGAAATTTTTCGTATGCAAAGGACTATGAATACACAAATTTAGATATAAAAGCTGATGTTAAAATTGATGGAACTGTTGATGTAACAGAAATCTTTACTACTAATTTTCTGAAAAAAAAACATGGAATAATTAGATTCATTCCTATAAATTATACAGTAAAAGACACAGATTTTCACATTGATTTGGATTACATTAGAGTTGACTGAAATAAATTTTCAACCTACACTGAAAATGGTGGTGTAAACATAAAAATCTGAGATCCTAACACTGAAATAAAAGGAGAAAAAGTTTATCCAATATTTTATTCTGTTTATTGATTAATTAAAAACTTTTCTTGAATGTGATATCATGAACTTTACTGGAACATCGTTTGATATGATTTTGATACCAATATCAATTCTGTAAAAGCTGAAATAAAATTACCAAAAAAATACAGAAACTTCTCTAATGAAGATTTTTTAATCACTACAGATTGAAAAACTACAGGCATAAGAGATTTTGATGGAACTATTGATCGAAGTTTATGAAATAAAATTATAATAACTTATAACAAAAAACTGGATGCCGGAGAATGAATCACCCTAGCAATAAGATTTCCAAAGGATTATTTTGAATTTGATGATGAAAAACAAGCCAATTTATTATGACATATAAATACATGATGATCACGTTCAAATTCTCATTCATCTTCAATTTCAAATATTTTATCAAACTCTGATTCTATGAGTACTATCCTAACTTTTTTAATAATTTTCATTGGAATGTTATTACCAAACAATTGATGAAGTACATGATGAAGTTATAGCAGAAGTAATTGATTTTCGAGTTGATCATGATTTTGATGAGGATTTTCTCGCAGTTGATGAGGCGGAGGATGAGGTTCTAGAAGCTGGTAACTATTTACTTTATTATATCACTATGAAAAATTTTTATTGACTTACTAAAGAAAAATACGATGGCTGGTGAGGTCTAGTTGCTTTATCTATATTTATAATATTTTTAATATGAAAAGCCGTCATAGAATCATGACATCTTTTATTTTATGTAGCCTGCATCGTAATATGAATTATTATATATTTTATCTTTAATCGAGTTCAGAAAAAGACTAAAAATAAGCCTGCTTCACTTTGAAAACTTTACTCAAAAAAATACCCAATAATTATACAGTACGCACCACCAAAATGAATCAATCCTGCAGAGGCTTGATTACTATACAATCGTAGTGTAGAACCAACAGACCTAACAAGCTTAATCTATCAGCGAAAATTTGAACATTTAATTGATATAGAAACATTTATATGAAAAAATTCAAACAAAGAATATGTAAAATTAATTAAAAAAAATGATATACCCATCACTCGCCCATTATTTGAAAGCGAAATATTTGACTCAATATTTTCTATGGGGAATGTAAAAATTATTGAATGAGCGTTCCAATTAAGATATGCATTAATGCTAGAAGATTTAGAGTTTCATTGAGAACAAAAATGACGAATCTGTAGAAAAGAAAAATGATCTAAAGGAATAAACTTAAGTAACAACAAATTTTCAGAATCTATATTTATAGCATGATTATATTTATTTGCTATGCTCACATCATTTATTTCAGATTTAATTGAAGAGTCTATGGACTTCACATTAGTCATCCGATTTATAATTTTATTTTTAATTTTTATAATATGAATCGCTGTTCTATTTTGAGAAATAGATGGAAGATGAACATTAAAATTCACAGATAAATGAGCCAATCTAGCATCTCAAGTAATTGGATACAGTCTATTTATCAAAAGCTGTGATGAAAATAAAATTAAATTTCTTTTAAAAGAAGATCCTCTATTTATAGACAGGACACTTCCATATGCAACTGCATTCGGAATGGAAACAGAATTTCTAAAAAAAATATCTCCATTGAAAAAAGATTGGAATGCAAAATATGTCAGATGAAATAAAATTCCGGTATGGGCTTCAGTTCTCCGTTTTTTCATTAAAAAAGATGATGATTCTCTACTATAATTACCTTACTACATTAAATAAAAATGTAAACGAACGATGATCGGATCACGATAGATTTTCGATTTTAACTGGAGAAATCTTTATTTCTGGTGAAATGAATAGTTGATCTATGTGTGAACGAAAAATTCATTGTTCTAATAAGCTTCGTGTATAATTTGGTGCTTGATAACTGATAGCATTTAACATTTTTAGATGTTTCGTAAATTGTTTATAATAATGCGACCATGGGGACAAATTAAAATCTCAGATAATCATTGTTGGAGTTCAGCTTATATGATATTTTAAAAAGTCTGATAATAATTTACCAATCTGATCATTCCTCATTTCAAAATTTTTATAGGATACAGGTGCTGATGTGTGTATTACATACAAATCAATTCAATCTTCATATTCATCATTTAATATTTTCATATAACTATAATTTCGAGTTCATGCTTCGACTTTGTGAGTTTTTGTAATTATTTCTAATGGAATTTTACTAAATACCGCATCTCCTGCTAACATAGTGGATCGAGAATTCCTATTGATGTATGGATAGTTTTCTTTAAAAAAATCTTTCATTTCTTCTTCGTGTGCGTCAGAAAATTCGACTAAAACTACAATATCTGGATTTTCTTCAATAATTTTTTGTTGTAATGTTTTGTAATCAATATTTTTGTAGTAAATATTTGCATAGAAAACTTTTATTCATTCTTCGCTTTCTTTAAGGCGTATAAATTCGTCATCTTGATTATAAAATCAAAAGAATTCCGAACTATATAAAGTTCAAATTCAGATTGTTAGAATTGTTACTAGAATTATTAAAAATATCCTAATTCACTTATATTTTCTCCTCCTTTTACTCTCGTGAATAATTAAATAAATCTCTATAATAAGAGCTAGAATACAAAATCAAATTATATACGGGAAAAAGCTAATAACTAATTCTGCAACAAAATTATCACGGGAAAAATACAAATATGAAATTGCCAATATCAATACCCGTAATAAAAATAACATTAAGATTCTTTACCAATTTAAATACAACATACTTTTAAATTTTTTATTAGTTATTGCAATAAAGATTAAACAAAAAACAAACTTGACTTTTAGTAAAAATTTTATATAAGAAAGTATTCAACAAAACAAAATAATCACATGAAACAAAAACTTTTAAAAAAAGAAACTGTCTTTGCTATGACAGTCGGTGGTTGGTTGTCAAATTCCAACGTCCTTCCCGAAGAGCAGAGGCAAGAACTAGAGCTGTTATTTGGTATCACAAATGGCAAACTTATCAAAGATTGCGAAAGATACCTCCAGAGAACAATCAAAGGGATCGAAAAAGGTATACTATCTTTAGATGGTTTTACCCAGGAGGATTCTGAGTGTTTTTCCGGGCTACTTAATAACGAAAAGCTCAACAAAGAACTCCGTAAATCCTTAACAACTTTGATTCAAGAATGGATTGATGGACCCAGTGCTTAATTTACTTAGCGATTATGCAGCCACGAACCGTGACTGCATTTTTTTAATTAAAAAATAGAAAATAGAAAGGAAATCATTATAAAAATTAAATCTTTTTATCGATATTTAAGTTTTAGATGTGAAAAAAATTCTATATAATTACACTTGGATGTCAGATGAATTATGCTGATTCTGTGAGAATTAAATCAGTTTTAACTAACTGTGGTTTTGAATATGTAGATAATGAAGATGAGGCTGATATTTTGATTTTTGATACGTGTTCAGTGCGTCAAAAAGCTGAAGATAAAATTACGTGAAGTCTAAAAGATGTAAAAAAAGATAAGAAAATTTGGATTACGTGATGTATGGTGCAGCATAATTTTAGAAATATTTTGAAAAAGAATACTCCAAATCAATTCAAACGTTGAAATTTTTTGTGAACGACAGAATGAAATCAGATTAAAGTTTTATGAGTTGATAATGAAGAGATAAAAGAATTAATTGACCATAAGCAGACATCACTAGATAATATGGTTTTTATTAATCATGCTTTTAATCCCCTTTTCTTTAATCTAAAGCAAACTTATCCGAATTTGGAATTATGTTTTAGAATTGATGATACTTGATTTTTGCCTTTGATGCTTGAAAAAATTTGATATGTATGATTGAAATATGATATAGAATTATTGAATGAATATGAGAAAATAATACCTGAAGAAAATGCCAATATGGCTAACCATCAAACTACTGCATATGTACCAATTTCTACAGGTTGTAACCAATTTTGTTCATATTGTATTGTGCCATATGCTAGATGACTGGAGAGGTATTTTAGTGTAGAGCAGGTGGTAAGTGAGGTTAAATCTCATCTAGAAAATTGAGCGAAAGAAATAGTTTTACTCTGACAAATTGTGAATAAGCATCCAGAATTTTTGACTATTTTGAAAGAGGTTTTGAAGTTAGATTGATTGGAACGACTCAGATATACTTCTCCGTATCCAACGTATTATTCTGATGAATTATTAGCTTTGCATGAAAATGAGGAGAAACTTTGTCCACACATTCATATTCCATTTCAATCTGGTTCTGATGAGGTTTTGAAAAGAATGTTTCGTGGATATAAAGCAGAAGATTGTTTTAACTTTGTACAGAAAATTCAGAAATTAAAAAGAAAAATCTCGATAACTACCGATATGATAATCTGATTTTCATGAGAGACTGATTCTGATTTTGATGAGAGTTTGAGATTGGTTGAAGCTGGAAAATTTGATATGATTTATATGTGAATATACTCCCCTCGCCCATGAACTTTTGCATACAAACAGTTAAAAGACGATGTAAGTACAAAAGTTAAACATGAACGCTGGGAAAAAATGAATGAACTTTTGAAAAGATGATCACAAGCAAATAATAAGGCTGAAATATGATGAATAAGGAAAGTTTTGATTGATGAAATTAAGTGAGATGAATGGTTTGGTCATACAGATAATATGAAGCAGATTTGGTGAAAAATAGATTGAGATGAATTGAATGTTTGACAGTTTATGAATGTAAAAATTATAGATTCGTGAGAATTTAAGTTAAGTTGAAATATAATAGAAAAATAAATGCTAATATAATATAAAGTTATTTTAAACTTCATTCTATTCTTAATATCTTGAAATTCAGATTTTTTTTTCTACAAGTAAAATATATTTAATTCTAACTACTCAAATAATGCTCTGATTACTATTCTATTGAAGATTAGAAAAAGAAAAAGGATTTGATCAGTTAATTTTAGCAATAAAAGAATTAAATAGGAGAAAAGTTGATTTTGAGATTTTTATATTCTGAAAGTGAAGTCTAGAATCTCAGCTTTTTGAAGTTCATGATAAAATTGTCCATTTTTTCTGATGGAAACCATTAGATGAAATCAAAAAATATCTGCCAAATATAGATTATTGCTTAATGCCATCAGAATTTTTGGAAACCTTTTGATTATCTGCATTAAATGCGCTATCCCGGTGAGTACCTGTAATATGATATAAAAAATGATGACTTGAACCGTTTATATTCCAAGAATGTAATTTATTTTTGGCTAAATGAGATACTACTGCCGAAAGAATTGTTTCAATAGTTGAAAAACTTGCTAAAAAGACAAATCCAGAAAGAATTAAAGATAAAGAAGAATTAGAATGAAAAATCAAGAAATTATTACCTGAATATACAGAAGATGCTTGGTATAAGAGATTTTTAAAAATGGTAAATATTAAAGATAATGAAAAAC
>Ga0247609_10003098_pt1 | contig 17025 bp, 4 predicted proteins | sample 172DNAGHGlowgp2_FD_193487 | JGI IMG/M metagenome (GOLD analysis project Ga0247609, IMG submission 193487) | Sheep rumen microbial communities from Palmerston North, Manawatu-Wanganui, New Zealand - 1728 DNA GHGlow gp2 | ecosystem: Host-associated > Mammals > Digestive system > Stomach > Rumen ...
CAATCCCCATCCCCATTCCCCATAAAAAATTATATTTAAATCTAATAAAATTTCATAATTTTATTTTATAATTTTAAATATTACCTTTATATATCAACTTTAAATATTTTTATTAAAATTAATTTTGAATCTAATGTTATAATTAAATTCTTTAAAAGACTGCCTTTTTTGTTTTCTTTTTCTTATTATCTTTAGCTTTTTTATTTTGTTTATTATTTTCTTCTTCTTCATTTTCTTTGACTTGCTTTTTAACTGCTTCACCTAAAAGTATACTATCACCTCCTAATCTTTCATATAAATTCAAAACTTCTCCGACTTTAATATTTAACTTTTTTAATGATTCTATCTCTGGATCAAAGCGTGCACTGCTAACTATTTCCATATTCCAACAATCATCTTTATATCTTAAAATATCAAATAATTCTTGAGTATTTTCTGCATCCATATCTTCTCTTGTCCCTACTAAACTTCTTGAAATAAATCTTCTTACTGCAGTACTAATATTCAATTTATTTAATAAAACATCCTTATTATCTGAAAAATATTTTTCTATTGAAGCACTTTTTTCTTCATTTATTATTTGTTTATATGAAGGATCAATATTATTCTGAAATTCATTAAAACATAGTAATTCAAAATATTCATAAACTGAAAGAATTTGACTAATAGTAAATGGATTTGTTCTAAATAAATTTTTTGTATCATCTGGAATTTTGAAATAAGAAGGAAAGTCATTTATAGTATCATTAATTTTAATATTTTTATCTGAATAAGGAGGTTGCTCATTATAAAATGTTATCATTAGTTGTATTGAAAATAAAATTTTTATTATTGATTCAGTTGAATATTGCTCACTTCTGAAATTATAAAGTATTTGTTTTTGATCTTCATCTAATTTTTTTTGAGGATAACTTAATATAAATGTGGATAAAATGGATGAATTTTGACTTCTAAATCCCTCAAATTGATAAATCACAAATTCTAATTTATCAGTAAATCTTTTTTTTCCTGGCAATAATAAATATTCCAATTGCTCTTCTATTTCTTCTAAATTATATTTAATTTTATCTTTTTTAGAAAAATCAAAATTAAAATTCTCATCAAATGAATCTTTAAATGAATAGAATAAAATCATTTCTAAAAAAGATTCATAATTTTCAGTTGATATATCAAAAGATATAACATTAAATTTATTAGCTCTTTGAGGATTTATTTGCTCAGATATTTTTTTTTTAAGATAAGCTAATTTTATATTATCATTAGGAATATTATAAATTACTTTTTCTAAAAAAGAATTTTGCCATGATATATATTTTTGATATATAGCAGCTATTTGCATACCATAATATTGAACACCATTATCAATAAGAAAACAACATAAATCATCTTCTTTTGTTAATTCTTTTAAAGTTAATACAGTTTTTAAATCATGACATTCATAACGATCGGCAATTTTATATAACCCTGATTCATTAAATCCTTTTAGAAAGCCATTGAATAATTCTTTTGGAATATTTTTTTCATCGGAAATTTTTATTGATTTAGCTTTGACTCTTGATACTTGGTTTGTATAATTTTCAATAGTATAATTTACAAAATTATTTATTTGAGAGAAAGTTTGTAAATAATTAATATTTTCTTTATTTGAATCTAAATATGCACATAAAACAGGATATTTATTTTTTGCATCTTCAATAGATTTTAATAGTTCTATTAATTCGCTTTCTTGTATTAAAGGAATTGATAAAAATTCATAATAATAAGGAAATTTGGCTTCTGCCTTTTCAATTATATTATTTTTTTCTAAGATAATATAATTTATTTCTAAATTTTGTGACATTATTTCCTCAATATTTTTTTGATATTCCTCAGAATTAGAACCGTAATTCTGTATAGCAATATCAATTATTTCATTAATTTTATTCTCAAACTGATTTCTTTGCTCAATAGTAGACATATCTCCTGAAGAAGCAATTGCTTCATATAAATCTTTAAATATTGAATTAAAGAAAATTTGGATGTTTTCAATATTATTTTGTTTAAGATGTTTTTCTAATAATTTCCAATTTATATTTAATACTTCTATTATTCTATTTTCATCTTTTATTCCTTCTTTTCTTTTATTCAATAATATAGCTCTATAAGTATTATAAGAATCTTCATCAGAATAATTTCCTTTATATGGTTCTTCGTTTAGTGGAATTAATTTGTTATTATTAATATCTTCTAAAGACAAAAATCCGCATTTATAAGCAAAATAAATATTCGAATAAATTATAAAATTAAGAATTCTAAAAGATATCTGATTTAAATTTCTTATTTTTTTTGTTTCATTAATAAATAGTAGATAGTTTTGTTCAAGAATTCCTTTATAATCTTTATTCATTTTCTCTAATATTTCACTTTCATATTCTTTAAATAATTTATTTGGATATCCATTTTCAAAATTTCTTCCATATATATTTTGCAAATCTCCTCTGGCTTGAACATTGTTCTTATTAGTTTCATTAGGGTAAATTCTCATAATTTTATATTGCCCATTATCTTCATCTCTTATTACCAGTTTTTCATTTTTCCCTCCTATTTTTTTAAAACAATTTGCACAATAGGTTATATCAACAGGAACACCACATGGTTGTTGGTAATAATATTCTCCACAATCACAAATATAATATCCATTAGAATAACCTCCACCATCATGCTTTGTTATTGATTCAATCATATTTAAATAAGATTCTACCCATAAATCACTATACAAATCTGCGCCTGGTATATATCCACTATTTAATTCTTGAATGCAATTATCTTTTAGCATTTTTGAAAAAATAGAATTTGGATTTGCCATTGAACACATAATAGATAATCTATAAGCATATAATAATATTTCAAAATAATTTGTCTCATTTATAATATTAGATAATTTGTCTTGATATACTTCATTATCAAAAAATAAATTAACCAATTTTTTAGTAGAACTAGAAAATTGACTATCTCTATTTACATAAGAATTAAAATATTTCATTAATGAGGAAGTTTGACAATTATTTAATCCTTCTTCAGTCTTTAATGTACTTAAATTTTCGTTGATGAATAAGTCAATATTGCATAAAAATGTTCTTTCATTTAAAGAATGGAATTTATTTACTATAAGACTTCTAAGTAGTTTTTCATTATTAAATTCTTCTAGACTATATCCACCATAGAATAAATGTCCCAAACTTCCTTGTATTTCTTTACTATTTGGTTTTTCAAATTGTAAATTATTAAATAAATCTTTTAATTGATAATCATCTTTCCATTTATCTATATTTAAAAATTGGGTTCTTTCTGTAATATATTTCGTTTTCAATTCTTTTAATATAAATAATTTAAATGTTTCTTTTATATCACTATTTCCTTCATTTAAGAATTGAATTATTTCTGCTTTTCTTCCTGATACTAAAGTAGTTTGGGATATAGTATATTTAACAAAATTTTCTAGAAATATGCAACAATAAACAATACAAAATATTTCCTTTATATTTTTATTTGGAATATCTGCTTCTTCTGTTTTTTTTATTTCAATCAATGTATTATGAGCATTTCTAAAATAATTCAAAGAATCATCTCCTAAATATACATCTATTTCTTCTCTTATTTTTTCTTCCTCTGTGTTATAGCTTTTATTAAGTTTTTCTTTATAATCTTGAATAATTTTGAATTTAAATATATATTTTAAATTTTCTTTTAATATTTTGGACATTTTTTTTCCATTAATTATTTTTAATAATTTATGGTCTCCAGCTGATATAGAAAATGGATTATTTGAATCATCAGAAGATTCTAAAGAATCTGGAGTAAAAGAGAAATTATCTAATATATGTATAAAAAATTCATTTGATTCTTTTATTAGTTTTTCATCATTTAAAACAATACTACATAAAATTTCCCTGCATCCAATATCAGTAATTTCTTTATATTTCGAAATTAATATCTTCATTATTGTCTTTGTTTTTTCATCGCAATCAGGCAAATTATTTAAAAGAAATTCTATTTGAATTTTTATTTCTTCAGAAACTTGATCTATTTTATTTTCTAAAAGGTATTGTCTTTCTGTCTTAATATGATTTATATATTCATTTATTAATTCTTTATCATAAGCATTTTTATCATTAAATAATTTAATAGAAATAAATAGTGTTTTAAATCTATAAAAATCCTTTGATTTAAGCCTTAAATTAGTATTATAAATTTCTCCATTTTGGACAATTTCTGATAATCCATCTATAATTTCCAAAACTTTTGGAGAATTTAATGATTCTATTAATTCTATTAAATTATAGAAAAATGAATCTAAAACTAATAGGAAAGATTTATCTATTAATTGCTTAAATTTAGGGTGATGGGCTGAGACTATATAATCAATTTCTTTAGCATCTATTTTGTGCTTTATTTGTTCTAAAAAGTCTATTTCTGGAAATAATTCTTTTAAAATACCAAAATTTTTTAATAAAAATATATATTCATCTTTGTAAATATGAGTCCACAAAATACTTTTTGAATAATATAAAAGACTGTTATCCTCTGTTTTTCTGCCAAATCTTAATTCAACTAAAAATTGTAAAACTTTATAATAAATTATATCTTCACTTTCTAATATTGAAGTTATAAAATTTGAATAATAATCTTGGAAAAATAAATCAATAAGTTCTTCCCTACTTTCTCCATCTAATGATTTAATAAATATATCCTTTTCAATTTGATTCTTAAGAAAATTAATAACTTGATTATTTGGGATGAAAAATTTATTTATTTCTTCTTTTACATTTTCATATTTTGGATCTTCAATATTACTATTTTCTTCTAAGAAGAAATCATCTACTAAACTTTTTTTTTCTTCTACCTCTTCTTCATTCTCATCATCTTCTTCTACGATATCTCCTGCCACTGTGCATTCTCTTATATTTGTTTCTTGTTCTTGATATTTTTTAATATATCCATTTGCATCACTTTCTACAACTTTTTTAATTTGATTTATAGAATTAATAGAAGGTAAATTAATTTTTGTCCAAACTTTGATTGTATTTGATTTTAAATTATTACTAACATCTTTTGTGAAATCAAATTGCTCTAATAATGTTTCCCAAATATTTCTTACATTTTTTGGTAAATCTCTTGAAAGAGATGATAAAATAAATTGTTTTTCTGCATTTATTATAAACTTTGTTAAATTTTTTGAAAATTTTTGCTCTAATTCAGAAGTTAGTAAAGAAATAAAATCTGCATTTGTTTCAAATGAATTATTTTCAAAAATATTATCAAAAATATTTCCTTTTTCTTTAGCATTTTCATTTTCTTCTTCTTTAATATTTTGATTCCTTTCTATCTCTGTTATTATTCTATTTTTGATTTTAGTCATTAAGTCGCTATCATCTAATATTTTATTTATAATATTATTAATATATTCATTTTGATCAATTGATTTATCTTGAAAAGAATATTTTATTTTTTGGAAGCAATAATATAATTCGTTTTTAAATAATTCATCTATATTAACTAAAATGTTTTGATTATATATTTCTGCAATATTTCTTTCCATTATATCAGAAATTAAAATATCTCTTCCAAATAAATTATCAATAAATGTCTGTTCAAATCCCGATAAACTAGGCACAAATATATCCCTATTATATTCTTCTTTTTTTCTTGAAAGGTGAAGTAGTATTATAATGATTTTTGCTTCTAAATTATTAAGCTCTTTTTCTTTTTCAAACCTTGTTAAAAACATTGTAACAAATTCTAAATTTTGTGCATCATTTTCTTCAAAATGAATTAGCAATAATTTACTATCTGAATCATAAAAATCAGTAATATCCATTTCTAATTGACGTTCAGTCCTTATTAAATTTATATAAATATTCTTTAAGTTTTCACTATTAATTTCTCCAAATGTTTCATTACTTATTTGAAAATTAAATTTAATTGCTTTAACAATTGGAGTAAATGTATAAATAACATTTATTGATTTGGAAGTTTTATTTAGATATATTTCTAAATTTGAGTGAATTGATTTTGTATAAAATTGGTTGATTTTATTGATAATATTTTTGTTTTTCTTTCTATAATGATTTAAAAAGGCTATCACTTCTTGGGGCAAAGTCTTAGCAATTTTTTCTAAGATATAATTAGTTACATTTTCTTCGTTAAAATCATTAGATTCTTCTAACTGAATTTTATAATCTGATACCAATGATTTTATCTCTTCATCATAGAAATTAATTAATTCATTTTCAAAATTATATTTAATGGCTTTTTTAGGCTTTTTAAACAATTTTTTGTAATCTATTATTTTATTAGCAATTTCCTTTGACTGAGCATCTAATATATTATCAAAAGAAATATAATACTTTTCAAATCTATTTAAAAATGGAGGATCTTGCTCTTTAACTGCATCTTCTCTTATAAATACAATAATCTTTAAATCATTATTAACAAATGTAGAATTAGTTACTTCTCCCAATGAAATTTCAGCATATTTTTGATTTTTTATATAAGTAAATCTTTGATTTAATAAATCATACAAAGAAGAATATGTAGTTGATAAGTTTTTTAAAATAAGAACAATATCATGCTCTAAATAATATTTAATCTTATTTATTGTTTTTGCGCAATAAGCCTCATTATATATATCATCCTCGAATAGACTTCCTAAATAATAAAATATTTTATTTTCTTGTTTTTCTGACCTTAATATTCTTAATATTAAATACTGGCTTAAATTAGATTTCATTATTAATAATAAAAATCTACTATCTTCATCATTTATATTACTTTTAATACATTCTACAATTCCAAATTCTTCTTTTTCCGTATTATTTGCTTCTGGATATAATTTTTTGAATTCTTTTTTAATTAAATTTGAAGAATTAACACCATTTCTAATAATCCCATTATAATTTGTTTCTATTGAAAAAAAAGCTGGTATAATTCCCGATTCTTCTCTACTATTTTTTTCCAATATTTTTTTTGTTACTGCTTTTATTAAATTATAAAAATCTCTTGCTCCATGGAAATTGATTTGTTCAGCTGAAATATTCTTTAAATAAAGATTATAATTAAAAACAGCTCTTGTTAATTTTTCAATTAAATCCCCATAACTAAGAGAAAATGCTTTATCATAAATGTTTGTTATTTGTAAAGCAGTATCCCTCATTTGCTTAAAATCTGAAATAGGATTTATGACATTTAAATAAATTCCTCTATTCATTTTTGCTGCATCCAATTTCCAATTAGATATTCCAACAAATGCTAATTTTTCTTCGTTAGATTGGTTTTTATAATCTAATTCTAAATAGGTATGAAGGGCTTTTAATGGATTATATGGAGATATTTCACAAAGACCAATTTCATCAATAAAAACACATACTATTATTCCTTTGTCTTTATTAAATATTTTTTCTTCTTCTTCTTCTACTTCTTCTTTATTTGTAATTTTGGCCTCATTATCTTTATTTTTTGAATCTTTTTTCTTTTTATCTTTATTCATATAATCTTTTAATTTTTTTTCTGCATCTTTAAAAGTATCAATTATTCCTTTTGAAGTACTAGTCAAAGAACCTTGATATGAAGTTACAACTAATTGTGGATATTGCTGCCAAAATTTAGACTTAGAATGATATCCCTTCATTTCCCTTTTCAATAAATTAAAGCATAATGTTTTAGAACATCCAGGAGGGCCGACTAAGAATACCGATATTCTAGTAAGAATTCCAATAAAGCAAATAAATAAATTTAGTCGTAAAGCTTCATTTGGAGCTATTCCTTTGTCTAATTTAATATTTCTAATGAGTTCATCTTGTAATTGTTTTGGATATTCTGTAAAATTTAATTCAAAAAGTTTATTCATTTCTGTCTCAAAATCTATTTTATCTTTACTTTCAGAAAGTCGAATATAAAAGCAAATATAAATTGCAGTTGCAATAGAATATTTTTGAGCCAAAAATTCATCTTTATTTAAATAAAAAGTATAATCTTCTTCAGCATTTATTGATTTTTGTAATTCAGATTTACTAGAATAAATATGACTAATCTTTTTTTTCCTTTCAAAGTCCTTTATCAAGAATTTATATATTGTCATAAATTTTCTTGTTTCTCTCATACTAACTGATTCTTTACCATTTTTATCTTTAATAAAAGATTGTGCACAAGTAAATGTATCTATCATTAATTGCTTTATTTTATTGCTTAGATTTTTGTCATTTATATATTCATTGATTTCGGCTTCAACTATTCCTGTTATATATTTTTTTTCATTTTCTGCACTTAAACTACCAAAATTAAATATATAGTATAATTGAGTATAAGTTAAAGGATTAACAGTATATACTAGCTTTTGCTCAGAAATTGCAGATCCTTCTTTAACTAAAGCACTAGTATCCTTTGGTTTTTTTGTTATTTTTCTATATGGATTACAAGCTCCAGCAAATGTAACATTCTTTTTAACATTTACTCCTTGGCATTTTTTCGAGCACATAATTTCAGTTAATAATCCTAAAGAATTACAAGTATTAAATTCATCAAAAAATACTATTATTAATTGCCCATCATTTTTATTATTATCATTTTCATTATTTTTATTTTTTTGTATATCTAATGATAAATTTGAAACTGAAGCACTTAAAGAATTAGAGTCATTTTCATTATCGAAATTATATAAATTTTCCACATCATCTTCATATTTGTCATATCCAATAGTTTTTTCTAATAAATTATGTTTTACCATAAATTGGACTATTTCATTATCTGTTACACCGGCATGAACATTAAAAGTTAACATTTTATAATTATTTATTTCAGCAATTGCATTAATTAAACTTGTTTTTCCACATCCCGTTTCACCCATTATTAAGACTGGAATTCCTGTTCTAAATCTTATTAAAATTTGTACCATTTTAAAAAAATTATCAGCATTAAAAACATATGAACCTAATTTTTTTTTCATATCTTGGATTTCTTCTTTACTATCAACTATTTTTTTAATTATTTCTAAAAATTCTTCATTTTTTACCATTGCTTGATAATCTGGTATATTAACATGCTGACCTTTTTCATCTCCAAATTTCGCACCAGAATTAAATAATGTATCCAATTTTAAATAAATATCAGAATTTTTTGGTGCACATGTAATAATTGAAAAACTTTGTCCATCTTCATTAATAAAAACTAAGGCTTTATCATTTAATTCATTAAAATTAATAACTGATTCTTCCTCAGATAATTTATCAGTCGCATTCATTATCGCATTATTTTCATTAAAATCACTGGAAATATTTTTATTATTAACAGATGAATCTTGTTCTGTTAATATTTTATCAAAAGCACCAATTGTAAAATAATTAGTTAAATCCATAAATGCTTTAATGATATCTGTTCTTATTGTGCCTGATATTTGATTATCTCTCATATTTTCAATCATTAAATAATAATTTATAGAAAATTTCCTTAATTGATCAGCCAATACTTTAATATAAATATTTATTTGGTGATAACTTTTGTTAGATTTATTAAAAAATGTATTTATTAAATCATTACATTCATTTTCATTTATAAATTGAGAATCACAATAATAATTATAATTAATAAATTCGGCTAATTTTTCATTTAAATCATAAAAATATAAATTCTTCTGTTGCATTTGATTAAAAAATTTTAAATAATTGCAAACAATTTGAATATCAGATTTATATAAATAATTATGGTTTAAATTTTCATTCTTTTTTTGGATATCAAAGAAGGAAGTTAATCCGTTATTTTTATCATATTCCATATCTTCAAAATCTTTAAAAGAATTTTGACCTTCTAATAATTCAATTTTGGGTAATTCATTAATTAGATGTATATTAAATTCACTAAATAATTTAAATTTTTCCATAAAATTAAAAAAACCATTTGGTATTTCTATATAGATTTTGACATTATTTTCATAACAGAAAATATTTTCATTATTAGAATATACTTTTTGAATTAAAAACCTAAAAATAAAATCCTCAAATAATTCTTTTTGTTTTGTGTCAGAAAAATCTAAATGTAATCCATAATTATTTTCTTTTAATAAATTCAAATCTTTTAATCTTCTCATAATTGTTTGTCTTTTGACTTCTCCTCCAATTGGGAAAGGGACATAAATAATTTTTTCTTCTTCACATTTTTTTTTAATATAAAATGTCTTTCCTAAGCCAGCTCTACTAGATGCAATAACTTCTATATCTTTATAATATTCTTTGTTCTCTATTTTTTGGCTAGTTATTATTTGATCTTTTAAAGCTAATGCTCTTAAATCTTCAGATGGTTCATCTGCAGATTTACATAATTTTAATAATTCTTTTCCTATTTCAGATTTACCAATATCATTAAATATAAATAGAATATATGATTCAATGTTTATTTTATCATCATGAAATTTTTCTATAATATTTTCCATTTCATAAATAATGTCAAGATTCAATCTATCTGGCTTAGATATAATAAAAAGAGAATGATAGGGACAAAAAACTGCCAAATAAATAAATGACATCAATTCTTCCAAAGTAGTTTCATCATTGCATAAAAGTAAAGAATATCTAGGAGGATCATTGCCAACCAACCCATGATAAAATTTCAAAATTTGCCTATAAATATTATTTCCAGAATTAATTATAAAAAATCCTTTGCATTTCTCATTTATATAATTACTATTTTTAATTATTGAGCTATCAAATATATCTTCTTTTGTAATATTATTACAATTCATGATTTCTATTAAATATTTTTCAACATTATCATACATATCTTTCATTATTGCTTCTAATTCTTGTTCATTACCTTGTTTTAGTAAAGGATTAGTTATTGTTCTTTTTAATGTATTTCTAATTTTATTTGAAGATATTGGCCTTTTTTGTTCATCAATATTTTGAATTGAAGTTGTTGAAATTTCCAAAGAATCATTTCTATTAGTCATTTCAGTGTTAATATTTAAATTGAAGTGTCTATTTCTCTATCCATATTATCATTATTATCATAAATATTAGAATTTTCATTATTTGCATTAAATTCTATAGGATTAGATGATAAAGATGAAGAATAAAAAAAATTGTCGGGTTCTATTTGATATTTGTTTCCAATTATATAATAAATCAAGTTTGAAACTTCATTCTTTATTGTTGACTTTCCAATTTTTTGTTTTAAATACTGATTAAACATTGTTAATTGTTGACCATAAAAAAACTTAAGAAAATTTGAATTTTTATAAGCATCTATTTGATATTTATTTATTTTTTTAAGTAATTTTTTCAAAGAAGATTTTTCTTCTGATATTAATTTAGTTTTATTTGATTGAACATTCATATCTTTACAATTTGATTCCCCATTTTTAACATTAATTAAATAATAAAATTCCTGTGGAAAACCTTTATAAGCTATTTTATCAATAATAGAAAGTATATCTTTTATATTTTCTATTAAGTCTATAAAACAATTTAGAATTTTATTTTCTTCTTTTTTCTCTTTATTTTGACTTAAAGATGCTAATTGTTGTAAAACAAGTAAATCTTTAAAATTTTTTAAATTTGTTCTTTCATTAAATAAACATCTACAATTATACCTTAATTCAAATGAGGTTGAATTATCTTTATCATAAAATATTTCAAAAATAGATTCATTTATTATGCTTCTTATATCTTCTTTACTAGATTCAAAACCTTTTTTATTATCGAATAAAACTAAAAGTTTTGGTTGATTTTTAGAACATCTAGATAATATTTCTTTAAAATCTTCAATAGTCTTTCCATTTAATTTTTCATTTATTGAAAAAATAATTAACTTCATAAAATCTATATCATTTAATTTCTGATTTATCTCATTATTCTCATCTTCTTTTTGTTCCTCATTTTCATAATCATTTTCAGCTTTAAATCCACATTTTTCTTTTAGTTCATTTATAATTGCCTTTATTAATAGATAATCATTTATATCATTAATATCCAAAGAACTTCCAGTTAATGAATTAGTTATATCTCTTAAATCATTTAAAGTAAGATCAAATAAAAATTTTAATTAATTATTTTCAATAAATTTATTTGCAACAAATGAAATTATATCAAGTGGGCAAATACTGAATTCTAGATTATCATCCAAATTATTTAACTCTTTTATTAATTGTTCAATGTTAGAAATATTTTGGTCTAAAATTTCATCATTGAATTTTTCAATAGAATATTCATTTTCATTATTTTCATTATTTTTATCAAAATTAACTATTTTTTCGTTTAATTCTATTACTTTTTGGGAAAAATTTGTTTGCTTTAAATTAAATTGATTAATCAAATTAATAATGCCAGAAACAGTTTGTAAAATTTTATTTTTTTTTAAATTAAAAGTTAAATATTTTTCTATGATAGTTGTATCTTCAGTAAATTTAAAATAAGATTTTAAGTGATTTATTTCTTCTATTAATTCATTTTCATTTGAAAATAGTGATAAAAAATCATGAAAAATATTAATATTTATTTCATCTATTGTTGATTTTAATAAAATTTTTCTCATATCATTTATTTTTGTTTCTAAAAATTTTATTTTCCCATCTTCTTTATCTACTCTATTTTCAATTTCATTCATAAAAATTAAACTAGTTTTTAAAGCACTCATTTTATTATATTTTTGAGCTCTTTCATATAATTTATCCAAATATTGAAAGAAATTTTTTTCATTTAAACTCTTTTGGAATTTTTTTATTGTTTTTTCAGAATCTCTAATTTTTGAAATAATCATATTCTTTTGCTTAGAATCTTCAGCTGATGGGAATTTTTCTAAATAATTTTGGCATTCTTCTAATTTTTGTTTTTTTTCTAAAACGTCATTATAGATACTATGTATTTTTTGAACTAAAGCATTTTTTTCTCTTTCATTAAAATTATAGTAAGTTAATTTTACTTGAAATAATGGCTTTTCTATCAAATCATTTAAAGATAATAATTGCTGGAAGCTTATTTCATTATCTTCTATTAATTTCAAAAATTTATCAAAATTTTTTGATGCTTCTTTATAATAATTATTATTTTTGAAGTTGTCAAAAGTACATAAAAAATTAAAAATATTAAACATTCCATTAACTTCTATTGTGTCTTTATAAAAATCATCTATTTCGATTATTTGATCTTTTATATTTTTAAGTAAAAAAGCTGGAATAAAATTCATTTTTTCTTTGAGAGAAGTCATTGCAATAAATTTATCAAGAGGAAGATTCACAAAAAAACTATAAATAATTTTACAGTCGTCATTATTTAAATCTTTTTGATATTTAATTATTGAATCTAAAGCTTTTACTATCAACTCCAAATTATCAATTTCAGTCATTTTTTTTAAAAATTCAATGCAATTTTTATTGCAATCATTTTTTTTTAAGAAAAAAAACATATGAAAAAAAAATGATAAATTTCCTGCATTAGTTTTATTTAAATTATAAAAATCCCAAAATTTTTTAATATGTTCATTAATATGAATTTCTTTATTATCATTAAATCTAAAATAACCAAAAATTGTCCATAATTTCTTTAATCCATCTAGATTATTTAATTTATTAAATAATTCAAGATATAAGATTTCTTTTTCTATATATTTTTGACATGAATTTTTAATAACTATTTTTAATTTGTCTATTTGAGATTTTGATAAAGTTTCTATATCTAGATTATTAATAGAATCCTTAATGACATCAAACCAAACCTGACATTCATTTAAAATATCTATTATTTCTTCATTATTTTTACATATTTTTAATTGATCAACTCTTATTTCATTAATAATAGGATCATTTTTTTTATTAATTTCAAGAAAAACCTTTAAAATCATTTTTTCATCATTATTTAAAATATATAAATAATTGTTGAATTTTTCTTTAAAAATCCTTGTATCGAAATAAATATTATTTTTGCTCTCTTTTAATATATTTATAATTTTATGTAATGTTTTATCAGAATCATCAAGATTCTGTTTATATAAATTATATGGAAAAATAGTTATTCTATTTATATCTAAATTAATAATATTTTCAATGAAACTAATATAATTTTCATATTTATCAATTTGTCCTGCTAAAAAATCAAATTCTTTTGAATTAAATTTGATTAATTCTAAACAAAAATCTTGTAAATGAGGAATTGTTTTACTAAAATTTTTTAAAATCTCAAATATTCTTTTGGAAATTTCTTTTTTTGCCTCTAAACTTTCTATCATTGATAATATATCTTTTGTTTTTTGAACATCATTAATTTTAATTAAACACAATACTAAAGTAGCCCATATTTCTATGCCTATTTCTTCTTTTTTTATTGCGTCTTTTATCTCTTTATAAAAATCATTTATTTGATTTTTGATTTCATCCGTAATACTAAATTCCTTTATTTGATCTTTATAACTTTCAAATATATTCATAAAGCTTTTATGCAAGATTTTATTATCCATTATTTTTGCTAAAATAAAAATATTTTTTAGATCTTTCATTTCCTGAGCGAATATTTTTTTATCTTTAAATAATTTATTAAAAAATTTTGTTTTCAAATCTTCTTCTTTATTTATAAAATAATCTACAAAAGAATTAAACAATATATTTTTTTCTTTTTCATCTTCTGTTTCAAATAAGATATTTTTATATTTAAGGTCGTCATTCATTAAAGGTGAAATTTCAAAATCTTTCAATATATGACTACCATAAATGAAAGTCAAATTTTTACTGCCAGTATAATCTTTATTTTCACATTTTATTATAGCTTGAATACTTTTAACTGATGATGGAAATTCTATTTGATAAAAAATAATATTCCTTTTAATAACGTTTTTCAATAAAATATATTTTCTTGATATAAGATTTTCAAATGGCATTATTATTTTACTTATTCTCAAAAAATTATCATCCATTAAGGAATCACCATTTTTAAAGATTAGTTGGATCTTATTTATGTAATCTTCATTAATAATAGAAAAAAAAATTATTATATTTATCTTTCCTTTATTTCTTCCTTTTAAATTTTCCTTATTATTATTATTATCTTTATTTTCTTTAATTAGTTTCTTATTTTTCCCAGTATTTTTAGATTTTAAAGTTTTTTCAGATTCATTTAAGTCTGTTAATTCAATATTTTCTTTTTCCTTCTGAATTCCTTTAGTTCCCTTTGCTTTATCTTCATTTTCCTTTTTCGAAACCTCTTGTTTACCTTTTTTATTTTTAATTAGGTTATTCTTTGAAGAAGATTTTTTTTTTTTTAGATTATCTTCAGGCTTTTTTTCATTTTGTTCTTTTATAATATTTTTTTCATCAGTTAATTTTTCAGAAATATTTTCTCCTTTTTTCTTTTTTTTAATATTTTTATTTTTAGTTGTGCCTCCACCTTTCTTTTTATCCTTTTTATCTTCTCTATCTTCTTGTTTAGATTGTTTTTTTTCTTTTTCATTATTTTTTTCCCCTGTCTCTTTTATTATTTCATCTTTACTTTTTGTAGAGTCCTCAGTATTGATTTTTTCTTTGGCTCCTTCACTTCCTATCTCAGCCTTTTCATCTTCTTTATTTTTATCTTTTCCTTTTTCTTCTTCTTCTTTTTCTTCTTTTTTATCTTCTTTTTTGTCTTCTCCTTTTTTTTGTTCTTTATTTTCTCCTTTTTCTGTGTCTTCTTCTTTGATTTCTTCTTTTTTGTCTTCTTCATTTTTTTGTTCTTTATTTTCTCCTTTTTCTATATCTTCTTCTTTGATTTCTTCTTTTTTGTCTTCTTCATTTTTTTGTTCTTTATCTTCTCCTTTTTCTGTATCTTCTTCTTCGATTTCTTGTTTTTGTTCTTCTCCGTTTTTTTGTTCTTTATCTTCTCCTTTCTCTGTATCTTCCTTTTCCTTTCCTTCTTTTGTTTCTTCTTCTTTTTCTTCTTCTTTTGTTTCTTCTTCTTTTTCTTCTTCTTTTTCTTCTTCTTCTTCTTTTTCTTCTTCTTTTTCTTCTTCTTTTTCTTCTTCTTTTTCTTCTTCTTTTTCTTCTTCTTTTTCTTCTTCTTTTTCTTCTTCTTTTTCTTTTTCTTCTTCTTCTTCTTCTTTTTCTTCTTCTTTTTCTTCTTCTTTTTCCCCTTCATTTTCTTTGCCCATTTCATCTTTTTCCTTTCCTTCTTCTTTTTCTTCTTCTTTTTCTTCTTTTTCTTTTCCTTTTTCTTCTTCTTTTTCTTCTTCTTTTTTCTCCTCTTTATGGCCTTCCTTTTCTTTTTCTGCTTCTTTTTCTTCTTCATTTTCTTCCTCCTTTTCTTTTTCTTTTTCTTTTTCTTTTGATTCTTTTACTTTTTGTTCTTCGTCCTTTCCTTCTTCTTTTTCTTTTTCTTCCTTTTTTTCTTCATCTTTGTCTTCTTCTTTTTTTTCTCTTTCTTCTTCCTCTTCTTTTTTTTCTCTATTTTCTTCATTTTCATTTTTTTCTCCATTTTTATTCTCCTTTTCTTTTTCTTTATCCTTTTCTTTTTGCTTTTCCTTTCCTTCTTCTTCTTCTTCTTTTTTTTCTTCTTGTTCTTTTTCTCTTCTTTTTTTTCATTTTCTTTTTCTTTTTCTTTCTCCTTTTCTTTTTCCTCTTCCTTTGGTACCTTTTTTTCTTTTTTATCAGTGGTGTCTTCATTTTTGCTTTTATTTCCTTTTATTTGTGAATTATTAGACTTTTGTCTCCTTTTAAAATACCCATTGAGGAGTGGCTAAAATCAGTTAAATACTGTAATTCTCTTATTTCTTTAACACTTGTATTTTTAGGAATATCTTTCAAAAGACAAACAACCTTTTTAGGTTCATTTTTAAAGCATATTTTGATCTTATTTATTCTTTCATCATCCATTTGGATTTTTAGTAATTATATTTGATATATTAGAAATAAAAAATAGTTATCTAATTAATAATTTAAATTAGTTAAAATAAAAAGTTAAAAAGTTAAAAAATATTGGGATTGGGGATTGGGGATTGGGGATTGGGGATTGGGGATTGGGGAGTGGGGATTGGGCGCAATTC
>Ga0247609_10003099_pt1 | contig 17008 bp, 7 predicted proteins | sample 172DNAGHGlowgp2_FD_193487 | JGI IMG/M metagenome (GOLD analysis project Ga0247609, IMG submission 193487) | Sheep rumen microbial communities from Palmerston North, Manawatu-Wanganui, New Zealand - 1728 DNA GHGlow gp2 | ecosystem: Host-associated > Mammals > Digestive system > Stomach > Rumen ...
CAATCCACTCTTCTTAATGTTGTAAAAATCAACAATCTTTCCAGAGTCTTCTATTAATGAGTCTAGATTTTCTACTAAATCTTCTTTCTCAACACGAATGTTTAGTATCTTATATCTATTTGAAATTATTGAAACTATCTCTGGTTCTTCAACTAGTTTTACATTATTAAGCATAACCTTATATGGTTGATCAATAAAGTCTATAAGTGTTTGTAACTCTTCTTCATAATCAATATCATCATCTTGATAATGTTCTTCAACCAATCTATATGCATAACTATAGAATGATGTTGCAATCTTAAACATATATTTTAATGAACAATTATCATCAACGAACTCAGTTACTCTAGTATTTACAAGTTGTTCATCTAATTCATCATATAGTTTTTTGATTTCTTTTATCTTAGCATTACACTCTGTTGGGAATTCATAAATCTTACGTTCCCATTTTTTCTTAAAGAATACAAATAAAGGATTTTTACTCTTCTTTACTATTTGTTTGTTTTTACGATTTTCTTTTAATAAATCTTGTTCTTTCTTACGAAGTTCTTTTTCTTTAGCTTCATATTGTCCTTTAAATGAATCTTTATTTCTATACTTTTCAGTCAAATCTGCAATTATATATTTATATTTAGTATATACAGCATATTCTTGTAATGTATTTAATAATTTTCCAAAACTTACATCTATTTCATGTTGTTCTTCTTCTGAGCATTCATAGTAGTCTTTAATTGAAAGTCTATCATATAAAACTGTCATTTCTTTTTCATTAAAGTCTCTAATTCTCCACTCTCCAGATGTAAACTTATCTAATATAGCCTTCTTATCTCTTCTACATACTTTTATTAATTCTTGGTTTAAATCAAAATACTGTTTAACCATACCATTCTTATCTAAGCTCTTTGAAGCAAGTTTCTTATTATTTCTATCTTGTAACTCTTTTTCAATTTTCTTAGTATTTACATAGTAAATGTATCTTAAGTTTAATTCAATATGTGAAACTATATCAGGACATTTCCAATATATATTCTCAAATGTCTTCTTTAATGTTTCTGATCCTAAGTTGTCATTTTCATATTCTTGGAAAAATACTTTCATATAGTCATAAGCAAAATCACTATATTCAAAGTCTTCTGGTTTAACTGTAACACCATATTCTTTTAATATATCTAAATATTTTTTAATATTTTGATTAACTGATATTAAATCGCCTTTAAAGAATGCACCTAAACTATGAGCCAATCTATCAAGGCCCAACTTTTCAAATGGGGTATTTAATTCGTTTAGAAGTTCAATATCGCTTATATCATCGATTTGCTTCTGTAATTCTTTAATTCTTGGGTCTTCTTCAACATTCAAAACATTGTTATATCTTGAACTAATTTCATTCCAAATTACTTCCTTAATTTGGAGTGCTTTTCCTTGAAGCTCCTCAACTTTTTCAACATATTTAGCTCTATTTTTCTTAGTGTTTGTTGGAAGGACACTTAAGATTTCCTTATTACTAGATATGTATTTTTCATATTCTTCAATTATATCTTTCATTATTCTTCTGTACCTTTCGCAACATTTTTTTCTTTCTCTAAAAAAGCAATATATTCTTCAGATTTCTTATAAAGCTCTAATAGTTGTTCGTTACTTAATCTTGATAATTCAAAATTTTTATCCATTGTATACTTTCCCCTTTTAGAATTCCATTCTTTTTTACATACAATATTATATACTAACTTAAATTTCTAGTCTAGTTTTTTAAAAAGTTTTCTATGTCTTTTTCATGACGTTTATGTAACATTTAAATTAAAAACGAGAAGATTTCTCTTCTCGTTTCTTAATTATTTTATTACGATATATACAAATGTTTCTCCTATATAGTTATATACATCTTCATAATGATCAAGTACTTGGTTAATTACACCTGTTGCCTCATCTTCTTCATTTATATATATAGCATCAAGTGAATGATCATATAATGTATAAACCAATTTATATGTTCCAGATACTAGAGATTCATCTAAATTATACGTCGTCGTTAGTTGAGTTCCATCTTCACTTTCTGGAGTCTCATCTGCTGCGACTGCTGCAGATAATGCATCTTTATCAAATGCAATATACTCAATCTTCGTTGGTGTTTCATCTGAAGCACTCGTATCTATTGGTGTCAATGTATCTGTTACATAGTCGTCTAAATCAACTATATTGTATTCCATAGAAACAGGATTTACTTCATCATACTGTCTTCTATACAAAGAAACTGTAATTATCGGTTCTGTAAGCACAGAACTATAATCGACTGTAACATCAATCTTTGAATTTGTATCACTAATATATCCTAATTCATCATCAGTGTGTCCTGTTGTCATATCAACTATAGCTTGTTCTTCAGGTATATGAGCATCTAATCCAAACAACGCATCTACTATTGTTAATCTTACTGTTGTTGATGCAGAAGATTCAATTCCGTAGTATACACCATCGGCTGAGCCAAATGACTCAATAACAATCTCATACTTGCCATTCAAAGAACTGTTACCAGTATTAAATATTACTGGAGTTGTCGCGTTAGATACCTTATCAGCGATCTTTATTCTCGTAGTACCATCTGCACGAGGATAGTAATAGTTACCTCCAACTGTGAAATATGAACCAAGAAGTTCAGAACCTGATACTTGAACTTTATTTCCTGAATCATCTAGAACATAATTACCATCATTATCTAATTTATAGAATGTTAATTTTGTACCTAGTTTTTCATCAAAGTGTTTAGTATCGTGAATTCTTGCAGAATCCATAATAACAACTTGATAAGTAGTATTAACTGTTAGAGTCGTATTTGCTCCTGTATAAACTCTATCATCTGATAATAAAGCATTAACACCAATTACAGACTCAACATTATATACTGAATAATTAGTTCTCTCAATTTGATCGTCTAACATTTTCATCAATGTGACTTCAACAGTCTCTGTAGATCCTTCAGGAGTTCCATCATCTATTACAGTAGTATCTTCAGCATTTAAATAAAATCTAAACAATTTATTTTCACAGATAGTCTGAGCATCCGTTTTAAAATCAGCATCAATAAAGTCTGTTATAAATATAAATGCTTCATACTCAAAGTCATCACTCGACAAATATGTGCTACGCATTGCATCTTCATCATAATGTTTATCCGTTGTACCCATTTCATAGAAATCTCTTAACTTAAATGCCGTTCTTCCATTTGCCTCGTCTTCAGCAGTAACAATATAATAATAATATTTTGGAACTGTTGATGATATATCTACCATTGTTATTGTAGTATTTTCTGGGAATACATAATCTGTAGTTATTAATCTGTATGAATTTTCGTACAAACTCGTAAATCCTTTATCATCTAAGAAATCTGTAAAGTTTGGCTCTGCAAATTCGAAGAATGTAGAAAAACTACTATCGCTAGTTATATTTGTTGTTGTAGAAGAGAAAATCTCATATTGCTTTCCTGGAGTAATCGCTGCATTATATCCACTATCAGTATACATTTTAGTTGCTAATTGACAGTCAATTATAATTTTTGCTTTTCCCCATTTATTGTAATCAAGCTTATATGTTACATCCATATAAATTCTATATCTACCTAATGATTTTTCTTCTGTTAGGTTATTTGATGAATACAAATAGAAGTTTAGTGTTGGTGAAACTGTCGAATTTTCAATTAAGTAATCAAGAGTTCCCTCTTTTTTAGCTTCAAGCTCTCCTTCCCCATTATAATCATATAGGAAGTTAGTTGCTCCATTCATACTCCATCCAACATTACCTGTCTTCATTGCTAAAGCAAACTCATTATTTGCAGCATCTGCATCTTCATTAATATTTGGAATCTCAGTCTTATTCTTTAAAATAATTCCATCTTCCAAGTATGATTCTACATCTGTTACTTTAACTTTAGCATTACTATATGAAACACCTGTTAAAGATAGCTCTTTAACACCTAAAGTTGAATACTTTGATGCAAATAAACTTATACTATAATATTTGGTTCCAGCATCTGGTCCGCAGAACCACATATAATAAACATCTTCTTCTGGTGTTGGTGTTATATAATCTATATAAACAGTTGGTCCAAATGAATCATAATTTTCTTCGGTCACTTCTACAGTCACATCTGGTTCTGTTGTAAATTTTTCAAATACAGTATAGAATCCATCCTTAGTTATATCCTGCTCTGTTACAGAGCCATCACTTTCTGTAACTTTATAGTGCAATCCTACTGCATATGCTCCAGCAAAGTTACGATCTACATAAGCTATTGAATCTCCTACTGAACCATATCCAACGTCATACATACCTGAAAACATTGAATCAGCACCTTTTTCAGTAAACAATCCAAAGTATGTCATACCTTTTACTCTACCAAAAACAGTAACGTTTTCATCTTTTGCAACATTGAAATTTATACCTTCATGCATGTATATTCTGTTTATATCATCAGATGTGCTAGTATTAACTTCTCCATCTGCTATATTAACAACAGCATCGGAACCATCAGCAGCTAAACTTTGATAACTTTCTAGTAAATTAGCTCCATTTACAAGGTATACTGTTGTTCCTCCCTTTAATTTTAGAACTCCAAGTCTATTAAGTGAGAATAACTCTGTAGGGTGAGCAGATGTACTATCTGTAGTACCACTTATATATAAGTATGAATTTTCTAATACAACTTCATTATCTATGCCATTTTCACTATCTTGTTGTCCACCTCTTTGAATTGATACTAATTTCTTTATATTATCTGCACTACCATAATTCTTTATATATATATTTCCGTTATTAGTAATATATGTTTTTTCTGTAGCTGTTGGATCAACAACTAATGCTGCTCTTGATGCATTTCCAGAACCGAATATGCTTCCATGTATATCTATAGTATCGCTATCAGAAGTATCATATCCAGTACCGTCTATTGTAATATTAATATTTCCTTCAACACTAACAGTATCAAAGTTGAAATTTGTTGAGGTTGGATCAAATGATTCTCCACCACCATAAACTGTTCCTGCTATATCAATTTTTGATTTCGTGTAGCTAGTTTCACTTCCGTAATAATCGTCAACAGCTTTCTTACCAATATTTACAGTAGCATCACCATAGATAGCTGATTGGTTAGAACTTCCATATACATTCTCACCAATTATTGCTCCAACAATGTCTACTACAGAGCCAGAAGTATAATCACCTGTTAAAGCTTTATTTCCTCCGCCGAATAAACTCTTTCCTACTTCTGTATCGTTATGAGCAACAATATGAGTTCCTACACCAACTACAGCATGAGTACCATTTCCTGCTGCATAAGCACTTCCACCAACAGTTGCTTTATTTAATTCCACATCTGTTGATCCAGATACAGAACCATTATCTCCACCACCATATACATCATTCTTTATTGATGTATTATTTATAACTACCTTTGCATTTCCGGTTACATTTGCAGTTACACCGCATCCAGCACCAAATACATTTCCTATTCCATCTACATTTGCAGCAACCGCCTTTGGATCATTTTCATCAACAGTTCCACCTGCGGTCGTACCTATTGTAGAATCAGTTATTGTTACTATTGTGTTTCCGTTTACTTTACCTGGATTATTAGTTCCAGATTCAGCACCATTACCACCGCCATATACAGCGTTAACTACTGTAGAATTTGTAATAACAACTGAAGTAGCATTTTCTACACCTGTTGCATTTACTAATCCTTGATCGCCACCGCCATATACAGTGTTGGCAATTGTACTGTCTTGTACTATAACTGTTGTAGCTTTAGCATCTGCAGATTTACCTCCGCCAAATACATTATTATCCACAACTGAATCATCTATTACAACACTTGTTTCTTGGATAACGTCACCTAAGTTACCACCGCCGTATACACTATTCGCAATATGAGAACCATCATATATACCTACAGAAGTACTTGATTCTACTACGCCGTTATTACCACCGCCATATACATTTCCTGCAGTTGATTTATCTAGAAGAGTAACAGAAGCAGTATCAGTAATATCCGCTTGATTACCACCACCATAAATAGATTGATTGATAGTAGAGCATTCTGTTGTAACAACTGTATTACCAAATACTTTTCCTAAATCTCCACCACCGTATACATTTTTAACTGTAGATCTTTCATCTTCCGTTCCGATAACTGAAATACTTGCTGTCGTAGGAGTATCTTCTGTTCCAACTGTTGCTGTGGCACCATATCCACCGCCAAAAGCATCTCCTGTAACGGTAGTTTTATCTATTAAAACAGTGGTTGAACCTTCTACCTTACCGCCATATCCACTACCATATACATTATTACCAATTGTTGAACCAGTTATAGAGACATTTGCATCTCCGCTTACAGTTGCTAGTGGGTCAGTTGCTGTTGCATCTTCACCATATCCACCGCCGTACACATTATGTACTACATTACTATTTTCTATTTGAACATTTGTGTTACCTTCAACAGTACCATCAGATCCACCACCATATACATCATTTGTAATTCTTGTATTAGTTAAACTTGAATCTCCTGCTAAAGTAGCTTCATCATATCCTTTAACTATAACCTCTGTATTTCCAGTAATATTAGTGTTTTCTCCTAATCCTCCACCATAGGCATTTTTAACTTCTGCGCCATTTTCTATTAAAACATGTGTCTCTGTCAAATCGCCCTCAGAGTTTGAACCACCATACACATTATCTACTTTTGCACCATCGACGTGAATTATTCTAGGAGTAGCAGTTTGATCACCTTCAATTCCAGCTGAATTACCACCATTAAACGCATCAGTAACTTTTGCGTTTTTATATAGTTCAACATCTACTTTTTTTGTGCTAGTTGTTACTTCAGCCTGATTTCCACCACCATATACTTGATAAACATCAGTTGAATAATTTTCACCAATCTCTACTTTTATTTTTCCGCCAACTGTTCCAAGTACATTACATCCACCGTATACTTGAGTGATACTATTTGTTGGATTATTATAAGCTCCTCCATCTACTTTTACTATAGATGAACCTCCTGTTGATGCTGAGTGAACATTTCCGGTTCCATTTGTTCCTTTACCTCCGCCATAAATGTTTCCATTTAAAGCTATTTTATTGTCTTCAGACTTATTGTCTCCGACATAAACATTATCATTTAATTCTATACTTCCTTGCTCACTACCACCATATACACAACCATTGATAGTTACGTCACCTTTTTCATCAGTGATATTAATGATTGTATTTCCATTTACCGTTGTATCGTATCCTTTGCCTCCTCCGAATACAGCATCATAATTTCCTAAGTTAGATGTATGTTCTGTTCCTATAGTTCCGGCATTTATATTAATAACAGTTGAAGAATGAATAACACCACTTTCATTTGAGCCACCGTATATAGTTCCTTCAACAGTACCAATTACTGAACTTGTTTCAGATTCGTATTTAGTCTGAGTTGAATCTGCACTCATATTAATAACAGTAGTTCCATATACATCACTTTGATTTGAACCACCATAAACATTCCTCTTTATAGTTCCACCATATATATCAATCTGAGCTTTAGTAGTTCCAATATCTGTAGTACTTTGATCTGGTATATCCAAGTCAGTATAAGAATACGCATACACCAAGTTATTGTTAGAAGTACTATTACTATTTGTAAAACTAAATCCTGAAGTAGTATTAAATTGTAAATAATACCTCGTTCCATTACGTATAAATGAAAATTTATTATCACTATATGTAAAAGCTAGTCTATTTGCAGTACTATATGCAATTCCAACGTTGTTCCTATTATTCCTATAAATATACTCTCCTGTAGCTACATTTCTTATATAATAAGTTCCACCTCCAGCATCTTCTAGAGCCCACAAGTAATTAGAAATATCATCTGTATATTCTATAGTATTTTCAGTTGCACGTGTAGGACGTCCAGCATAATTACCATTTCTACCAAATAAATAAGTATTTCCTGCGCTAAATGAAACTGGTCCGTTTATATCATGATATTGAATTGTTGCCAATGAAAAGTCTGTAGGACTATTATAGCTATTACCTACAACACCGTAATTACCTCCTCCAAAGACATTTCCATTAACAGTAGCATTTCCATCAATCACTATATGTGTAGAATCAACACTTCCTTTATAATTAGTATTACCATTTCCAGCACCTAGTACACTACCTGCTAAAACGCCATACAATATATCTCCATTTTCATCTTCTCCACCTATAACAGCGTTTCCACCAACATATACATATGTACTTCCACCTAATGTACCTCTGTTATCATCATTAGCATATATACCATTAGACCCACCATTTACAGAATATCTAATAGTTCCTCCAGTTACACATACGTATCTATCTCCATATGTTTCTGATCTTCCTGCTCCGGCAGTTATATTAGCTACAGTTCCACCTTTAACATAAATATAAGTATTAACCTTATCGTCAGGATCTACTTTTAATCCACCGTTAATATTAGCTATATTACCACCTTCAACGATTAAAGTCCTATTACCATAATCATATCCGTATTGTGTTTGAGCTCCACCTATATATATTCCAGAATATGGATAATCTGAATTATCATTTCCCAAATAATCTTCAAAATAATCTACACCAATTGTCCCACTCTTAACTATAACTTTATATAAATCTATACTTGCATCTAATGGATTAGAAAGAGAATAAAAAGTAGTATTATACCAATTTGATCCACCTGCTGATTTAGTCATCAATCTACAATAAATATAAAAATCATCGTTATTATTATTAATTCTATCAAAATCGCAACCAACAACTTCAATTCCATTATGAGTATTATTACTATCACTTATCCCACTAATAGCTCCGACCGAAATTAGCTCATATCTACCAGTTTCAGTTACTAATTTAAATTTACGGCTATTAGTATTATTACCTCCATTAGTTCCTCCATTTATTTGAGTAACCGTATATCGATTTGTTGCTGATTCCATCATTCCTCTGCCGATTCTCAAATTACGGTTATTGCATATAATAGCATTTCCCGTAGCTGCTAATGAACTACTAGTCAAAGAAGTACCAGCATTATCATACATACTAACAAAATCAATCTGTAAATCATTTGATAAAGATATATCATCATTAACTCGAAGATTTGCATTTGTCCTATAGTCATTGCCACTGTCTAAGCTTGTAATAGTAATTGCCCTAGATGGAGCACTCAAATCAAGTGTACCTCCTACTAAAACAAGAATATTTAACTCTCTATCAGATACAGTACTACTTGTTTTATATCCTAAGTTATTCATTTTTGTTATAGCATTTGCAATAGTATTTGTAGGTGTTGTTGGTGTTAATCCATTACCATTATTAGAACCAGCGTTTACATAAATAACATTTGCAACTTTCCAATCCGCATTTAAATCAATAGTATATGAAGCACCTTCAGTATATGAAAGGCCTGACACATTTAATGTCTGAGTCCAAGTTGCAGTATCAGTAGAAATATTTGTAGTAAACGTATTTGGTGTTGATACATTATTAACAACCCAACCGTTAAAACCAAAATCTGCTGGTCTATCCATAAATGGATTATCAATCAACTCAATTGAGGCTGTTCCATTACTTGTATTTACTGGAACAGCAATAACATATGACATACATGTTTGTCTCTCACCAAAATCATTTGCATCAGAATTGTTTTTAACTCTATTAGATATATGTCCAGTTAGTAATCTTTTAGCACCAACAAAATTTATATTTGATACAGGAAAATTCATATTATTGTATCCTGTATGATCTTCTTTCATTATGTTGAATGGAACTTGATAACTGAATGTATATTGAGTAAGTGAATTACGTGTCCAGTTATTCATATTATTTCCTGATAAAGTCAATGTTCCTGCATCTGCGTCATAATTTACACCAGATAAGCCATTGTTTGATAAGCTATCAACTAGTATGTTGCTTGGAACATCAAATGTAAGTGACCATTGTTTTGATGTATCAACATAATTCTCATTAACCAAATTTAGAGTAAAATTAACAGTATATGTTCTAGTATAACTACTATATCCATAAATATTATTATATGGAAAAGTATCTTCTCGTCCTATAACATAATCTTGAGGTCCAGGATAATCGGCATAAGTTGTATTAGCAGAAATATTATACTCTGAAGTTTTTGCCAAGTTAACAACAGTTGATGGGTTTCTACTAGAATCATAACTATAGTAATTAATAGTAAATTTTGCTAATTTTTGATTTGATCCTTCAGCATCATATACACTTGGATATGCACATTGTCTTTCTACTATGCTTTTTCCTGTATAATAATTATAGTCTGAATCAAAATCATATACAGTAATTTTATCTACTGTTTTTTCATTATTTTTTATAATTGCATATGTAGAGAACTCATTAGTTCTACATTCAACAGTATCTTCTGTCTTAGTATCTACTGCCACCTTCTCAAATACAATTTCATTTTTCTCCTCATCCTCTTTAATGTGAAGAATTGTAATTTCACTATTAATTAAATTATTTTCAAATTCAGATGGAGAGCAGAAAGAAACATCAACAGCTTGGAAATAATTCATTGGTTGATATTCAACTTCATCTTTCTTTATCTTGATATCATAAGCAACAAGAACACTGGTATCTTTTAATTCATCAACATCTGACTTTAATTCTTCAATTCTCTCTTTATCATCAGCATTAACTTCTAACTTAAATTCAGCTGGGATATAACCAGTAACTTTAATAACTGAAACTCCAGTATCTTCAATTAGTTCTTGATTATATAAATCAACTCCATTTATTCTAATTGTTTTTAGTACAACTGAAATCTCAATAGCATTTGAGTCTATATCTTCTTTAGAAAAATAAACTTTATCACCAGGTTTATAACTAGTCATTCCTTCTATGTTAACATCTTCTAAGTCTCTCTCAGCAGATTCATCATAATAAATCACATTAGATAATTCTTTTGTTTGAAGTTCATCTTCGTTTGTTTGTTCATCAGCAGTTTTTTCGACTGGTGTTTCTTCAACTGTTGTTTCTTGAGCTACTGGTGCATCTGTTTTATTATTTTCAACAGTAGTATTAGTAGTTGTATTTTCAGCTATAGTATTTTCGGTTACAGTATTTTCAACTATAGTATTTGTAATAGTATTTTCAGCAATTGTATTTGTTTCAGTAACAACTGTATTTTCAACTATCTCAGTATTTGCTTTAACTTCATTAACTACTTCAGAATTATCTGTTGATACTTTTTCGTTATCTACTTCTTGAGAAGTTTCATGTGTATTTGTCTTTCCTACTACAGCTGTTTTCTCAACAGTAGCATTATCAATAACATTTTCACTTGTTACATTCTTTGTAGTATTTGTATTAGCATTTGTATTTGTAACAGTATTGTTTTCTGTAGTATTAGTATTAACTCTATTTTCATTAACAGTATTATTTTCTAGAACTTCATTAGTTTCTTCATTTTCAGTGGTTGTATTAGAATTATTATCTGAAATAGTATTTGATACTTCATCTTGTACACTTGTGTTAGTATCTTCTGTTTCTGGTTCTTCAACTTCTTCAATTTCATAGACATTAGGAACCAAATATTGTTTTACTTGATATCCAGCAACTCTCTCTGGGAAAACAACATATGATCCTTCCTCATCTTCATAAAATTCTAAATCATCACTAACTGCAAGTGAGGTTCCAAGTTCTGTAAACTTCATTGTTGTTTTTGGAACAACTTCAGATTTAGTAGAAAAATTAAACGTATATATAGCAACTAAACAAATTAATATTAAAACTACTATAAAAACATTTCTTTTCCTTATTTTATTTAGGTTATTTCTCGTTCTAGACATTATAATACTCCCATTATCGAAATTATATACTTGTATTCTATCATAGAGTCTACGATTTTTAAAGCATTTTTGCGTTTTGTAACATAAATGAAATGTTAATATAACTCAGTAAAATTAACCCATTCAAAGCTTATTGTTTTTTTGCTTAAATGACTATTTTGAATTGAATTATAATACATTTTTATAGTAATAAAAACAACAAAAAAGATGGTAATTAAATTACCATCTTCTTTATTATAATCATATATTTTAATTCTATGGATTAGAACCAGTTCCTGTACCTGTACCTGTTCCACTACCTGTGAATGGGCTTAAACTAAATTTCATGTTATAAACCATGTTTGTACCAGAAACTTCGTTCTCGCAGTCGATATCTTGACCTTCAACCCACATATATATTCTATATTTTTGAATACCTTGTTTAATTCCTTGTAAGTTGAATGATGGAACTGTTTCAGCTTTCTTTGATTGGAAATCAATTCCTGAACCATTAGATAATCTTGTAACATATGATGGATTTTCTTCAACAATTGCATTTCCTAAAGCAATATCTGTGAACTCTGCTTTTAATCCGTCATATGGTACAGCACCATTGTCTGCTCCTGCAGCAACTGTTACACCATAAATTGATGGCCATGCAGTTGGTGATCCTGAAGCAGGTGTTCTAAATAATGAAGTATAGTTAGATACACCAGTTGCAACGTGTGTATCATAGTTTGGTTCCCATAAGAATGCTGTTCCAGTTGTAGGAATAGCCATCATACTATCTCTAGTACCTGATTTTGCAACAACTGCACTATCTGGACATTTTAAGATAGCAACACGAGCTGCATTTGACAATCCTCTTTCATTTGCATCTGAAATTGTTAAGTTAGTATCATCTATTGTATCTCTAACTGATCCTGATAAATATAAATCTGAGTCTGCAGAATCTAATCTCAAGAACACGTCAAATGCTATATAATATCCTCTTTCATACTTACCTGTATCTGTTATTCCATATGAAGATTTATCTGTTTGTTTAACTGAAGTTAAAAGATATTGTCCATATGTAGCTGATGTTGGATCATCGATATCAGCTGTTGTTGATCCATAAAACATATCTAACTTACCATTTGTAACAGTTTTAGCACTAGATACTGGTGACATAAATACTGGCAATTGATTTACTTCACTAGTATATCCTTGATCATGTGCATTAATTAAATCATCTTTACTTAAAACTGTTTTCCAGTCATCTGCATCTGATGAAATTTGTAAACCACCAGAAGTAGATACATAAACATCGATTGAGTCAACTCTAACAGTTCTATTAGCTGTAAACCAAGCATATGTTGACATTACTAATAGTAGAGCAGTCAATACTAGAATAACTAACAAATTATTCAATTTGCTTTTGTTTGCTTTTGTTTTCTTTTTCATATTCTCCTCCTAATTAACCAATATGTTCTTCTGTAATTTCCATATGCATCTTCAATTCTCCGCCCAGTAAGGCGTTTGTACAATCAGGGTCATCGCCTTCGATAAATATTACAATTGTAAATCTATCTACATCTCCTGGGTTAAAATCTTGCCTACATTCTGACATTACAGTCGTATCTGAATAAAAAGCCTGAGTACCATCTTCTGGCTCTTCTGTATATCCATTTTTCTTGGCATATACAGTTTCATCCCCATTTAAAAATAACTTGACTCTTATTGCCTCATCTACATTTAAAATTACATCGTCAATAATAGTTGAATACCAATAATTAATTGTATCTGTACCTTCGTTCTCAACGTAGAAAGTATATGCAATATAATTATCTCCATTATGAGAACCATCAGCCTCCGTGTCTAAATTATCTGGCAACCATGTGATTGAAATGTTATCCATTTCATCAATTCTAGATGCGTATAATTGCTTAGCAACTCTCTTCTCACTAATATTGTCATACATTACAATGCCTTTATCCCAACTTAAATTTCGATCAAGTATAATTGTAAATCTACCTGAATCATAAATTACTGTTAGGATAAAATATAATAGTATTAAAAATATTAACAGAATAAGCAATGCCAACCTAATTAAACGAATCTTAAAATCACGTCTGTAAATTTTTTTAGAGGTGGTCTCAAATTCAAATTTTGTCATTTGAATAACCTCCTCCTTCCATAGATTTAGCTATTATAGAATAGACATACATATTGAATTTTGCATATTCTCTAATTAATATTATTTTAGCATAAGTATATATAGCACTCAATTACATTAGGTTTACATTTTTTTCTCATATTTGTTACATTTTCCCCTATAATTGACTATAAAAAACGCCTATGATAAAATTAATTCAAATTTATTATAATGGAGATTAGTATGAAAAAATATTTTAGATATGTACTGGTTTTCTTGATTATTCTTTTCTTGATATTTATACTAAGATTGACATATTCTAGGTATATTACCAAGTTTGATTACCCTCTTATGGGTCATGTGGATGCATGGAATATAAAAGTAAATGATCAAGACATTTTGAACAATAAAGATTTTTCACAAACTTTGAATATAACATATACAGAAAATGAATATATTGATCCAACTGTTATTGCTCCTACATCAGAAGCATACTTTACAGTAAAAATTGATTCAACTGGAACAGAAGTTGATTTCGATTATAAATTGGAAGTTTCTGAAGATGCTGAAGATACTAGTGTTTCTTATTCATTCGAAGAAGAAGATGAGCCAACAACAAATGATGATAAGACTACTTATCACTTAAAAGTAAATTTGCAGTATCTTGGTGATGGACCAGTATATACTATTAATCAAGATACTGGTGAATTAGAAAATTATAGATTTAACGAATTAAAATTTGATGTTCCAGCTGGCGTAACATTGGAAACAACTACTTTACCATGGGGTGTTATTTCACAATCCAATAATACAATTTCTATATTTCCACGTTATACAGCATGGGATGTTACAACAAATACATTAAGTCAAAGCTTACCTTTAACACTTTCATCTACAACGACAGATGTAAGCAGATATACCTTATTAGAGTTATGTCAAAATGTTAAATCAGGTAATTTATCAATTTCGTCATCATTAGTCCCAGACTTTAGAATAATTGGTTACCAAAAAAATGATGATCCATACGTTGCTTTACCAAATAGTGTATCTGAACTAACAGGAACAGTGACACATGGAGCTACCTTTACTACAGAAGTTATAAACACATATAAGTTCTATGTTCAATGGTATGACCAGCCAGATAATGTTTTAAATAATGGAGAAGATGTTCGAATTTCAAAATCTCCTATACCAATAACACAAATACCTGTTAAAATATCATTCACCCAAAAAAACAATGACTAGATATAAAAAAATCCTCTCAATTGAGAGGATTTATTTTTTATTATTTATGGTCCAACCACATTTCCTTCTGTATTTCCTACAGTGTTTCCAGTATCTCTTGTTGATTGCTCTGCTTTGATATTTACATGTATCTCTATACAGTATTTCTTTTCTTCTTCAGTTATTTCAGATGATGTTGTATTTACTTTATTATTGTAATAATTATAAGCTTTGTTTCCCCAAAGAGTATCTTCTTCATCATTTAATTCCTTTAATACATCTGTATCTCCTCTTTGGTAGTCCCAAGACACTTGCATTTTAACAACTGCTGATTCTCCAGTAGCCATATAGACAGGAGCTTCCGGATTATATGCAGTATTATTTATAAAAAATTGTATCTTAAATGGATATTCTAAAGCTAACATATCAAAAATTTCATCTGATGTCATAACATGATCAGCATCACTTGCATCTTCTTCACTAGGTGCATAAACTTCATCTAAAATTCTAGCTGAAACGATTGACAACGAAACTTTTGCTTCAGTTTCACCATTATTTCTAGCCCTAACTTCTCTAGAAGCTGTTTCAAACCCTGGGTATATTTCTTCACAGACAAAGACCATTTCACTTTCTCCACCTTCGTCTTGTAAGTCGAAATCCCAACTTTTAATATGAACATCCATCTTGGTTTGAACCGTATTAACATACAAAAACCATGCATAAGTATTAATGACTAGTGTTAAAAAGAGTATGACAAGAGTTCTCATATTAACATTAGATAAAATGCCTTTTCTTTTCCTATGAAATTCAAATTCATCATAATCATCATCTTCATCGAATTCTTCAGACAAGGCTTCATATAGTAATTCATCTTCGAGTTCTTTGTCTAATTCGATATCGAATTTTTTTGTCTTCATCCCAAGCTCCTCTCATTATATATTCAAACTACTCATCGTCGTCTTCATCATCTTCATCATCTTCATCATCTTCATCATCGTCGTCTTCGTCGTCATCGTCATCATCATCATCTTCTTCGTCATCATCGTCATCATCGTCTTCATCGTAATCATCGTCTTCTTCGTCTTCATATTCTCTGACTCTTCTTTTTCTTCTTAATCTCTTTTGTTCCATATGATCTTTAATTTGTAAAAAGATTAATATCGCTGTAGGAATAAAAATCACGAAGAAAAATGCAATCATGTTGTTCATTAGTTTCATTAATAGACTAACAATTATGAATTTATATACAACTTTTCCATATATCTGGTCCCCTCTAATTTGAGGATCATCTTCTGAATTTGCTACACCACGTGTAGTAAATATCTTTTGTCCTTCTACTTCTTCAATATTTACAATTCTATGTGTTACTACTTTTCCTTTAAATGAATCTACTTCACCTAAATAACTAACATCATCGTCCACTTTAAGTTCATTAGTATCCACTTCTTTAACAACAATCAAGTCTCCTACTTTATACACAGGAACCATTGATTCAGTAGCTACACTAAAAACTCTAAAACCGCCTATTGCAATCTCATTATCAGAAAATCTTTGAACGGATAATAATGCTATCATAATAATTAAAAATATTGCACACAACACTTTAATTATTTGAATTATTGTTTGAATTAAACTACTGCCTTCTTTTTTACTTCTCATTTATTACCCTTTCACACTAATTTGCTGAACATACTTAGCAATATATCTTTTAAACATATCTTGAATATCTTTATTACTAATTGTTTTTCTATATTTTATAACATTAAATTGTCTTGCTACCAAGTCTTTTAAT
>Ga0247609_10003100_pt1 | contig 17005 bp, 15 predicted proteins | sample 172DNAGHGlowgp2_FD_193487 | JGI IMG/M metagenome (GOLD analysis project Ga0247609, IMG submission 193487) | Sheep rumen microbial communities from Palmerston North, Manawatu-Wanganui, New Zealand - 1728 DNA GHGlow gp2 | ecosystem: Host-associated > Mammals > Digestive system > Stomach > Rumen ...
CAAAGGCGAATTGCGCAACAGATTGCGTGCCGTAAGTCGGAATGTTCGTCACGGGAATATTTTTTTCCTTAGCCGCCGCCACGTCAACGACATTATAGCCCGTCGCCAACACGCCTATAAATTTCACGTTGCAAGCGTCGAGAATTTTTTTAGTGAGCGGCGTCTTGTTCGTGAAGACAATTTCCGCGTCGCCAATTCGTGAAATAATTTCGGCGTCATCAGTCAAGCTCGTGCGGTCGTAAACTTTGCAATCGCCAAGAGCCTCCAGCCCTTCCCAAGTTAAATCGCCAGGATTAAGCGTGTAGCCGTCCAATACAACAATTTTCATTTTCAATTCCCCATTCCTAATTCCTAACTCCTAATTGCTTTTTCAACGCCGGTATCGTCAAAAGTTTTCATTTCGTTAATCGCCGCCAAAGCCGCTTCGACAATTTCGACGCCCATACAAGCCGACGCTCCGTCTAAGCCAATCGGTTTACCGTCGTCAGGTTTATATTCGATAAGTTGAGCCGAATGCAAGATAAACGGTCGAACTGACGGACAAATTTTTTCAAGGTAGCGCGTGATAACTTCAATCGCGCCCGTGTCGACAACAATCAGCGTAGAATTGTGCGCCGCCGCCACTATCGCCCCAATAATAGAACTTGTCATGACGCGATATTTTTTCGGGACGTGTTGCAAAAATTCTTCAGGCGGATATTTTAACTCGCCTTTTTTCGTCAAAAGTGTGTTGAAAAATTTTTCATTAAGCCTTTCGGCAGTAATATGACTAAGCGAAGTCATAGCGATAATCGGCGTGTCGAAAGAAATTTCCTCAGCGAGATTGCGCCCGAAATTGAATGCGACGTTAAGATTTTCTTTGGGATTGACTGCGCCTAAGAAAATTTTCATGCCAAAAGTTCGCGTAGTCGCGCTGAAGTCCATAGAAATATCGCGGCGGGCACCGGGGGCATTGGGGTCGTAGTTATCGGGGTCAACTAGCGATTGACAATTTTCAAAGTTGGTAAAGGCAAGCGCGGCATGTCGAAGTTTATTCGTCGGGCAATCTTCGTTAGCGATGCCCGCAACTTGAATTGCAATTTCCTCAAGATAACCGAGACTGCCCTTAGGCTTAGTCAAGCTGTCCAAAATATCGCGGCAATTATTCATGGGGCGGTCGTGGAGGCGCGGCATTGTCTGCAGATAAAAATTAAACGTCCTGTCGGTCGCGGCGATAAGGTCTTCCTCTTCTTCGCCCATAATCCGAACTGCCATAGGATAATTGCGCGGAATATTCAAAGTATGCGTGCTGAATGGCAATTCAATACTTTCCATGCGGTGTTCGCTGACGTGGAAGTCAACCGGAATTTCTTCTATCTGAACTTCGTCGCCGAAAAGCTCTTGAATATCTTCAATCGAGTTAAGTCCTTCAATGCCGTCAAGTCCGAGTTGCCTTTTCAAATTTTCGAGTGCGGCATCCTCTTCTACAATTTCTCCGTCAAAATCGGCGTCAGGACCGCAAACGAACATGTAAACCAGATTATCGAGAACCCGTGCGGCGATTGAAGAGCCGATAGCTTCGCCAAGTGCGAGGTCGAGATTGAAAATCGGCTTAAGCCCTAAATGTTTAAGAATTTCTTTATGTCCAACTTCGCGCCCTATATGGGAGGCGATTAAACATTCCTTAGAACTCGGCAAAATTTCTTCAGCGACGAGCGCGGCAACTGCGGAGTTAAAGCCGTCGAGAATGACGACGCATTTATAATGAAAAGCCGTGATAATCATACCTGCCATTGCGGCGAACTCATAGCCGCCAACTTTTACCAGCACATCGAGAAATTTTTCATTGTCGGGCTTATTGACCTTGAGAGCGCGACGGACAACTTCAATCTTGTGCTTAAATTTTTCATCGTCAATATTAGTGCCGCGACCAGTAACTTTTTCAGGCTTCAAGCCCAGATAAGCGGCGGTCATAGCGGCGGCAACGGTCGTATTGCCAATTCCCATTTCGCCGATAAGGAAACAGTTGCAACCGGCGTTAATAGCTTCTTCGGCAAGCTTTTTGCCAATGCGAACGGCTTGCATTGCGTCTTCAATCGTCATTGCGGGACCTTCAGCGATATTGTTTGTGCCGCGAGAAAATTTTCTATTGACAAGCCCCGGCAAGTTTGAAATTTCCGCGTTGACTCCGACATCGACGAAATAAAGTTCAGAGTAAGCAAATTTGGCGAAAACATTAGCGGCGGCACCTGCATCAACCAGATAATTTTTAACCATATCGGCAGTAGTCTTTTGCGGGTACGCGCTGACATTTTCCTTAGCGACGCCGTGGTCGGCGCAAAAAATAAACGTGCACTTTTTTGACTTGCCGATACTGCGATAAAGTTCCGATACTTTAGTAAAAATCATTATTTAAATTCCTCATTCCTAATTCCTAATTGCTTTTACTTGTCTCTCCGCACCAATTTTCTTACGACTTTTGCGCCCGCATTTTTGACCCGACGCAACGGCGCGACGCGCACTTTTATTTTAGGTTTGACTTCGCGCTCAAGTCCGAAGTCACCGCGCTTAAGGAAAGTTGATTTAATTTTATCGGGGCGGAAGAATTGCTTCAGTGCCTTAGAAAGTTCTTCTGGCTCTTCAGCGTCGTCGCAGGTGAAAATATCGACGGCGACATATCGCAATTCTTTGTAGACGTGCAAAGCGATATGCCCTTGCGCAAATGCGCCGATAATCGAAAAGTGCCCGTCATCAATCGCGGCGGAAGTCAAGCGCGGTTCGCTCCCTACGACGCCTTTTAAGGTATCTTTTATCGTGTCGACTTCGCCAAGTCGATTCGTATCGCAGTTGTATAAATCCAAAGTAAGTTGTCTAGCTAAAATCTTCATTGTGCCCTCCATAAAAATTATTTCGGAGCGATTATAGCACATTATGCAAATAAAAATCGACGCTTGAAAAAATTATTCTGCTGAATTACAATCGGCGACATGAACACTAAAATTTTTCTAATCGCGGGCACGCAAGACGGGCGCAAGCTTGCCGAGTTCTTATCGCTAAAAAATTTCGACGTAACGGCTTCAGTTGTGAGCGATTACGGACGGAAACTTTTGGAGACCTGCGCGGGAATAAAAATTAATGATAAGCCGCTTGACGCGCACGAGCTAGAAAAAATTCTGCGCGAAGGCAATTTTAAATTTCTAGTCGACGCAAGCCACCCTTACGCCAAAAATATTTCAGCTAATGCGATTGCCGCCGCGCAAGCCACGAACGTTTTTTATATTCGCTACGAACGGGCGGAGAGCGTTTTTGATTACGACAAAATTTTTCTCGTTGAAAGTTACGAGGCGGCAGCAGTCAAGGCGGCGGAGCTGGGCAAAAATATTTATCTGACGACGGGCAGTCGCAGTTTGAAAATTTTCGTTGAGCGGCTAAGGGATTGCAACTTGACCGTGAGAATTTTACCGACCGCCGAAGTTTTGACGCAATGTGAAGGTCTTGGCTTATCGCCGAAAAATATTGTCGCTATGCAAGGACCTTTCTCAAAGGAATTAAACGTTGAGCTTTTCAAGCACGCGGGCGCAGAAGTTATCGTGACGAAAAACAGCGGGCAAATCGGCGGCGCAGATACTAAATTGGAAGCCGCGAAGATTTTAAATTTGCCGGTCGTAATGATTGAGCGTCCGAAAATTTTTTATCCTAATTTAGCCACGACCTTTGATGACGTTTTAAATTTCATTTTCTCGCAAGGAAAATTTTCGTCTGCATAGAATATTTATTGAAAAATTTTAAGGAGGAGTTCCCATGAAAATTGCAATGGCTAACGACCACGCCGGCACCGCGCTCAAAAATCAGATTAAAGCCTATCTCGAAGAGCAAGGGCACGAAGTAAAAGATTTCGGCACCTACGACGAGGAAGGTTGCGACCTTTCCGACTTCGTTTATCCTGCGGCGTTGGCGGTTGCTAAGGGCGAATGCGACCGCGGAATTTTCGTCGACGGCGTCGGATACGGTAGCGCACTCATCGCCAATAAAATTTATGGCATTTATGCGGCAGTCTGCCAAGACCCGTTCTGTGCGCAACTTTCTCGCGAACATACTGATTCAAACGTTCTTTGCATTGGCGGAAAAATTATCGGCTCGGCAATCGCTATGGAAATCGTTAAAACGTGGCTGAAAACTGAACCGCTGACGGCGGAAAAATATCGTCGCCGCGTCAAAAAAGTCGCCGACATTAACAACAAACATTGCGTCCCCGTCAAATAAATTTCTATCGCAGAAAAAAATTAATCCCCTGCAATTTCGCGGGGTTTTTTTATTCAAATGTTTCGCGCAAAGTTGTCTTGCCGACAAGAGATAGAAATTTTTATCAGCGTCAGCAATGACATTGCGCGGCGTCACGATATTTTTAGTCAGCAGAAAGTTATCAAGTGGCGGCGACGGGGAATCAATTCAACTTCCGGCAGGAAATGTGCCGTAGCCGATTCTCTCCCTCGCGCCACTTAGCCAACAAAGAAATAGTGCAGACAAATTGCGACTGAAATAATTTGGCGAAAAATTTTTCTAGTTGTTCATGTGGTTGCATAAAATTTTTTGCTCCTTAAAAGTTTTCGGGATAAATTAGTTGAGCCATTTGCTTTACGGCGTCGGGATAGCGCAAACCTGGACTTAGCAAAAATAAATCTTGCGGCAGATAATACAGCCGATTATTTTTTATCGCGCCGATTGCTTGCCACGCCTCGTTTGTCTCTATCGCTTTTGCCATATTCGATTTAATTTCGTCAATGTCGCCCATGCTCGTCACGAAAATTATTTCCGGATTCTGTTCTGCTAAAGTTTCCATGCTGTAAGGCGCGGCGTCTGGATTTTTTTCAAGCGGCGTCATTCCCGACGCGACATTTTCCCAACCAAACATTTTCGCGATTGAACCAGCTATGCTCCCGTCAAGCTGAACGCTTAATCCCTGCGCGGTCGAGTGCAAAATTGCTACGCGCAGATTTTTTTTCGGCACTTTGTCCACGATAGCTTTTATTTCCGCGTCCATATCGGCAATAATTTTTTCGCCCGCGCCAACGTCGCCAGTTATCTCCGAAAAATTTTTCAAACCGCGTTTAACGTCGTCATAAGTTTTCATTTCAACGACCAACGCAGGAATTTTATTTTCTTCCAATACCGGCAAAAGCTTTTCGTTCATGCCCTTATTGACGATTACCAAATCCGGCGCGCAACTCAACAACCGTTCAACGTCAATTTGATAAACTGCGCCCACGCTCGGCAAATTTTTTGCCCAATCGGGCATTTTATTTTTTGAATCCGGTCGCCCAACAATTTCTCCGCTTACTTCGTGCAAAGGCTCCAAAAAACTCGCGCTCGTTACTACTATCCGCGCCGGTTTCCTTTCTAAAACTATTTTTCGCCCTAAATCGTCTTCAATCGTCGCGAAAATCTTTTCCTGCGAAATTTCTACCGGTTCTGAAACTTTTTCGCCGCCACAACCGCTAAAAAATATTCCCGCCGCGCAGATTCCTACTAAAATTTTCCTAATCATGGCTCCGCCTCGTTAAAATCGTCGATAAATAGTTCAATCGCTCGCTTTTATGCCCTAAAACGTCTTCAATTATCTTTTCATCGTCCAATCCGCATCGACTTACCAAAATTGCCTCGTCTATCATGCCGCATTCCTTCAGTTCGTCAACGATTTCAGGAAAATTCTTGTAAACTTTCATTAAAACCGCTGAATCAGTACGCTCAAGCGCATTTTTTATCGCTTTTTCCTCCGCCGTCGCCGGAATTATCGCCAATATGTCATTCCCATACGCTATCGGACGCCCAATTTGCGCCGCTATCGCTAAAAATGCCGGAATTCCCGCTATCGTCTCGATTTTTATTCCGCTTTTCCTCAATAATCGGAAAATATATATGTATGTGCTGTAAAACATCGGGTCGCCCAGCGTCGCGAACCCTACATTCAGCCCGCCGCGCAGTTTTTCTAAAATTTCTTCCTTGTTCGCCTCGAAAATTCCAGTTTCTTCCGCAAAATCCTTAATCATCGGGAACGTTTGGTAAATTATTTCAATATTCTCGCGCAAATAAGGTCGCGCTATGCTCAATGCCACGCTGTCAGTCTTTTTTTCCGTCTTCGGCGCAATCAATACGTCAATTTTCCTAAGTGCGTTTATCGCTTTGACCGTTAAAAGCTCTGGGTCGCCGGGTCCTACGCCTATTCCATAAAAAATTCCTGTTTTTTCTTCCAATGTCATTTCCATTGCCCCTCGCTTATGTTAAAATACGCCGTAACTATATCACACACAAAAAATTTTTCAAATACCGGAGTTTATATCATGAATATTTTTTTAAACTTGCTTTTAGTCGCGCTCGTCGTCTATTTTGTCTTCGCGATACGCCGCACACTCAAAATGTCCCGCGCTTCAGTCGCTTTAATCGAAAAATATCAGAACGATAAGCTTAATCCGCAACTTATCGAAGATATTTTTAACGAAATTAGCTCTGATGTTCTCCTAAAACGCATTTTGAAACGCCATAACGCAACGCAAAAGGATATTTCGCGCTTGCACGCTAAATTAATGAAATGGGGCGACTTCAGAAAGTATAATCGCTACGTCCCGATTACTTCTTTTTTCAATGTACACACGTTAGAATACCTTTTGGAGCATAAAAACGACGACGCGAAGTCTTTAACCCAAAAAATGATGAATCATTTCCATTTTTAAGGCGCAAAGTCATGAATTTCAGAATGATTTTAAGAATCCAAAGCCAAGCTTTGATAACACTCGCCGTAGCCGACATTTTGCCGATAATTTACGTGCTAGTTGAATTCAAATTAATAATTTTCGCAATTTTTTTCGCCGTAACAGGTCTTTTTTCCGCCTTAACCGGAATAATTTTCTTTAAACTAGGTACGGGACGCTTTCAACGCGCTCCAATCGCTGAATCAGCCGCCGCAATTCTGCTTATGTATCCAATAATCGCGATTTTTGGCTCGTTGCCATTCATTTTAACCGGTTGGCTCTCTCCAGTCGACGCATTTTTGGAAACAATCGGCGATTTAACCTCGGCTGGGCTATCTTTATTGCCAAATAACGCGCCGTATTTGCTTTTTCTCTGGCAAAGTGAGTTAATGTGGCTCGGTTCGCTACTTTTTTTGATAATTTTGGTAACAGTTCTGCCTGAAGTGAGCGGTTGCTTCGGAATTTCGCTAAGTTTGCAGGGCGGACAAGGTTTTAGCGCGATTATCGGGCAAATGAACTCTATGAGCGTCAGAATTATAAAAGTTTACACGACGCTTACGGCGATTGGCTTTGGCGCATTCAAATTGGCAGGATTTAACAGTTGGGATTCGCTGATAATGGCAATGTGCTGTATTTCGACGGGCGGAGGCGATTTTCCCCTTGAAACCACAAATATTTACGTTGAATATGCTGCGATTTTCGTTATGCTACTCGCCTGCGGCAATTTTCTGCTCTATCATCGCGTGATTTATACCATTTTGCCGCCTAAAATCGAATTTAGCATGAATTATTTCACTCGCCTTAAACAATATTTCCTGCGACTCAAGCGAACTATCATAAATAATGTCAAACTTATCTTTGCTAACGAAGAAGTCATGGTTTTATACACCGGAATTTTTTTCGCTATGATAATTTTGATGTTCAGAGTTTTTCTGCAGGAAATTTTCTATGACGGCAACGAAACTTTTCGCCGCTCGCTGTTTTATATCGTCTCGTTTGTGAGCACGACTGGCGTAACGCTATACGATAACTCAGGGGCGGTTCACGATTTCGATAAATTTTTTATCGTTCTAATGTCGTTGATTGGCGGCTGTATTGGTTCGGTGACTGGCGGCTTTAAAGTCGTTCGATTGATTATTTTGATTAAAATTACCGCCGCTGAAGTGAAAAAAACGATTCATCCGCATATGATGACCGCTATTCGCGTCGGAAATGTGCCCGTTCCTATGAAAACCGTTGGAAGAATCCTTGCATTTTTCTTTTTATCGCTCGTTACCGTGTTTATCTGCGCGGCTTTTCTTAGTTTTACGGGTCCGACCTTTTCCGAAGCCGTTTCAATGTCGCTTGCTTGCCTTTCGACCGTCGGAAATTTGCCTGGACTGTGCGACGCCGAAAATTTTAGGGAATTATCGGATTTAGGGAAGATTTTTTGCATGATAATACTAATAATCGGGCGTTTAGAGATTTTTGCGTTGCTAATCGCGGTCGCGGGCATTAAATTTAGAAGAAAAAAGAATTGGTGAGGCAAAATGACCCTTAAAAACAAATTTAACATTGAAAATCCCGTAGAATTGGCGCGGGTGGAAGAAAAAATCAGTAAACAGAAAGCTATTTCGCTTTGGCTGAGTAATGAGCTGAAAAATTTTAAATCTGGCTCGTTCAAAACGCTTTCTTACATTCACAAGAAATTATTTGAGGATATTTACTATTTTGCGGGCGAAATTCGCGCAGAAAACATTAGCAAAGGAAATTTTCGCTTTGCGTCCGCAATTTATCTGCATGAAGCGGTTTTTAGCGTTGAAAAAATGCCGCAGAAAAATTTTAGCGAGATTATTAAGAAATATGTTGAAATGAACGTTGCGCATCCGTTTCGCGAGGGCAATGGGCGTAGTATGCGGCTTTGGCTCGACGATATTTTTAAAAATGAACTGCAGCGCGTCATTGATTGGAGCAAAATTGATAAAAATGCTTATCTGCAGGCTATGGAACGCAGTCCGATTAACGATTTTGAAATAAAAAAATTACTCGAAGCCGCTTTGACTGATAAAATTTATGACAGGGAAATTTTTATGAAAGGGCTTGACGCGAGTTATTTTTACGAAAATTATTTTGCTTATCGGAGTACAGATTTAGAAATTAGGAGTTTGTGATGAATCGTCGAATTGTAGCGGGTTTGCTGGGCTATTTAACTCTTTTTTGCGGCGCGGCAATGATTCCGCCGTTTATTTTAGCCGCAACTGTCGAAGAAGGCGACGGCGCGGCGGCTTTTTTGCTATCAATTTTCCTTTGTCTCGCCGCAACTTTTGAATTGGAGCGTTTCGGCGGCTTAAAAGGCAAAGATAATCTCGGAATTCGCGAAGGAATTGCAATTACCGGTTTAGGCTGGCTTTTAATTTCGATTTTAGGGCTTGTGCCATATTTCGCTGGCGGTTATTTGAATTTATTGGATAGTTTGGTTGAATCTTTTTCTGGATTTAGCGGAACTGGCGCGACTGTCATTGAGGACGTTGAAATTTTGCCGCGCAGTATCCTTTTATGGCGCAGTATGTCAAATTGGTTCGGCGGATTGGGCATTGTCGTTATTTTTATGGCGATTGTTTCGCAATTCGGGCGCAGTGGCATTTTTATTTTAAAAGCCGAGATGACTGGCCCCACTAAGGATAGGCAAATGCCAAGAATCCGCGATAATGCAAAGGCTTTGTTCTCAATTTACGTTTCGCTAACGATTTTTTGCGCGATTGCGTATTTTTTATGCGGTTTGGAGCCCTTTGTCGCGATTAATCACGCTATGACGACCATTGCGACCGGCGGTTTCGGCGTTTATAACGGCACGGTCGGCGAATACGGAAATATTTATCTTGAATACTGCATGGCGTTTTTCATGATTATTTCCAGCGGTAGTTTTGCTATGTACGTCGTCGCTTTTCGCAAAGGAATTGGCGTTATTTTCCGAAATACCGAGTTCAGGACGTATTTGACGATTGTTTTCGCGGTTACGATTATTGTTGCGTGCGATTTAATGGTTGAAATGTTCGCGACTCCCGAAATTGCGATTAGGGCGGCGATTTTTCACGTGGCAAGCCTAAGTTCGACGACGGGTTTTGTTTCTCATGATTTCGACACTTATCCGCCGCTTAGCAAGGCATTTTTGCTGATGACAATGTTTTTAGGCGGTTGCGCGGGTTCGACGGCGGGCGGTTTGAAGGTCGCGAGAATTATTTTGCTGTTTAAATTCGTCGCGCTGATTGTCCGCCAGAAACTTCACCCGAATTTAGTAACGCAAATGACTTTGGGCGGGCGTCCCGTTGATGAAGATGTCGTTTATGGCGCGGCGAAATTTTTCTTTGCGGTCGTGGTGCTTGATATTTTGTTCGCGGCGGTGATGATGTTCGACGGAATTGACTTCGTGAACGCTGTCAGCGTCAGCGTTTCGACTATGGCGAGCGTCGGTCCGGGCTTCGGCATTGAGGGCGCGACCAGCACTTATTCTCTGCTGCCCAGTTTAAGCAAATTTTGCGCTTGCGGCTTCATGTTTTTAAGTCGTCTGGAAATTTTCACGGTGCTTGCCATGTTAAGCCCTGCTTTTTGGCATAAATCTAAAAATTGGTGACGTTTTTCCGCCCAAACCCAAAAATCTCTTTTATGAGATTTCTACTTTCGCACTTTTCAAAGCCCTTCAAACCGCCTTTCAAACTAAAATTTTCCACTCAAACTCGTTTCAAAACACTTTTTTCCGCTAATCATTGCATTATTTCTCCTTTCAAGATAAAATTATCAAAAATTTCAAAGGAGATGAGCCTATGACCAATGATTATGACTTCGCCGCCAGCTTATTGCGCATTTTATCCGAAAAATATCCTTCCAAAGAGTCCATTTACGAAAAACTTATCTATTTGCAGTCCAGATTGCACCTTCCGAAGGGTACTGAACACTTTATGAGCGATTTGCACGGCGAATACGACCTTTTTTTACATATAATCAATAATTGTTCGGGCGTTATTCGCGAAAAAGCCGATTATATCTTCTCCGATATGCTTAGCGAGGACGAAATCGCGGAATTTTGTACCCTAATTTACTATCCGAAAGAAAAAATCGCCCAAATTAAGTCTCAAGGGCGAGAAAATCCTTCCTGGTACCGAATTAACCTTGCTCGGCTCGTAAAATTGGCGAAATTCATGAGTTATAAGTATCCGTCGTTCAAAATGCGCGATTTAATCCCGAATAGTTACGAAACTGTTATTTTGGAGCTGCTAAACACGCACCCGACCGCCGATAATGCACAAAAAATTTATTATGAGAAGCTTTTAAGCTCAATCGTCGAAATAAATAGCGGCGAAGACTTTATTTTTGCGCTTTCGGCGTTCATAAAGCGTCTAGCGATTCACAGATTGCATTTAGTCGGCGATTTTTTCGACCGCGGCGACCGTCCGGACGCGATTTTAAATCTTTTAATGAATTATCCGTGCGAAATCGATATTCAATGGGGAAATCACGATATTTTATGGATGGGCGCGGCTTTAGGCAGTGAAATTTGCATTGCGGCGGCGGTTCGCAACTCTTTAAGCTATAAAAATACCGATTTTTTGGAGCGCGGCTACGGAATTAGCCTTCGTCCGCTTACAATTTTCGCCTCGAAGCTTTATCCGGAAGAAAATCCGATAAAAGCGGCTGAATTAGCGATTCAAATGATAATGTTCAAGCTTGAAGGGCAATTAATTCGCCGAAATCCGGAATTTTGCATGGAAAATAGGCTTTTACTCGACAAAATTAATGCTGACGGCACGATAAATCTTGGCGAAAAGCTTTATAAGCTGAACGGAACCTTTCCGACACTGAATCACGATGATAAATGCGCATTAAGCGACGATGAGCAAGAAATTATAGAAAATTTGCGCGGAAATTTCGTTGAAAGTGCGAATTTACAAGCGCACATTGATTTTTTGTACAAAAAAGGCGGCGTTTACACGTGTCACAATGGAAATTTGCTATTTCATGCAAACGTACCGCTGAATGAGGACGGAACTTTTAAGAAAATGCGCTTTGAAGGCGAAAATTATAGTGGAAAAAGCTATTTTGACTACGTGGACAGGCGAGCGCGCCGGGCATATTACGAAAAACGGCAATCAGATTTAGATTTTATGTATTTTTTATGGTGCGGATTGAATTCGCCGATAGCGGGCAGGGAATTTCGGACATTTGAACGCGCATTTATCGAAGATAAGGAAATTTGGAAGGAACCAGCCGATTTTTATTACAATTTGATTGATGACGAGACGATTTGCGATAAAATTTTGGCTGAATTCGGGCTAAATACGAGCGGACACATAATAAATGGGCATGTACCGGTACGAGTGCGCAAAGGAGAGACGCCGATTAAGGCAAAAGGCAAAGTTTTACTGATTGACGGTGGATTTAGCACGCCATATCACGAAAAAACCGGGATTTCGGGCTATACATTGGTATCAAATTCGCGAGGACTGCGGCTTTTGCGGCATCAAAAAATCGCCGACGTGAAACTTGCGCTAGCGGAGAACAAAGACATAGAATCTACAGCGGAAACGGTAGAAATTTTGTCGAAACGCATGACAATCGGCGATACAGACCACGGAATAGGGATTCGACAAGAAATAATCGGGCTAAATAAGCTTTTAGAGGCATATCAAAGCGGAAAAATACAGCCGAGAGGCTAAAAAAAGCTTTATTTCCTTTTAAGCTTCTAATTTTCTGCCTTTAGCTTTTTATTATTCGATTTCAGCTCATTAATTTTAATCCAATCGAAATTCACCGCGCTGAAAAGCGAAGCAATAAGCGCAACATCTGCATTAGGAAAAATTTCTTTTACTAATTGATAAAACAGCAGAATATAATTCTTTGTACGTCTGCCTGCTATAAGCCGCGTCATGTAGCACATAAAAAAGAAATTTAATACGGAATAGCGCAATTCCTCCCGATTGCTAAAAAAGGAAATCCCGTTCATAATCTTTTCCAATTCGTTAAACCCGTCTTTAATAACATTAAACCATTTCCGAAAATATATTTCATCATAAAGAATAGTTTTTTCGGGACGAGTTATTGAACCGGCACGCGGTCTTATAATATAGAAGATATTCGGAGCAAGCAATAATTTTTTTGCCAGGCAAACACTATTAAAAAGAAATACTTGATCCTCTCCCGCAATCATACGCGAAAAGGTTAATTTGTTATCAATTAGAAAGTCTCTTTTACAGAAAATAGAACACATTGCAACGCGATATTTAAATTCTATCCAATGTTGTACGCGCTCTTGCAAGTTATTTGATTCAAAAATTGGCTCAGGTAAAGATTTCGGGCGCAAAAGTAGTGGATGTCTCCAATTACTAATACTAAAATTAGCCGGATTAGTAAGTTCGGCAAAATTATTCATTTGCGGATCGTCGGGCGATAAAGCTTTTCCTTCAAAAAGGCTGTAAGTATCATTGGTATAAACGACGTCGGCTTGATACTTTTCGGCAAGGGTCGTTAGTTCTTCAAGGGCGGTTTTCGTATAAAAATCGTCAGAATCGAGGAAAGCGATATATTTTCCGCGAGCAACTTTAATGCCAACATTGCGCGGGACACCGGGCGTGCCGGTATTTTTGGAAAGTTTTATGCCACGAAGCGAACTTCCAACAGCTGCAAATCTTGGAGCAAAGCTCTCGACAACTTTAACGGAATTATCGGTTGAGCAGTCGTCAATCACTATCACTTCAAAATTTGTCATCGTCTGGTAAAGTAAACTCTCCAACGTCTGCGGAATAAATTTCTCTGAGTTATACATAGCCATAATCACCGACACGAGCGGTGTTTTTTTTGTCTCCATTAAATCATCCCTTTGACTTTCTTTAACTCTGCTTGCAATTTCATATTTTGGAGCAATAAATTGTTAGTCATGTCGAATAAATACGTAGTCAATGCCGCGCTGTCGGTTTGAAATGCTTTTTTGAGAGATTTATAAAACAGCGGGACATAATTTTCATTGAGCGCATTTGATATATAACGTGAGTAGTTCGTCACAAAAAAGAAATTCAATACAGAATAACGAAGGCTAGATTTATCATCTAAAGCCGGCATTCTATCCATAGCTTTTTCAAATTCGTTGAAGCCGTCGTTAATGACTTTGAACCATTTTATAAAATAGTTTTCGTCGATTCTTCCGTCGCGGCTTAAAGAATTGGCAGTTGGTCTTATAATGTAGTAGACAACTGGAGCACATACAAAATTTTTTGCCAAACAAAGGCAGGTAAAATTTAAAACCATATCTTCATTTACAACCATATCTGAAAAAGCTATTTGGTTCTCAAGCAAAAATTCTCGTCTGGAAAAACTCGCATAAGTCGCGAAACGATAATTCCAACTCACCCAATGCTGAACGCGTTCTATCAAATTATCTGATTCTAAAAAGGGCGCGGGCAAAGGTTTAGGGCGCGGCAAAATTGGAGTACGCCAATCGTTGAAAACAAGATTAGCGGGATTAGTCAACGCGGCAAGGTCAAAAATTCGCGGGTCGTTGGAAGTTAAATCACGCGGCAAAAACATATAAGTATCATTAAGATAAACAACGTCCGCCTGATAATTTTCAGCAATAGTCGTTAGCTCTTCAAGGGCGGTTCGCGTATAAAGGTCGTCGCTATCGAGATAAGAAATATATTTTCCGCGAGCAAATTGAATTCCGACGTTGCGCGGAGTGCCAGCCGCCCCGGTATTTTTCGGGAGCTTGATAATATGAAGGCGTCCGCCAAATTTTTCAGTAAAACTTTCGACGACTTCAACGCTGTTATCGGTTGAGCAGTCGTCAATCACAATCACTTCAAAATTTGTCATTGTCTGGTAAAGTAAACTCTCCAGCGTTTGCGGGATAAATTGCGCCGAATTATACATTGGGATAATCACTGATACGAGCGGGCTTTTTTGTGCAAACATTAAATCACCTCTCATTGATTACGAAATTTCTTAAGCTCCTGTTGCAACTGCATGATTTGAAGCCGATAAATATTAACCATGTCAAACAAATACGAAGAAAACGCCGCGTCGTCAGGGTGAAATTCTTTTTGAACCAAAGGATTTAAAGAAAACGCATGAATCTGGTCATAAGCTGCAGCAATCTGCCGCCCTTGCTGAATAACCTTTCCAAAAAACCAATCTAAAACGGCATAGCGAAAATCAACGTGTTCGTCAAAAAAATTAATGCGATTCATGATTTTATTAAGCTCATTGAAGCCGACGTTCAAACCCTTAATCCATTTGCGAAAAGATTTTTCAAAATCGTTATCTACATGCGAAAGTGAATCATCGTGCTGACTGTAAATATAATTAATGTGCGGAATGCGCAAAATTTTTTCTGCGCGGCAAAAGCAATGGAAATTAATAACAATGTCTTCAGCTAAAGTCATATTGCAAAAGTCAATCTGATTGACAATCAAAAAATCTTTCCTGCAGAACAGCGAACACGTCGCCCAATGATAATCAGAATTCAACCATAGACGCATTCTTTCAGCAAAATTATTTGGCGCGTAAATCGGCTTAGGCAAGCGCGGCGAACGGGGATTGCAAACTACGACAGGATAATTTTGCGTGTTCAATAATTCTTCGGTCGTGGCAGTTTTAAATTTGTCTTCGCTCAAGTAAAAAAATCCGTCCGTGTGGACAATTTCGGCTTGATAAGCTTCAGCAAGCGTCGAAAATTCTTCAAGGGCAGTCTTTGTAAAAAGGTCGTCACTGTCAAGGAAAGCGATATATTTTCCGCGAGCAAGTTGAATCCCGACATTGCGCGGCAAGCTGGGCGTTCCGTTGTTTTCGGAAAGTTTTATAACGTGAAGTCGCCCGCCGAATTTTTCATCAAAACTTTCGACGACTTCAACGCTGTTATCAGTCGAACAATCATCAACAACAATAACCTCAAAGTCTTTCATTGTCTGATAAAGCAAACTTTCTAACGTTTGAGTAATGAATCGCGCCGCGTTGTACATTGGGATAATCACTGACACGAGCGGAATTTTATCAATGACAAGTTCGCGCTGACGATTTTTATTTTTTGCCATTGAATCATTCCTCGCCGATAATGCGCACTTCCGGCGAAAGGGAAATGCCGTAAACTTCTTCGACGCGCCGCGCAACTTCGGCAATTAATTTTAAAACGTCCTGCGCGGTTGCGTGGTCGGCATTGACGACAAAGCCCGCATGTTTTTCAGAGACCATTGCGCCGCCAATTTTCAAGCCCTTTAAGCCCGCCTTATCAATCAGCGTGCCAGCGAAATTTCCTTCGGGACGCTTGAAAGTTGAGCCTGCGCTAGGAAATTCAAGCGGCTGTTTACTTTCGCGTTGGCTTGTGAACTCCGCCATTTTGCTTTCAATCTCGGCAATGTCGCCGCGTTTCAAATTTAATTCCACTTCGCAAATCGCGCAATTATTTTCCTGGAAAATGCTATGGCGATAACTCAAATCTAAGTCGCGCTTGTCGAATTCAATAAAAGCTCCGTCGCGAGTGACTGCCTTGACGTTCGCGATAATATTTTTCATTTCGCTACCGTATGCGCCCGCGTTCATGAAAATTGCGCCGCCGATACTGCCTGGAATTCCGCAAGCAAATTCTAAACCCGTCAAAGAATTTTCCGCCGCAAACTTCGCAACCGATTTTAATTCTGCGCCCGCGCAGGCAATAACCTTTTCTCCATCGCAACGCATATCGCCGAAAAATTTTTCCGTGAACTTGACGACCGCACCCCGAATCCCCTTGTCGCGAACTAAAACATTTGAGCCGTTGCCCAGAATCGTACAATCTAAGCTAAATAAATCTATCAGCTTGAAAATTTTCGAGACTTCCTCCGCGCTTGACGGGAAAATTAAAACGTCAGCCACGCCGCCAATTTTAAAAGTCGTGTGCTCGCTCATCGGCGCACTAAAAATAAATTGGTCTTTCCTCAAAAATTTTTCAAGTTGCATACCGAATGATTCTTCCAAAAACATAGAATCAACCCCTTAGACTTTTAAGACCGCGCCTGTCGAGGCGGAAGTTGTAAGTTTGGCGTAGCGGGCAAGATAACCAGTTTTAATCTTCGGCTCCGGCTTAGTCCAATCTGCGCGGCGTCGTGCAAGTTCATCGTCGCTGACTTCAAGCTCCAGCTTGCGATTTGGAATGTCAATAAAAATCTTGTCGCCGTCCTTGATTAAAGCAATCGCGCCGCCTTCCATAGCTTCGGGGGAAATGTGACCAATGCACGCGCCTTGACTCGCGCCGCTGAAACGCCCGTCAGTTATCAAGCCGA
>Ga0247609_10003101_pt1 | contig 17004 bp, 17 predicted proteins | sample 172DNAGHGlowgp2_FD_193487 | JGI IMG/M metagenome (GOLD analysis project Ga0247609, IMG submission 193487) | Sheep rumen microbial communities from Palmerston North, Manawatu-Wanganui, New Zealand - 1728 DNA GHGlow gp2 | ecosystem: Host-associated > Mammals > Digestive system > Stomach > Rumen ...
CAAGTGATCTAAAATACATATCCCAAGAAGGCAAAGAATTACTCTTACTACTATTGATTGACTTTGTTGTCGGATGAAGATTCCAAAGCTCATCATGTGCAACATACTGCCACGGCACAAAATGATCTACAGATATAATCTCGTCTGCCAAAGAAACATCACCATAAATATCTCTGAGCGAAGAATCTATCTGCACAATAATCTTCCAATACTTCCTTACTCGCTCTATATCTCTTGAAGCAGGCGCCTCAATCTTATCCGCAATTCCCGGAACACTCGGATTCTTATTCTGCAAATACTGTATCAGCTTAAGTTGCGCCCAGCCGCGCAATATTTCTTTATGTTTAAAAAGATATTCCGACCACAAGCTGTTTATTTCAATTCGGGTATCAAGTCCGCCTATCAGATCAAAATAGTATATCAACCTACGTTGCCGATTAATTTCATCCGTCAGGTTCTTCTTTGAACCGTTCCACATAGTTCTTTCTATTTTTATCTCATCATAGAAAGGAACCTGCAAACGGTAAGGAACATTCAAAGTCAGATCCGCTTTGTATCTCGCAATGCTCTTATCCTCGGTAGTCTGCAAAAAAGCTATTATCTTCTCTCTTTTCTCCGAAGACATAAAACCATATTCATTATGAATATACTTAACCACTTCCTCGAGATTATCAGTTATCCCAAGCGGCCCCAGACGCAGGTGATATTCAGTCACCATATACCAGGCATCCGCGATCATCTCGTTAATAAGCTCATCAAAAGAAAACCTGTTATTCTTCCCATCCAGTTTCCGCAGTATCGCCTGAAACCAAAAGAACTTGTAACAGTTCGTAGTATTGTCAAAAAGCCTGCTCAAATGCCCAATATTCAATTCATCAGAATGTGGTAACTGCATAGAGCGCCCCTATGAAATCACTGCCGGAATAAATTGTGATTGCAAGTGATGGAATATATGTATCAAACACTAACTTATCAGATTTATCATTTTTCTAAAAATATATATCTACCTTTTCGTAGGGATTTTTCAACATCTAAAATCTTTATTGGCACTCCATTGTAATCATATTCATAATTCAAAGGAAGAGCATTTATATTATAAGACCTGTAACCTACTTTTGTTTTCATTAAAAGCAATTTACTATTTATATTATTTTTTATAAAATCAGAAACTTCGTTTGTTAAGCCATGTCCCAAAATAACTCCACACAAATCACCATCTTTAAATTGTAAATACTTCTTTGATGATTTCGTGATCATTCTCCACTCCTTTTCGTAGCTCCATCCTATCTCTTTCTTATAAAAACTATTTCTAATAAGTTTTGTTAACGCCCTATCTGATTTAACATATTCCTCTTCTCGTTCTTGACAATACTCAACTTCCCCAATTTCTCCAAATACCCCTTTTGTAGAAAAGCACAGGCATACACCTTTATATCCATTTGCATAATGTGCCCAAAGTTGAGGATTATTCCACTGTTCTGATAATGATAAAACTTTAAATTTCTCTTTTTTATCCTTGATAAACATATCTTCCTCATCTGCAGCCAAGGACATCGAATATCCTGCATATGCATCAGTAGAAATACTAATTATCTGCCCTTCTAACGGATCATTAAGCTGATTATATGTTGGAAGAAAAATTCTATTATTATTTATTATATCCAATAGTCTTATAAGGTCAGTAATTGAGCTTACTCCCTTATATTTGTATATAAAACTGGGTTTCTCCATTTCATTATCCTCTATAAGCATTGCGCATGTTATTTTGCAAATGCAATATCAATTATTTATTGTTTTCTGAACGCATTCTTTATTGCCTCTACAATCTGCTTCTTATCAGCTCCATCAGAGATTTCTTCCAAAACTTTTGTAAGTTTTGTAATAAAACTTTTGGCAAATTTAGATTCAATAAACTTTGTAATCCAATCAATATCATCAAGCGTTTTGTTTCCTAAATATACTTGTTCAAAAGCATAAATTGTCCCTTCTCCTATTGCCGCAACAAAACCTCCTGCTATAACTGCATTAACAACGCTTGCCGCAAGATTTAAGCCCGGAATTGCTTTCAAAGCAATTATTGCGTTTCTTGCAACTGCACTCACCGTGCCAACTTCAATGATAATACTGATAAACTTCTTACTTCTCTCATCCTTCTTTATTCCATAAATCGAAGCTATTGCATTTACTTCTGCAATTTCAGTTGGTGATAAAATCATTGCGTCTGGGAACGGAATAGGAACTGCTCCGACAACTACTCCCGCAGTAGTCGCTACTCCAACAACAGACTGCGCCATCAATCTCCTGCGCTGTAATTTATATGAATTGACATCATTAATTGCTGCCTTTTTTCCATCAGGTAACAATGCAACTGTCTTCTCTATAAGTTCCGGTATTCCATACGGTGCAGCAAAAGCGTCATCATTAAGCACATATGTTGCTGCAACAACCGGAATGATCTCACGAAGATTTGCTCCTGCTTTTTTCTGCCTGTAAAATACCTTTTTAACCAATTCAATATTCTGATCACGTTCCGGCACAGAATACGATTTTGTAATAACAACAATAATCGGAACTGATTTCCAAATACTTGTTGCTCTCATAAGATTTTTGATAGTATCATCAAATAGTTTACTGGAAGTTCCATCAATGCAGAACCAAATCACATTAATATTATGATCCTCATCCGTAACACTCTGCTTAGACCATTTCTGTACTTCCTGAATAACCTTCATTTTCTTGATAAAAGATGGTTCAAATCCCGCTGTATCTACAAGCCTCAAACCAATCTCTTCGTTCAAATATATATGTATATTCTTTGTAGTTCCCTCATACCCAATTCCGGTTTCTGCATCTTCTGTTCCGATAACCGCATTTATCAGTGTCGACTTGCCAACACCTGAATTGCCTATAACCAGAACATTTCCCATCTCCATAAGTGAACCTCCAAATATGACAATGTAAAGGCTGTTTTATACTAATGTAAAAAACCAAGACTTAATACTCCTAGTGAACAGGGTTTGTTGACCATTTTGCCGCTACTCACAAACGCTTTTACCAATCAATAACCTCAAAAAACTCTTCAATATTGCTATTCCTTTTATTCACCGCTTCCTTATCATAATCTGTCTTCTTAATTTTTATATCAAAAATCTTTTTCTTGATCTCATATTTATTGGAAATCATTTTTTCCTGCTTCTTAATTGACTCAAGCAAGTTCATGTAAGACTTCTTCCCTGTATTAAGAAACTCATATACATCTTCATTTCGCTTAAAAGCAGAAATATCTTTAAACTTCCAAGCATTGACAATATAATTCTTAGTATCCTGCCCCTTATATTCCGCATCATGTAAACAAGCTACATACTCAAAATCAGGGTTATCTGCGATCAAAAAATGCGGTGTATTTCCCTTCTTATTTTGTATCACGCAATACTCCAGCAGCTTCAAGAAGTTTTCCTGCTCACCGGGTATAGTTTTAATCCTGTCAGCATCAACAATAATAAACTTAGCAAGATAATTGGTCTGCGCCTCTTTTCTAATCTGCTTCAAAAAATTAGAATATCCACCACCGTGCATATTAATAGGCTTTAGAACAAGTTCGACACCCTGCTTCTTACGCATCTTGTCAATGTAATTATACTCCGTATCACCTTCGCAAAAAATGGCATACCTTTTCTTTAGTATCCTCTCTTTTCTACTCAAAAGCCGTACCTCCCAATATTCCTTTCATATAAAACTCATATACCTTAGCAGTCTCATACCGCACTTCAGGAAAATCCGAAAGTGAATACAGCTCAGAAGTAAGACTATCCTTACTCTTGGTAACAAAATAAATCTGTTCCTTCATATAAGTCTTGAGATTCAAATGCAGTACATTATGCGTAGAAAAGATAAATTGCCCCTTGTGTTCCTCTCCATTAACAAAAGCAATCACTCTGTCTGAGAGTATAGGATTCAGTACCCTGTCCATCTCATCGGCAAATACAACCCTGTTCTCATAAACCACTCTGAAAATCTGAACAGCCCATGCAAAAAACTCCCTGACACCTGTAGAATCCTGCTGCAGTTCCCTACGAATTTCATTACCATCAGAATCTTTTCTGATAATCAGCGATTTACCGTAAGGTTTATCATTATCAACTTCAACCCCTGAAATACTGTAATCAACCATGCGGAAAATATCTATAAAACGCGGATCGCGCATGACTTTGATATCTTCATCTTTATTAAAAGGATTTCCGTCATGATCTTCAGGAACAGCTCCCGGAAGCAAAACATTCTTGAACCAGCTTGTTGTCTCGCTCGCGTCTTCATTGCCAAGTAGCGCAAGCTTGCTTATGAAAAGTCCGTAACTGTTATTGCTGTTTTTCAAAGCAACATCCAGTTCCGAAACCTTCCCCTCTTTCTTCTCATATTTTCCGTCCTTATCTCTGCACACAGAAAAAAGACAAGAAAAAGCTCCTTTACGCTTGCTCTGCTTATATAGTGCTTCACTTGTAATTCCAATCGAATCAATTCCAAGGGAATACTTGTAGCATTTTCCCTGTTCTGATATAAAGCATATTTCAAATCTCTGCTCAGGATTCTTATCAGTAAGATAACTGGAGACATTAACAAATGCACCAACCGACTGAACCTGCAAATTGTAATCTATCAGCGATTTCAAAAATTTAAGACTACCAATAAAATTAGACTTACCACCCGCATTTTCACCTACTATCACTGCAGTTTTCAAAAGATCGTAGCCCACATCCGAAGAAGTGTAATTGTCCGGATATCTAGTCTTCACCTTACTGTTAGGCGCTTCCATACTGAATTCACTCTCAACATTAAAAGAACAAAAATTATTGAACTTAAAACTTATCAGCATCCTTTAATCTCCTTTTCGATGCCTCTATTATAGCACAAAAGTTTTTACCTAAACCAGATTTTTGATTTAGGTAAAAACTTTTTAAGTTTTTTCATTATGAAGGCACCTAGTAAAACCAAAATATCGTTTAGCAAAAACCGTCTTTTATTTTCCTAATGTATTGCTTGTTATAGCTGCTGCCTTTGCTGCGATAGAATTTGTGGCCGCATATAATGAGCTTGTAGGTGCAACAGGACTCATCAAAACCTTTCCGGTACCTCTATATACATTCACAAGTCCTTCTCCACTGGCTGCAGAGCCAATCAATGTCTTTGTCGTTCTCTCTACAGTAAATTCAAGATTTGAAGACCAGCACACAGCAAGATTTCCATCAATCTTCAATGTGTCATTGTTGAGATCAACTTCGATAAGCTCGTTATATGGAACATTACTTTCAAGCGCAGCAACACCTGAACCAGACAAGCTTAGATTAAAAAGACCTTCTCCTCCAAGCGCAGCCGAAGAAAGATTCTTTCTTGCAACAACACTTGTCTTTACGGTTCCCGAGCATGCGTAGAACATTCCGTCTTCAATAGTCATTCCTGCGCCCCACTGCGCAACATCAACCAGAATAATGTATTTATATGTGGGTTCCAAAACAAGCCAACCGTTTCCTACATATTCAGGCTTTATTGCTGACTCACCCGTAACAGCACCTTTCACGATCTTACCAAGCAAATCTCCAACTCCCTTAACTCCGGTGGTCGCATTTACATTTCCTGCCATCCACTGCATTGCACCTGCCTGAATAATCGCTGAATGATTATCATCAAGCTCAATCGCAACCTGCCTTCTGTGCACTCCCATCTTACTCATAAAGTACTCAGTTGAAGCATTTGCCGGAGATACGCTACTGTCCAGCATATACTCAAGCACATGAAAATTTCCGTTGTTCTCAACAAACTTCCTTGTTTCGTTTTCAAAATTCTTAATGTTCATATTGTGTCCTCCGGTTTATGATTCTGAAATTACTTTATCCCTTAGTTTTTGCTGTTCTTTTGTATTTTCTTCACTCTTATCAGAGAAAAGAAAACGAGGCGAGCCACTACCTTGATTGCACAGCTTATTAGCAAGCTCATCTAAACTCTCTGTTCCAAATAAATTGTACTCCTCTTCGGTTATTTCAAAATACTCGTCATACCATGCAACCCACGTAACAACGCATGCCATAACAAATTTGTCGATACTTGGTATTTATCCGACACGATATAGCTTTTCATTGCGAATCTTCTCGTTTTCCAGCTTCATAGTGTCCTCATTTTATTATCAATCATTTATAATCCCACACAGCTCTGTAAGCGATTTAATCCTCTTAGCTCCTTCCGGCACAGAAGCATATTGTTTTTTTCTGTCAATTAGTACTACTGCCATCCCTTCTTTCATAGGTCCGATTACATCATCATCCAAGGAGTCTCCGACAAAAAGACATTCTTCCGCTTTCCATTTTGTTCTGTGCAAAATCTCCGAATAGAATTTGACATTCGGTTTATAGCACCTTAGTATCTCAGACGTAAATATCGGATTTATGCGTTCCAGTGATGTACCTTCTATATTATGTAGCAAAGGAGCTGTGTCTGTTGTTGAACCTATAGCAATAATGTAATTTTCGCTCAATTTATCAATAACACTCTCAGTTTCCTCAAAGAGCTTTCTATCAACAAGTGAATCAAGCATAGGTTTTATCGCAGTTTTCGGATCACCTGTTATGCCGTACAGTTCAAACATCTTTTCAAGATCTTTAACGAATATCTCTTCCTCCGTTATAAATTCTTCAAGTGAAAAGATATTTTCCCTATGTATCTTTTTCCATTTCTTATAGATTTCATCCGCATCTTCTGCAAGATCGTATTTACTGAAGATTGCTTTGGTCGCATCAACAGAACCGGTGCCTGTTGAAATTAGTGTGCCGTATGCGTCAAATATTATGTTTTTAATCATTGGGAGCCTCTTACCTTAAATATTCACCTACTCAATTCGATAACCAGGTCTTTATATCGCTCAGTCTTATTCTGAATGTCCTCTTCTGACACGCCATAGTATTTATATATATCCTTGTAAACACTATTAAACATCTTCATAAATTTCTTGCTTCCCTGTGCTCCTGCAGCAAGATAATCATTATTCTTCTCAATTATAATATGCATAGAATCATCATTATCTTTCCCTTTTTTTACATACTTATGGAAATCTATATCAAAAACATCCCGCGGAATTGAATCAGCAATCTCTTTTTCCTTTTTTATCTTCTCATTCAATCGAATAAGCATTTCTTCTGCATCATCTGTTATATCAAAATCCAAATCAATATCCCGCCCTTGAGCCAGATCGGATCTATACTTAAAAAGAAATGCCGTACGTGTTTCCTCATATTCAAACTCGAACTCAGTTCGATCTACTTCCACAAAACCATACCTGCTTTTAATATATTCCTCAACTTCATCTAAGCTATGCACACCGGATCTAATACTTTTTTCAATAAACCACCTTTTTATCCTATATGAAAAAGACATTATTCTCTGCGGTAGTGTCTGTTTCTTTGACTTATCACAAATAAATATAGATGTAGGGCCATCAGCACCGCCTATAATTTCAAAATGCTCATCTTCCATAATTCCTTTCATCTCCTCTTTACCCTGCATGCTTTAAGTGCTTCTTTCCAAATAGTCCTAAACTATAATTATCATATTAATTAGTAAGATGTAGATGCCACAATATACTATGCTGATAAAGCACTTGCTTTTTGATATGCATCATACAAATGATGAAGCGACATATCAAGAATTGGCTCGAACATAAATGAATTAAGATGTATATTTTCAGGTGTTATCATCGAAACTATTTCCATCAGACCCATTTTATCGTCATTAATATGCTGTTTATATGCTGATTTCAACCTGCCACTCTGATTAGATTTCGTATTAATATCAGCAACAATATCTACACCATTAGGAACAGTATTGATAATTTTTTCTTTCATATAAACTTCTGCTTTCTGTCTAAGCGCCATAGCTAAAATCAATTTATTCTCAATAGCAATACTTTCAGTATCTACAATTTTATTAGCCTCAGCAAAAATTATATCTAGTATTTTTTCATCTTCTCGTCCATCTGCAAATGTTGCATTCATATTTTTACACCAATACTTATTAAAAATATCCTCTACTTGCTTATATGTAATAGTATTGGAATCATCTTTATTGTGCAAAATACTTGTTAATAACAAATAATCTTCATTCTTTGTTCCTTCGGTATATTCTATCAAATTTCTAACAAAAGGAATCGAGGCTACAACAATATTATCGCTATCTGGATTATTCAACCTTTTCTTATAAGAACCAAATAAATTGGTAATATATTGTCCCTTTTCAAAATTAATCTCACCACCATTTGAAAAAGCAATAAATGAATTGTTCCTGTTTGTAATCCTAGAACCAATCGTTCTATAAAAATCAAAATTATGCGTTAAAACAAGTATCTTAAATGCCCTCTTACCACTAGATGTTTTCACCTCGGATATATCCTTAATATACTCTATAATTGCATACTTATTACGGTAATCAAAAGACTCTGATACATCATCTAATATCAGTAAACACTCTTTATCCTTTTTTTCAGCTACTAGCACCTGAAAAATCATATTAAGTATATAATATGCGCGCTTTTCTCCTGTGCTTAAAACCTCTAACATATTTTCTTTAGTTACTTCTAAAGAGTCATGTTCATCTCTAAAAATGTACTTAAAACTTGGCATTGCTGACTTCAAAATAACATCTTCTTTATTAGAAGTTTCAATATCAAAAGGAACATAAAAACGTTGTTTGAACTGACTAAGCGCAATATTCCAATCTGTTGTTTCCTTTTTGGCCTCATCATTTAGTTTAATTAAATCTGCTTCTGCTTTTTTTATCTCAGACAATAAATCATTTACATCTCCTGATAAAGTCTCAAACACTTTCACCCAAATTTTCTTTTTGAACAAATCAACATCCTTATACTCAATAACCAGATCAGGATTATCTCGTAATAGACCTGCAAATGCCTGCGTATCCTTATTTTTTTGAAGTGATTTATTAATCTGCTCAAACGCAGACTTTACTGCAGCAGAATTTAAAACTCGTTCCTTCTCCTTTTGAATCAAATCATCAAGTTCTTCTAATGTTTTAACCGTAATTGATTTAGAACAGTCTTTAGCCATTAAAGTTACATTATTCTTTGCTTTAAAAAAACCATTTGTTCCCAACGTTGTGCATATTACGCCATAATTATTATGGTCTATAATACCTTTTTGCATATAAGGTGACTTATCAATTATTGCATTATATTGTTTCTCATAGTTTTCCAATAATTTAGCTGTATTACCAGTCTTTACCATTTGTATTGCTTTATCATTAAATAATTCATCATATTTCACTTTTTTCACGGTAGAAGAACAATCCATTGTTGAATCGCCTATAAGCGAAAAAATTTTTTCAAAACACTCCTTTTCCTTACTTATATCATATCCCCAATCACCTAACATAGTGCTTTGCGGATTAAAAACGCTTCTTTTTCCAAAGCCCAATTCCTCTTTGATTTTTTCATATAACTTTTCTTTTTTCTCATCAATCCCCTTGTGTATACTAATATATTTTTTTCTCAACTTCGGATTAGCCATTAATAATCCCTGCTCAGAAAAATCTTCTTCATCAAAAGGATTAATAACCATAATGTCATTTGGATTAATTGGTAAACCAGCTTCATCCGTAATCGAATAGTTACATATTCTTCCAAAAACTAATTCTCTTGGTTCTTCCCCTTCTCTTAAATCTTTAAACGTTTTAGCAAGCGAAGACTTCATTGTTCCATTTGGTGCGTATATTATCGCAACATTATTATTTGAATAATCTATAAAATGATTCATTTTCTGTATTCCATAACAATTAGCTAACTCCATTTTTATTTTTTCCATCCTGTTCCTCCAAAAGTTTCAAAAATATACGTGTTTACGCTGTTTAATATTGCCCAAAATAATCACTTTTTCTTCCATTACACACCTCCATTCTAGCAGTCCTTCTGTTCGCATTTTTTACAACTCCGTATACTTCTTACTACTCCCAAAGCTCTTTTCCACAGGGTACTTCTCCCTGTTCTTCACAATCTTGTCCATCACGGCATCCTCGATGTTAATTCCCATCTTATCTGCCATAAGAATGCAATAATTCACGATATCGGCCAGCTCTTCCGTTGCTGCCTCCTTGTCATAATCTGGACTCCACTGGAAACATTCGAGAAGTTCTGCTGCCTCGATTGAGATACTCTTTGCAAGATTCTCCGGCGTATGGAATTGATCCCAGTTTCGCTCCTCTGTAAATTTGATAACTTCTCTTTTTACCTGTTCAAAATCCATCTAACATCAAAACCTTTCTACATAATTAAGGAAATACTCCCGAAGCGCATCATCGCACACGTACAGATATGTCCCTTTTATGCCTCTTGTCATGAGGACGTAATAGATATTTCGGATATACTCATTAAGTTCTTCATCCGTCGCGGACTGCTTACCTCTTTTATCAAAATAAGATGATCTGTCTACATATATCTTCTTCGCAGTTTCGTCATATCTGATGTCTTTTCCCAAAATAATGAAACCGTAATTGAGGTCATAGCCTGCGCTTGTGTGAATGCATCCAACCTCATCCAATGCACCTTCACTGTTTATCCAGTTATTAAGGCAATGATTCCACCTTTTGCCGATGCCTTCAATCTCAATGTCATAAGCTGTTTTGTCATTCTTTGTTTTCCACTCCCATGCGTATCCTGCCAGCATACGACAAAGCTCCAGCTCTTTTTCTTTTATATAAAGCTGCTTGTTGAAATCTTCGAACTTTGTAAAAATCTTGAAGTCATAATTTGAAAACGTTTGTCTCACAGTGCATGCATCATGAAGAATATCATTTATATAATTGATGTACTCTTCTCCGCCGGCAACTCTCATCTGCATCTTAAGGTAATGCTTTGTATAGGCACTCATACGTCTCTTTATTCCAAGCTGATGTTTTACTTTATTCTCAAAGATTTCCAAAGGAGTCCCTGATGGTCCGGACAACTGGTCGGGGTCAAAGAAAAATACAGGTGTTGTAGCAACCTTCAAAACCCAATCCAGCTCTGTCGCATCTTTGGGAAGTCCGAGCTTGGTATTGTTATTGTCATGAGTCTGATACCCGACTATACTTCGCCTTACCTGCAATTTCTGAGCTTCATCGACAAAAAGAATATCCCATTTTCCACCGCTTACCGCATCCGACGCGCCTATGACATCTTTAGCCGCAAGTCCTTCAATCTTTTTAAATAGGTTCTTTAATGTCGCTCTTAAGGACGTCTGAGGTATTATGAGTCCCAGCTTCTTTTCACGAAAAGGATATCTATGGGTCTTTTCATCATGATAATCCCTAAGATACTTCATCAGATAAACCGCAACTATTGTCTTTCCTGTACCGGGGCGGCCTTCTACAACAATCGGCTCATTCTTTCCGGTACGGATTTCGGTGATAATCTCATCTGCGAGCTTCTTTTGGTCTTTATTTAGTTCTTTAAATGGAGAATACTTGTAGAACTCGCTGTTCTTGATCCATTCAAGGGAATGATCAGCGAGGTGATGATTTATCAGCTCATTCCATAGCTGTTCAAAGGTATCGTCATAATCTGATTTTCTGAAATAATTCTTGTTGGCGATACCATCGTTTTTATTGTTATTATAAATTTACCGTCTGCGGAAACAAACTGAATCAGCTTGGATTCATAGTCAAATGTCGCAGACTGATTGAATCTTTCTGAATATATAAAATGAACTTGCTTAAATTCTCTTTTCTCGTGATTGTTATAATGCTGCTTCATCCTTTCGGAAACATTGGTGGATTCACCGATATAAATCTTTTTCCCATTCTCAAGGATATAAAGCATAGGCCAGTTGCTAAGAAAATCATCATTTCCATAATTGTCGCTCGGAAATCTGTGATTTGAAATTACATAAAGAATTTCCTGTGTCTGATCTGATGTAGTCATGTAGCCGCTCCGCTTTTTTTGATTATTGTAAAGCTGTGGTGCACACTAAAACAATTTATTCACTGTATAAAAATCAGGTAATATCTTCTTTCTTCAAAAGTTCGACAGCTTTGTGATACTCCTCTACAGTTGCATCGCAACCGTCGCATGCATCTTCAAACGAAAAATGATACTTATCCATCATCTTCTGAACTGCACTTACAAGTCTTTTCGCATCACCAATTCGACTGCCTTCTTTTCTGCCTTCTCTTCTTCCTTCTTCAATTTTCTCTCTATCTCTCATCAGAAGTGTCATGTACTCCACCTCTTTCATTGCACTTAACTGAATTCACTTCGTTAAGTGACTCATATACATTATATCAAATCTAGTGCTGCTGTCATCAAATACCTCGACCTTTTTGCGAATCGCATAAATTGTACTATTTTTGCAAAGGATGTATAATCACACGGAAAGAAAGATGAATCAAAATAGGAGCATTTAATGAAAAAAAGAATTACTAACCCAATTTTAATATATGCATTATGTCTTATCGTAGCTACTTCAACAGGCTGCGTAAGCCAAACAGTCTATAGTGATAGTAACGAAAATGCAACGGCAGATTTATCGCACACGGGTTCTGAATTGTTAAATAAAGAAAATCAAGAACAGGTAAATAATTCTGAAAGCACTCAGGCTAATTCTCTTATTAGCAGAAAATATGTAAGAGAAGACAACGATGTAATCTTCGGTGAGGAAGTAAGCTTTGAAACGTCTTACACTTTCTTTGAAGAAAATAATGGCGTTTTTTGCGAAAACTACGATATCGGAGGGGTACGAAGTTTTACCTATGACGAAAAAAAGATCTATTATTGCGATGGAACTTCATATGATTACACTATCGAAGGTGATGTTCTAAATATTGAAGGTGAGGATGGTCTCGTATCCTTTGAAAAAAAGGTTGAAACAGGTCCGATATATGAAGGTGACTTCTCTGAGTTTGAAGGAACATACAAAACGACTTCCAATACCAATGATTCATTTGGCGGTGGAGACATCATACCGGATGTGATTCTCGACTCAGATGGCATTATTACAGGTGGTTATGATACTGATATTCTTGAAATGCACAAAGAAAATAATGTGAATACTTTTGAAAATCAAAAACCTATATACGTGACAAAATGGAATGATGGCAGCTATTACTGTGTAGTCAGCTTTTTATCGGATTCCTTCTTAGATGCAGATGGAGAAAACTGCGGAGGCTTTGTTGAATTGGCATATCGCATATATCCAAAAAATTCCAATTCCGAATTTGCTTCCTATTCTGATTATTCTAATGATTACGTCTATATCCAACTGTATGAATTTGATGGCGGTGTTTACAATCCTGTATTTTACAAATCACCCCCCACTCAGTAAGCAAGTGCGGATTTCTGCAATTTCATTTTATCTATGGTTTTTTTCTTCTAAACAGCTGTTTTTCTCATATTTACAGATAAATTGCTTCATACACACTTTTTCTATCTGTGTTTTTTCGCCTCATATCTGCTATTTCTACACATTTTCACAGATAAATTGCCTCATACATACTTTTCTATCTGTGTTTTTTCGCCTCATATCTGCAGTTTCTACACATTTTCACAGATAAAGCGTTTCATACATACCTTTTCTATCTGTGTTCTTCATTTCACTATAAGAATCAGGTAATAAATTCTTACTTCTTCAAAAGTTCGACAGCTTCATGATCCGCCTCTACAGCCCCAACCCCAAATATTAAAATGATAATTCCCCTACATTGTATCAAATCCGATGTACTGACGCGATGACTTTTGATCAATTGCGATGTGTAGGATTTGAGGATCAAAATTCATCTTGTCAGTACACTATCGCCAAGCAACAAAAAATATGAATTCATCCTAAATTGATGCCTTTCACACCGATCAAAAAACATGTAAAGCAACAAAAATCCTGAAAGTGCATCAGTTTCGATGCTCAGAACGCTGTAATACCTTCATGTGAAGCATCAAATAATATGAATCCATCTTGATTTGATGCTCTTCACCTAAATAAAAAATGTCGTAATAAAATCCCCCTAACCAATTCATTCTATTTCGCATTTCCCATAAATAGCGTATAATTATACTGTAAATAGTTAGTTTTTGATGGTAATACCGTCTGTGAGGTCTGACTATGTATTGGCAAAAAATAAACTACTACGGTTTTGAGAAAAATCGCTATGATGATTGCCAAAACCTTATAAATGATACGAATTATACGCATCTGCTGATAATAAACAGCTGGCTTCTTTTGTTGACCATAACTTTCATGGTTCTGTGTCTTTTGAACGAGTTTGGCGTGACACGAAGAAATTTCAACATGTTCTATTCGTTCATGTTCTTGTCTCTGGTCTTTGAAGTCATCCTTATAACGCTCAAAAAAATGTGCATACGCTATGCATCTTTCTTTGTTCACGCAAATATCATCATACTTGTTGCTTTTGGAATATACTCATCAGTCGCACAGCCCTATCTGGCCGCGACTACATTTCTTGTTATGGTTGTTCTTCTTTCTGTCACATATATAGACACCATGATAAGATTCACTGTTCTTCTTATCTTTTACAGCAGCATCTTTTTGTACACTTCATTCAGGTTCAAGCCCTACTCCCTCGCTGACCTCGATATGTATAACATAATCGTTTACCTTATTCTCTCAATTATTTTTCACTACACTTTCCAGCACAATAAAATGACTCAGTTCTACACGCTTCAGAAGAATATTCAGATCCAACGCGATCTTGAGATACGCTCAAGCTTCGATACTTTGACAGACCTTCTAAACAGAGCCCGCTTTTTTGCAATAGCCGACCAGATCATAAAATCCGAAAGTAAGCGCAGCGAGTTTATTGCTATAGCCCTGATGGACCTTGATAAGTTCAAAGAAATAAATGACAGACTCGGGCATCAGATGGGCGACAAGGCAATCCAAACGGCATCACACATCATAATTGAAGCTCTTAATATCGATATGTTTGAGAAATGGTCTTTTTCAGAAAGAGCCGTGCATGAAAAATTCAGTTTTGCCGGAAGGCTTGGCGGTGACGAGTACATAATGCTCATACGCGGACAAAAAAACATCGAAGCCGTGACATCGCTCTTAAATTCAATCCTTAGCACTCTAAACGCAGTGCATATCGGAGAACTAAGCGGAATCAACGCATCCTTGGGTGTTACCGGCGTATCAGACAATGATCAAGACATGGATTCAATCTATAAGCGCGCCGATGAAGCTCTTTACAGATCCAAGAAACAAGGAAGAAACCGAATCACTGTAAGCTGAAGCTTTCCCTTTTTCCATGAGGAGTTCAGATATGATTATTGTTGTAAAATCCCTTATTTTATGCGGAATCATTATAGTTGCATACACCACGCTTGAATGCATATCCTTTTTTGCCTTTCACAGAGACATAATCACTTCGTTTGCAGGCAGGCAAAAAAAGATTCTCTACGCTTCATTCGGTCTCTATATATCAATCTGTCTTTTCTTTATCGTCACACTGGTAATAAGCCGCGACAGCATCTTGAACGGTATCATAGTGATCGCTATATCCATGATACTTTTTCTTTTCACCAATTGGATATTCACCGTCATTACAAGTGTTAAGTCCAAGACAAAAGAAATCGCCGAAAGCCTTATCGGCATGATTGAAGCGCGCGACACAAACCTTGACGGTCATTCCATACATGTTATGGAGATTGCCATGCTCATTTACGAATACCTTCCGTACAAGTACAAGAAAACAATTCAACCCGAAAATCTGCGCTATGCCTCTCTTTTTCTTGATGTGGGTAAACTCGGAATTCCAAGCAAAGTTCTGAACAAACCTGGAAAACTTGAAAGCGAAGAATGGGATCTTATAAAGAAACACGCAGACATCGGCGTACAAGTGCTTAAACATATCAGCTCTTTTGACAATATATCCGACTGGATACTGTATCATCACGAACGCATTGACGGAAACGGCTACTACGGACTCAAAGACAAAGAAATCCCGCTTGCATCAAGGATCATAGCCGTTGCCGACACCTATTCCGCAATTGTAATGGTCAGATCCTACAAGCCCTCAAGATCCTACGATGACGCCGTCGGTTCACTGAAAATTGCCGCTGGCTCACAGCTTGATAAAGAACTCGTCAAAATATTCTGCTCAATCCCCCGCGAGAAAGTCGAGGGTTGCACCAAACACGTCAAAGATATGATGGCTCTTTTCCTCACAAATGATTTCAGGGAAGACAACCTATAAGGAGACGATAATATGAATCTTGGAAAAAAAATTTTACCACCCATTCTTTTAGCCTTCGCAGTAACATCCTCGGCTTGCGCAGAAACTGCAAGCACTTCAATGATGAACGATGCAATTATCTCCAACAAAGATAAGCCTGTTGTCTGGTTTAACAGACAGCCTTCAAACAGTGAGACCGGTGAACCTGATTATGATGCAATAACTTTCAACAAGCATACCTATTACGTCGGTGCCGACACCGAGCAGGGTGCAGCGCTTCAAGGCGAAATGATCATCAAGTATATATCTGAATGCGATTCTTCGCTCGACAGAAACGGCGACGGCATAATCGGATATGTTCTTGCCATAGGCGATGACGGACACAACAGTTCTGCCTCAAGAACCCGCGCAGAAAGAAAAGCCTGCGGAACTGCCGTAAAAAAGAATGATGTGATAATTTCAGACGCTGTGGAATTAAACCTCGACGGAAGCTCCAATATCGTACAGGACGGCCATGTCACGTTAGAAGGAAAAGATTATATTATTAGAGAACTTGCATCAAAAGAAATGAAATCTCCCGATGGTGCAACCTGGAATGCAGACGCTGCAGCTGTTGCGCTCGATGAATGGGTAAAACAGTTTGGTGACGATATAGATGTTATTATTTCCAGCAACGACGGAATGGGACTTAAAATGTTTGATAACTGGGCACACAGCAACGGTGTTCCCGTATTTGGATATGATGCAAACGGTGATTGCGTAGCTGCAATTAAGGACGGCTTTTGCGGAAGC
>Ga0247609_10003104_pt1 | contig 16996 bp, 13 predicted proteins | sample 172DNAGHGlowgp2_FD_193487 | JGI IMG/M metagenome (GOLD analysis project Ga0247609, IMG submission 193487) | Sheep rumen microbial communities from Palmerston North, Manawatu-Wanganui, New Zealand - 1728 DNA GHGlow gp2 | ecosystem: Host-associated > Mammals > Digestive system > Stomach > Rumen ...
ACTCATGAAGTATCCTTTTCCTATTACAAACCCGCTATTATTTTGCAGGCTGAGCAGGTGCCTCGGTGGCAGGTGCTGCCGGTGCAGCCGGAGCGTCGGCAGCAGGAGCTGCCTCTTTCTGCTGGCTGGCTCCGAAGCCGGGCAGGTTGTTAGGATTGGTTGTCGGGTTCTCAATACCCTCCATCACAGAACCACTTGTGCTTGCCTGTGGAGCGACATAAGCGCATGCAATACTGATGACTACCATAGCGGCAGCCAGTCCCCACGTTGTCTTCTCAATGAAGTCGGTTGTCTTGCGAACACCACCAATCTGGTTGTAGTTGGAGAAGTTTGATGCCAAACCTCCGCCCTTAGACTCCTGAATGAGCACGATGCCTACCATGAGCACGGCTGCAATCACAATAAAAATAATCAATAAAGTGTACATCTTTTTTACTTATTTATTTTGTTGTTATTTATAATCAATTTCTCCAGAAAGCGTATTTGGTCTGCAAAGTAAACATTTTTTTTTGGATATTGCAAACTTAATCGCTGAATTATTTCCAAAGCTTTCGAATATCTCTTCTGTTTTATATAAATTCTGGCCAAAGTTTCGGTAAAATAGCCTTCACCACCCTCTGGCTCTTCTGTTTCCGTAGTTTCTCCGTCATCTGGAGTGAGCACTGGATTCTCTGGCAGCACCACACGTCCTTTGTCATTATTTATGAATGTATCTATAAGGTCTTGCCCTATAAGCTGAGGAGTATCTGTCTCCTCTTCTTCTCCGTTCCCGCTCTCCATGAGATAGGCAACGTAGTCGACGGCAGCATCTGCCGGTGTTGGCTTACGCTTTGGTTTCTGCTCCTTCTGCTGTCCCGCATCCTGCTGCTCTTCCTTAGGTATTGACTCGAGGAAATTTTCTATAAGCGATATCGTGCGGCTGCTTTTCTCCTCGGCCGTCGGCTCCTTCTCAACCTCCTTTTCCGGTTGTGGTGCCAGTTTGTAGTGCGCCGCCTCAATCATTTGAAAGAGCACCCGTCTGTCGCCGATGTATATTGCCGCACGACGCAGTTCCTCGTCAAACGACGGGTCGTGCAGCAGGAACAGGTTCTGTAGCAACAGGAGTCGTACTGTCTGGTAGTAGGGGTACAGTGCCAACAGCGACCGAAGCTCATAGAGAGTGTCACGGTCGAGTCGTTCTGGGTGGTTTACGAGTGCTGCCAGTTCCATTTTGGTCTTGGTTTGTTGTGTATTACCAATTAGCTACTGTTGCGTTGAATATCTGGTCGGTGATGTCCTTCACCATCTGCGTCACCAGCTCTTCCTGAACTGAATTCAGCGACTGTGTCGACTCATAGCTGGCTGTCGCCGAGAACTGCTTCTCGAAGCTCTCCGACTGTTTGACGGTATTAGTGAACCTCACATTAACTGACATCGACAGTTCCGTCTGTGCCGAGTAGCCTTCCGACGAGACAGCTTTGTTACGCTGTTCATAGCGCGTTATCTCGCCTTCAATCCTGAGGTCTCCATTGCGCTTCACCTGAATCAGTTTCGTGTGGTTGGCATACTGGTCCTTAAGCTGATTGTTGAAGATGCTGGCCATTGGTCCCCAGACATAGCTTGCGCGTATCGGGAAGTCGGCTATCTGTATGGTCTTTGTCTTCGTATAGTCGATACTGGCTCCGTTGAACTTGTAGCTTACGGAACAGGCCGTCGCCAGCACAGCTGTAACGGCAGCCAACACAATCATGCGAATCTTACTTGTCAAGTCCATACAACTTTAGTCGTCTGTACAGTGTCCGGTCACTGATGCCCAGTTCTTGAGCAGCCTTCTTACGGTTGCCATTGTTTCGGGCAAGAGCTTTCTCCAGCATCTGTTTCCCTAAATCACTGAGGTTGAGGTTCTCCGGTTCCTTTTCAGGTTCTATATACTCCTCGGCTACTACATCCTCGGCAGCCTCTATAGGTGTGAGGTGTGCAGGTGCGATGGTGGTAATGTTTGCCGGCGTTATCTGCGCCGGGGGCTGGGGCGTGGTTGCCTGACCGACACTCTGCACGTCGTCAAGCTGCTTCTTCAGAGTACTTATCTCCCGCCGCATATCGTTGACATTCCCACGCAGTTCAAATAGTATCTTGTAAAGAATCTCACGCTCGTTCTCGAAGGTGTGGTCGCCACCAGCATGCGGTATCGTGGCAAGCTGGGTACTCTCCTTGTCGTCAGGGATGAACTGCAGCAGCACCTCTGGCGTTATCAGTCTCTCCTTGCTTAGTACCGAAATCTGTTCGGTAATGTTCTTCAGCTGGCGGACATTGCCGGGCCATTTGTAGCGCATCAGCAGCTGCTTAGACTCTTCACTAAGCACTATGCGGTCCATCTTGTACTTCTCGGCCATCTGCATAGCAAACAGGCGGAACAGCAGCACAATATCCTCACCACGGTCACGCAGTGCCGGCATCTGTACCGGTACCTGGTTAAGACGGTAGTATAGGTCTTCACGGAAGCGGCCTTCACTGATGGCCTGACGTATATTGACGTTCGTAGCGGCAACGATACGAACATCGGTCTTTCTCACTTCTGTAGCTCCCACGGGTATATACTCACCATTCTCAAGCACGCGCAATAGCCGCGCCTGCGTTGCAAGGGGGAGCTCGCCTACCTCGTCAAGGAAGAGTGTGCCTTTGTTGGCCACACCGAAATATCCCGGGGAGTCGTTTATTGCCCCTGTAAATGAGCCCTTTACGTGTCCGAACAATTCCGAGTCGATGGTACCTTCCGGTATGGAACCGCAGTTGATGGCAAAGTATTTCTCACGTCTCCTGGGCGAATTGTCGTGAATCACGCGCGGTATAATCTCCTTACCGACTCCGCTCTCACCAATGATAAGCACACTCAAGTCCGTCGGTGCCACCTGCAATGCGACATCGAGTACGCGGTTCAGTGCCTCGCAGTTGCCCACGATGTTGTACCGCTGTTTTATGGTTTGAAGCTCGTTAGCTTTCATTGAGCTGACAAAATTACATATAAAATTTGACAATGCTGCAATTTTGGCAGAAAATTATTGTTTTTTATCCAACTTAATCAGTGCGAGACCTATCGCAGTCCATATCAGCTCACGCAGTCTCACAAGCAACGCCACGAAAATTCCGGCTCTTACTGATATTCCCAGTCCTTCTGTCGACATCAGGAAACCACCCTCACGCCCTCCAAGCTGCAGGGGCATGAAGAAGAGCATATTGGCGAAAAGCGACGTAAACGCCAGTATCAGTATGCACTGCACATAGCTCACGCTTGGCATGATAACCAGCAGAATGAAGAATATCTCAAGAGCCGACACGACACGGCAAGTCAGTTCCAGCATAACAGCACCTACGAACGTGCCACGATTCTGGTTGTGCAGTGCTGCCACCTGCTGATCTATCTCTGCCAGCCGTTCGCGGTTACGCTCAAAGAACGGCTGTGCCCATCGCTTTACTATTGGGAAGTGGCTCAGCAGTGACATCCCAGTCACAGCTATACCCCGCCTGTAACCTTTCAGGAAGAACCATATCGCCAACAGACAAAATGCTGTAATTGCCGTCAGTATCGGCACTATCAGAGGTGTTATCCGCTGTGTAGCGAGATACAGCACGACGCTAAGAAGCCAGAACCAGAAATGACTATATATATGTGTCATGACATATAGGATGACAGACGATGACGCCCGTTCTGTGCCTATCTTCGGAGACAGCGACATTATGCGGTAAGGCTCACCGCCCATCAGCCCTCCAGGAGTAGCATAGTTCAGCGCAAACCCGGACACGGTAATCTTATAAAGCCACCAGAACGAGAATGGAGGGCGGCTGCCGTCCGTCTTCTGACTACGTATTATGAGCCACCATGCCCCGGTATTCAGTATGTACAGCAGTCCCCACAGCACGATGACTGCCAGAAACCAGTATCCGGCATGTGTCACTCCATCCCACACCTGTCCATAGTCGAGCTGCGTCAACATAATTGCCAGCACGACGATGCCGAAGATGAAGAAGCCGTTCTGGTATTTGCTCTTCATTTGCCAGTAAATCTTTTCTGTCTGATGATAGTCGTCACATGGCAGCAGCCTTACTCAGGTTTCTTTTCCTCACGTTTCGACTTAGGTACTGCAAAGCGAACTTTCTCGCTGTCATCACGTTTCTCGTGGTAGAGCTTGGGCAGCGGTGATTCCATTGGAGCGTCGTAGCTGACGCGGTTGCGAGCTACGTCGATGGCCATGTACAAGGCGTTGCGCAAAGCCGTTGCATCGGCATTACCCTGTCCGGCAATCTCGAAGCAGGAACCGTGGTCTGGTGCCGTCAGGACATAAGGCAGACCGGCCGAAAACCTAATGCCGCCGTCAGGAGCAATCGTCTTGAACGGTGTCATACCCTGGTCGTAGTACATTGCCAGGACAGCATCAAACTTCGTGAAGTCTCCATTGCCGAAGAAGGTGTCCGAGGCATACGGGCCGAAAGCCTGGATGCCAGCCTGCTCAAGTTCCTCTATGGCAGGTTTTATCACATCTATCTCCTCGTCGCCAAGCAGCCCGTTGGCCCCTGCATGCGGGTTCAGCGCCATAACAGCTATGCGAGGAGTGCTGATTCTCATGTCGCGCCTTAGACTCTCATGCAGAGTCTTTGCCTTTTCCACGATTATATGTTTCGTTATGGCCTCCGACACATCCTTTATGGCGACATTCTTCGTTACCAATGCAATACGCAGGTCGTCATTTATCAGCATCGACAGCACCTGAGGACTCTTGTTCAGATTATTGTTGGCGGCAGCAGGAGCCGTGACAAGAGCGTCAACAAGTCCGGCATCGATGTCAGCACGAGCGCGCTCAATGGCCTGACGAGCTGCCGCCTCCGACTCTTCAGTCTGCTGTCCCAAGTCAATCTTTATTTCCTCGTCTGTCACCGTCAGCAGGTTAAGACGCCCGTCTTTAGCCTGGTCGGCAGTCTCAATAGTGTTGAACTGAGTCTGAATACCGAGAGCCTTGCGGTAGTAGGCTGCCACCTTGGGGCTACCATAGATAATAGGTGTGCACAACTCGAGCATCGTCGGATCCTCAAACATCTTCAGTATTATCTCGTATCCAACGCCGTTGGTATCGCCGTGTGTGATGGCCACACGAACCATCTTTTCTTCTTCCATTGTCTGTCGTATTTTTTTTATTGGTTTTCAATGCGCTTATGAGCTGTACTCAGCAGCCCGCAGGCGGCGAATATGTCCTCTCCGCGGCTGGCCCTGATGGTTGTGAACACACCATGACGCGTAAGGTAGTCACGCATGAGTTCCATGCGAGTCAGGTCTGCCCCCGGCAGGTCTACTCCGGGAATCCGGTGGAAGCGTATCAGGTTGACGCGACACTCCAAGCCCTCAACCAGCCTCACAATATGACGCGCATGAGCCAGAGAATCGTTCAGGCCGCTGAAACAGATGTATTCAAACGAGCAACGGCGCTGACGGGTGAAGTCGTACTCCTTCAGCAGTGCTACCACCTCAGCTATCGACATCTGTCCCTCGGCAGGCATCAGCTCTTTGCGCTGCTCATGCAGCGGCGAATGCATCGATATGGCCACATGGCACTGACTTTCATCGAGGAAACGCTTCAGCTTACCCCTGATGCCTACGGAACTTACCGTTATACGTTTCGGACTCCACTGCCAACCGTCGTCGGCAGTCAGCCGTTCAGTGGCTCTAAGAACGGCATCGAGATTGTCCATCGGTTCTCCCTGCCCCATAAAGACGACATTCGTGAGCTGGTCACGCTCAGGCAGTGAATATATCTGGTTCAGGATGTCGGCAGCAATGAGGTCACCGTCCCAGCCCTGTTTCCCTGTCTGGCAGAACTTGCAGTTCATCTTGCAGCCCACCTGGCACGACACACAGAGCGTGGCACGCTCGCCATCCGGTATAAACACCGTCTCGACGAAACGGTTCGGGCATTCACCGCTTGCCGCCTTCTCCGAGCACCTCACCGGGAACAGGTATTTCACCGTACCGTCAACAGACCGCTGACAGTCTGCCGGGGCCATAGCTCCGACGGTGTAACGGTCTTTCAGGCGTTCACGGTTCTGAACCGAGATGTTCGTCATCTCATCGATGTCTGACACGTGCTGCTGGTATAGCCAACGAGCTATTTGCCCGCCAGTGAAGGCAGGCATACCCAGTTCCACAGCCACATCTTTCAGTTCAGCTGTAGTCATGCCCATGAGTACTGTCTTCGCGTTCACCATTTACGCGCGTTACTTGAAATTCGGTGCAAAGGTACGATTTTTTTTCGTTAATCCAAAAAAAAGTAGTACCTTTGCAGGAAACTTTTGCATACATGAGAGAAATGATAGACTGTTTCCTTCCCGACTTCGACCGCACGCTGATGGCACCAGCAGCCCAACAGTTGCGGTCAAGCAATGTTGTCAGGGACATATTCTGGACTGACGGCATGACGTCCAGTACTTCCATTATGAAGATAGCTGAACAGGCGAGGGCCGAGTTCGTGCTCCTCTTCACCAAGCCGACACCGGTGGTGCTTGGTCAGGGCACCCTCGAACGTATGGTGCGGGTGGCCACCGACTCCGGGGCAGCACTCGTCTACGCCGACCGTACAGAGCGCCGTCAGCAGGAAGATGGAACGTGGCACGAGGAGAAGCATCCCGTCATCGACTATCAGACCGGCTCCATACGCGACGATTTCGATTTCGGGTCACTGTTGCTCGTGCAGACACGACTGCTCCACACCTTTGCCATGCAGGCTGGTGAGCACGACTACACCTATGCCGGGTTCTACGCCTTCCGACTTTTCCTTAGCCGCCAAGGACAGCTATTCCATATCAACGAAACGCTATACTCAGAAGTCCAGCTTGACAGCCGTGCCTCCGGGGTCAGGCAGTTCGATTATGTCAACCCGCGCAACCGCGAGGTACAGATAGAGATGGAACATGCTGCCACGGCACATCTCGAGGCCATTGGGGCGAAGCTCTCAGCGGCGTCATACAACGATGTCGACTTCAATGAGCAGCAGTTTGACATTGAGGCGACAGTGGTCATTCCGGTCTTCAACCGCGTGAAGACCATAGCCGATGCCGTTGGGAGTGCCCTCAGCCAGCAGACATCGTTCCCCTTTAACGTCATCGTCGTCGACAACCACTCCGACGACGGCACTTCCGAAGTGCTGTCACAGATGCTTTCCGACTACGACAAGGACAGTCTGAACTGCCAGCACGACAGACTCATCGTCATCGTGCCCGAACGCACCGACCTGGGCATCGGAGGCTGCTGGAACGAAGCCGTCAACGACCCTCGCTGCGGGCGTTTTGCCGTACAGCTGGACAGCGACGACCTCTACTCCTCGCCTCAGACGCTGCAGCGCGTGGTCGACGCTTTCCGTAAGCAGAAGGCCGCAATGGTCATCGGTTCCTACCGCATGTGCGACTTCGAGCTGAACACACTGCCGCCGGGGCTCATCGACCACCGTGAGTGGACCGACGAGAACGGACCGAACAACGCCCTGCGCATTAATGGCCTGGGGGCACCGCGGGCTTTCTTTACACCGCTACTCAGGCAGATACAGTTCCCCAACACCAGCTACGGCGAGGACTATGCCCTCGGACTGGCTTTCTCACGCCACTACCGCATAGGGCGCATCTACGACGAGCTATACCTCTGCCGCCGTTGGAGCGGCAATAGCGACGCCGCGCTGAGCGTGGAGCGTGTCAACGCCAACAATCTCTACAAGGACCGTCTGCGCACACTTGAGATACTGGCGCGCCAGCGTATGCTGCAAGGCTTCCATGACCCGCTCGACGAAGGAGCACTGCAACGGTTCTTCGAACAGCAACTGCAGCGATGGGAGCCTGCTGCAGGACGATATCGCGACCTCCAGCGTGTACAGACGCGCGAGCTGTCCGACGGCTTTGCCACCATCGTAGCACAGTGGAACCCAGCACGCATAGTCTCCACAGGAGCCTCCATCGATGCTGCCGCCATAGCTCAGCGTCCGTGCTTCCTGTGCAGTGACAACCGGCCCGAGGAACAGATGAAACGGCTCATCGACGGCAAGTGGGAGCTGTTGGTAAACCCTTTCCCCATACTGCCCGTACACTTCACCATAGCTGCAGCGAAGCACCGCCCGCAGGCCATACGCGAGATGATAGGACAGCTTCTGCGCCTGCTTACCGACTTCCCCATTCTCATGGTGTTTTACAACGGGCCCAAGTGCGGAGCGTCAGCACCCGACCACGCACACCTCCAGGCAGGCTCCAACGGCATAGTACCCATCCAGACGGCATGGCAGCGGCTATCGCAAGGGTTACTGCCTGTGGTGAGCCTCGACGGCGGCGACGGCATATTCGTCATCACCGACTATCCGTGCCACGCACTGCTCGTACGCAGCCACAGCCGCGACGACGGCGACCGTCTGCTTCGACATGTCGTCGAAGCCTTGCCACAGCACGACGACGAGCCAGAGCCGATGATGAACATCGTTGCATGGCGCCGGGACGAAGAGTACCTCATCGTTGTCTTCCCGCGACGCAAGCACCGCCCCGACTGCTATACTGCCGCTCCTGACGAGCAGTTGCTCATCTCGCCTGGAGCTCTCGATATGTCAGGACTCATGATTACACCTCGTGAGAGCGACTTCCGCCGGCTCACCGCCGAGCGCGCTGCAGCCATACTACGCGAGGTAACCATCGGCGACGACGATTTCGATGCCGTCATACAACGCATAAAGCGCCCGACGGTCTCAACACTCAAGACTGTACCCGACGCTTCACCTTCAGGTTCCGCTACAATTCACCGCGAACCGACCGTCAGCGTTGGTATAGTCAGTGCCCAGACCATTGTCTTCACACTCAACGCCACATATTCGGCCAAGGGAGCAGACATACAGGGCGAGCAGACGGTCGAGCTCAGCGAAGGGACGCTGCTGTGGCACGGCCAGCAGTACCGCGAACTGCTGTTCACGCCTCAGCAGCTTGACGCGTCTTTCTCGCTGAACGATGTCACCATCGGCGTGGGATTCCACTGGCAGCGGCAACAGACACAGACCTTCAATGGTGCTCTGCGACTCGTCGTCGACAGCGACAAGATAGTAGCCATCAACGAGCTGCCGGTCGAGCAATACCTCACCAGTGTCATCTCAAGCGAGATGTCGGCTACGTCGTCTGCAGAGTTGCTGAAGGCACACGCCGTCATCAGCCGGTCATGGCTCCTGGCGCAGATGGAGAGACGCCGGAACCTGAAGGACGGAGCCACAAACAGCTTCTTCTCCTTCACGCGCAAAGATGATGAGCTCATACGCTGGTACGACCGCGAAGACCACACCATCTTCGATGTCTGCGCCGACGACCACTGCCAGCGCTACCAGGGCATCGCCAACGCCCACAACCCCGCCGTGGTAGAAGCTATCAAGGCCACACGCGGACAGATTCTTATATACGGCGGTGACATCTGTGACGCCCGCTTCTCGAAGTGCTGCGGCGGACGTACCGAGGAGTTCCAGTACTGCTGGGAGGACACGCCCAAGCCCTACCTCGTCTCCGTCAGCTGTCCCTGGTGCAACACCACCGACCGCCACATACTTCAGCAGGTGCTTAACGACTACGACCGCGAGACGCCCGACTTCTACCGCTGGAGGGTGGAGTATTCCCAGGCGGAGCTCACCGCCCTCGTCAGCAACAATCTCAAGCAGGACCTTGGTCTCATCACCGACCTTGTGCCGCTGGAGCGCGGCAAGAGCGGTCGTATCTGGAAACTGCGCATCGTGGGCACCGACGGGTCTTTCACCATTGGCAAAGAGCTTGAGATACGCCGCACGCTCAGCCCTTCCCATCTCTACAGCTCTGCCTTCGATGTTGAGAAAGTACACGACCCCAAGCGCGGCGGCACGCGGTTTGTGCTCAACGGCCGCGGATGGGGGCATGGCGTGGGACTCTGTCAGATAGGTGCTGCGGTCATGGGCGAACAGGGTCACGGCTACCGCGACATCCTCACCTTCTACTACCGCGGAGCCGCCATCCATCAGCTCTACCAGTAACACAACTCACAACTATCAACTCTCACCAAAAATGAAAAAATCCCCCTGGGCCTGGGTGCCCACACTTTACTTCGCCGAGGCTCTGCCTTACGTCGCAGTCATGACCATCTCGCTCATCATGTACAAGCGTCTCGGACTCTCCAACACAGACATAACACTCTACACCTCCTGGCTCTACCTGCCGTGGGTCATAAAGCCACTGTGGAGTCCCTTCGTCGATATCATTAAGACCAAGCGCTGGTGGATAGTGACTATGCAGTTGCTCATAGGAGCCGCACTCGGCGGCGTGGCCTTCACCATTCCGGGGCCGTTCTGGCTGACGGGTTCGCTCTGTTTCTTCTGGCTCATGGCCTTCGCCAGTGCCACACACGACATCGCTGCCGACGGTTTCTATATGCTTGGACTCGACAGCCACCAGCAGGCATACTTCGTGGGCATACGCTCAACATTCTACCGCATAGCCACCATCTTCGGCCAAGGGCTGCTCGTCATGCTCGCAGGCAATCTCGAGGTGCTCACACGCAACGTACGCTACTCATGGAGCCTCATGTTCTACCTCATGGCAGGACTGTTCATTGCCTTCTGGCTCTATCACCGCTACATACTGCCGCGCCCCACCGACGATCACCCGTCACAAGGACAGACCGGGGCCGAGGTATGGCGTGGCTTCCTCCATACCTTCGTCACCTTCTTCCGCAAGCCGCAGGTCCTGGCAGGCATCTCCTTCATGCTTTTCTACCGCATGCCCGAGGGGCTGCTGGCAAAAGTCAGCGCGCTGTTCCTCATCGACCCACAGGCTAACGGAGGTCTTGGGCTATCACCGGCAGAGTACGGACTCGTACAGGGGACCGTCGGCATGATAGGCCTAACGCTCGGCGGCATCCTCGGCGGCATCGTTGCCAGCCGCGACGGACTCAAGCGGTGGCTGTGGCCCATGGTCTGTGCCATCACCCTGCCCGACCTCGTCTATGTCTATCTATCCTATGCACTGCCATCGAGTCTGTGGATAGTCAACATCTGCGTCTTCATAGAGCAGTTCGGCTACGGATTCGGATTCTCTGCCTATATGCTATACCTTATATATTATAGCCGCGGCGAGCACAAGACCTCACACTACGCCCTATGCACCGCATTCATGGCCCTGTCGATGATGATACCGGGTCTCTTTGCCGGTGCCCTGCAGGAGTCGGTGGGCTATCCGGCCTTCTTCCTCATCGTCGTTGCTACATGTGCCGTGACATTCATTGTCACCTCACAACTGAAGATTGATCCCGAGTTCGGACGGAAGACAGATGAGTAATCGTAGAACTGAAAAAAAACGTAAGAACCGTTCAGTCTCCAACCTTTCTGTAGCTTAGCACCGCCCACAGAGCCGTTATCATGCCAATGCCCGCCAGTGCTGCCACCTGGTGGGCTATGGCTATGAAACCTCCACCGCGGACGAAGACCGTCCGTATGGCGTCGATGAAGTAGTGCATGGGGTTGACATAAGTCGTCAGGTACGCCCATGAGGGCATAGACCTCGTGGGCGTGAAGAGACCGCTGAGCAGCATCAGGCACACCACGAAGAACCACATCACAAGCATTGCCTGCTGCATGGTGTCGCTGTAGTTGGAAATAAGCAGCCCAAGCGACGAGAAGAACAGTGCCAGCAGTATGGCGAGCAGGTAGACCAGTGCGAGCGGTCCCTGACAGGTGATGTCGTAGACAGCCCACGAGAGCAGCAGACACACGGTGAGAACTACGAGGCCGATTATCCAGTAGGGAATGAGCTTGGCCAGTATGAAAGCCCACTTCGAGACGGGCGTGACATTGATTTGCTCGATGGTGCCCCGCTCCTTCTCGCCAACGATGTTCAGTGCCGGCAGGAATCCACAGAGCATCATCATCAGGATACCCATCAGTGCAGGAATCATGAAGACCTTGTAGTTCTGCGACTTGTTGTAGAGGACCAAATCCTCTAGGCTCATGGACAAGCCAAGCACAATCCGACTCAGATAACTCGAGCCTATCGAGCCTTTAGTGCCATTGACGGCATTGGCGGCAATAAGATACCTGCCGTCCTTGATCTCCAGGATGATGTCGGCACGCGAGTGCTCAATGTCCCGCATTGCCTCAGCGTATGAGTCCTTCTGGCCGTTGAAGACGAAATAGTTAGACGCCTCTATACGGTGTACCAGTTGCTGCGACAGCGTGGTACGGTCGTTGTCAACCACGTCGACGCGGATGTTCTTCACCTCCTGGTTCATTACCCACGGCATGACACACATCACCATGATTGGGAAGATGAATATAATCTTAGGCATGAACGAGTTACGGCGTATCTGCAGGAACTCCTTTCGGAGCAAATATTTTATCATGGGCGTTATTCCGTTTTCACGTTATAAAGTTTTCACGACAGTCTCTTGTTGAACTTCTTCAGCGCTACTGTCAGCAGCACGGCAGTCATTGCACCGAGCACCAGTACCTCACGCCACACGCTCTCGATGCCGACACCCATAATCATCAGTTTGCGCATGGCATCGATGTAGTAACGCGGCGGGACGACCGCCGACACCCATTGCAGTACGACGGGCATCGACTCCACTGGGAAGAGCATTCCCGAGAGCATCACCGTGGGCAGCAGCAGGACCATCGCCGAGACGAGCAGTGCCACGAACTGCGTCTGTGCGATGTTCGAGATAAGCAGTCCCAGCGACAGTGCCAGCAGTATGTAGATGAGCGAGACGAGCAGTATCCAGCCTATACCTCCGGCCAGCGGTACGTCAAGCACCGTTGCCGACATCACGAGTATCACAACCAGTATCAGGAACGCCTGCAGAAGATATGGCACCGCCTTGGCCACGATAATCATCAGCGGCCTGACGGGCGAGACGAGCAGCACCTCCATCGTGCCCCGTTCCTTCTCTCGCACAATGCTCACCGACGTCATCATGGCGCAGATAAGCAGGAGCAGCATGCCCATAATTGCCGGCACGAAGTTGTAGGCGGACTTCATTCGGGGGTTGTATAAAAGTGAAGAGTGAAGAGTGAAGAGTGAAGAATTTCCTGCCGCCATCGTTTGTTGCGCATAAGCCGTCCACTGTTGCGCCATATTGGGGTCGCTGCCATCGACTATGAGCTGTGCGCCCTGTCGCTTGGCCGCAAACATCACCGCCATATCCGCCTTCTGACTCCGTATAATCCGCTCCGCCTCCTGGGGCGTGGGCACGGTGGCCACGATAGTGAAATACTCCGACGCGGAGAGCCGTTCCACAGCCGCCTGCGTCTGTGGCGACCGCTGCGAGGTGACCACCACCGTACGCACGTTCCTTACGTCGTTGGTGATGGCAAAGCCAAAGAGCAGCATCAGCACTACCGGCATGCCGAAGAGTATCAGCATCGTACGCTTGTCGCGCAGTATGTGTCGCGCTTCCTTGATGACAAAACTTATAAACTGTTTCATTATAGCGTCAGCAAACTATTCCCTATTCACTCCTCACTATTCACTTCTTTCGGCCTGACGTGCAAGATACGTAAACACCCCGTCCATGTCCTTCTGGCGGAACTGCTGCTTTAGCTCGCCGGGCGTGCCCATCGCCTTGATCTTTCCGTCAACCATTATCGAGATGCGGTCGCAATACTCTGCCTCGTCCATGTAGTGGGTGGTGACGAAGACAGTAATGCCTCGCGAGGCCGCCTCGTAGATCAGTTCCCAGAACTGCCGTCGCGTGGCAGGGTCCACGCCGCCCGTCGGTTCGTCGAGAAACACGATGTCAGGGTCGTGGAAGATGGACACCGAGAAAGCCAGCTTCTGCTTCCATCCGAGGGGCAGCGAGCCCACGAGGTCGCTCTTGTGGTCTTCGAACTTCAGCTGTCGCAGCAGTTCGTCGGTCTTGCGCTGGATGTCGTCGTCCTTCATGCCGTAGATGCCCGCAAAGAGCCGTATGTTCTCAGCCACTGTCAGGTCTTCGTAGAGCGAGAATCTCTGACTCATATAGCCTATGTGCCGCTTTATCTGCTCCTGTTCCGTGCAGATGTCGAATCCCGCCACGCGTCCCGTGCCGCCTGTCGGCAGATTCAGTCCGGTGAGCATGTGCATCGCCGTGGTCTTGCCTGCGCCATTGGCCCCGAGGAATCCGAATATCTCGCCTCTCTTCACAGTGAACGAGATGTCGTCGACGGCATGGAACGAACCAAAGGCTTTGACGAGGTGGGAAACAGAAATGACATCGTCCGGATTTTCTTTTTGACAGAAATTATTATTACTATTATTATTTCTTTCCTTATCCCTTTCAATCCCCGGCGGATTGAAAACGTCCCGATATTGCTCCAGTATCACCTCCGGCGTATCGCCCCCCATCAGCCGACCCTCACTGAGGAATGCTACGCGCTCGCACCGCCGCACCTCGTCTATATAGGGTGTGGAGGCCACGATGGTGATGTTGCGTTCCTTCAGCGTGGCGAGCATCTCCCAGAACTCCTTGCGACTTACAGGATCGACGCCCGTCGTAGGTTCGTCCAAGAAGAGCACACTCGGCTGGTGCACAAGCGCACAGCTCAGTGCCAGCTTCTGTTTCATGCCACCCGACAGTGCCCCGGCCTTGCGGTCGGCAAAGCGCTCTATCTGCTGGTAGATGGCTTTTATCGAATCGTAGCCCTCATCGACAGTCGTACCGAAGAGTGTTGCGAAGAACTCCAGGTTCTCGCGCACCGTCAGGTCCTGATAGAGCGAGAATCGGCCGGGCATATAGCCCACACGCCGGCGTATCTCCTTCATTCCACCGACCACGTCGAAGCCATCGACAGCTGCCGTACCCTCGTCGGCCAAGAGAAGCGTACAGAGGATACGGAACAGCGTCGTCTTCCCCGCTCCGTCGGGGCCTATCAGTCCGAAGACCTCGCCCTTACCGACCGAGTACGACACGTCGCGCAGGGCCTGCACCGCACCGTAGCTTTTCGAAATATGATTCACTTCTATGGCATTCATCACCATGATCTAGAATTTCACCTCGCCGTACATCCCGATCTTCACGTCACCGTCGTTCTTTAGCGCTATCTTCACGGCATATACTAGGTCGGCACGTTCGTCATCGGTGAGTATGGTCTTCGGGGTGAACTCCGACCGGCTGGAGATCCAGCTCACCGTGCCGTCGTACGCTTTCTTTTCTCCTCCACCGTAGTCGGCGAACACCTTCACCTGCTGTCCCACCTTGACATTCTGCAGCTGCTGCGATGTGATGTACGCCCGCAGGAACATCCTGTTCGTGTCGGCCATCTTCAGCAGCGGCTTGCCGGGCGTCACAAATTCCCCACGCTCGACATATTTCTCGAGCACAGAGCCCTTGACTGGTGCCACGACATGGCACTTCCGCATCAGGTCCTTCAGCTGGCTCAGCTCCACGTCAACAGTCGAGAGCTGAGAATTGAGCGTTGAGAGTTGGGTGTTGAGCGACGACACCTGTGCCGCAAGTTGTTTCTCCAGCACCTTCACCTGACTTGTGGCATCGTCGAGCATCTTGCGCGGAGCCGCTCCGTCGCCTACCAGTTCCTCATAACGCTGCTGCTCCTGCCGGGCCTTTGCCAGCTGCTGCCGCGTTGCCGCAACCTGTGTCTCCATGTCCGGCTTCTGACTCCGGTAGACGGCCTTCGCAGCACCTGCCTGCTGTATCTTCAGCGCAATCTGCGTGGTGTCTACCAGTCCCAGTTCCTGTCCTTCGTCTACGGCGTCACCCTCGTTCACCTCGAAGCGCATCAGCTGTCCGCTCTGCTCCGCCGACACCGTCACCTCCGTTGCCTCAAAAACGCCCGTGGCATCGTACTCCTTCTCGCTGCTGCCGCAGGAAGCGACCAATAAACTTAAACAAATTAAACTATTGTACTTCATATCTTTTCTTCTTTTTCTACTACGAATTGTACTAATTGTACGAATTATTCATTATCATTGTTGTTCACTGCACAGCCAATTCGTTTAATTCGTATAATTCGTTGTCGTAAACTAATTGTTCGTCGTAAACCTCAAGTCCTCGATTTCCTTCAGCATCTGAATCTCGTGCACCGACTGCTGGAGGCGCGCCGCATTCTCGGCTTTGATCTCACGCACCAGGTCGTTCACGTCAATGATGCCGTGCTGCAGTTTCGACTCCGCTGCCCTCCGTATGCTGCTACGCAGCGCGATGAGTTCCTCGTCGTCGGCCGTCAGTTTGCGGTACCTCTCGATGTTCTCGTTCTGTTCTATCTGCTCCAGCCGGTTGTTAAAGAGGAATGTCTCGCGCTGCACATCCAGCATCGAGCGCTGCGCTTCCAGTTTCGCCCGGTCATTCCTGCGTGTGTACAGTGCCCCGATGTTCCACGACAGTCGCGCCCCTACCATACCGTTCCACGACAGGCGGTGGTGCATCATGTCCTCAAACATGTTCAGTCCCGGGTAGCCGTACCATCCCTGTGCGAACACGCCCAGCTTAGGCATCAGCGCAGCGTCCAGTGCCCGCTCCTGGGCATCCGCCAGTTTCATACGGGCCTCTATGGCCTTCAGCTCCGGTCTCCCTTGTGGTTGCTGCGCTGTCGACACGACGGTTTCTACCGGCTTCACCACCGTGCTTACCTCCTTCGCACAGAATGCGCTGAGCATTCTCGCCAGTACCGTCCGCTGCGCCAGCAGGCCCGTCCGCTGCTGAACGGCACTTAGCCTCTCGGCCTTCACGCTCAGATAGTCGCTCTCGGCCGCGGTACCCTTCTCGTACATCGAGTGCAGCTTCCGCTCGTTACCCTCCAGCAGCTCTTGCAGGTCGCTGTTCAGCTTCAGCTGCTCGTCGGTCAGCAGCAGCGCGAAGTACATCTCGCTGACGCGCCTGCGTATGCCGTACAGGGTGGTCTCCGTCTCTGCCGTCTGCACCTCGCCCTGACGGCGTGCCACCTCCTTGCCGAGCCTTATGGTACCGCCGTCGTACACCGTCTGCTGCACGTCGACACCCACACGGTACTGG
>Ga0247609_10003106_pt1 | contig 16979 bp, 15 predicted proteins | sample 172DNAGHGlowgp2_FD_193487 | JGI IMG/M metagenome (GOLD analysis project Ga0247609, IMG submission 193487) | Sheep rumen microbial communities from Palmerston North, Manawatu-Wanganui, New Zealand - 1728 DNA GHGlow gp2 | ecosystem: Host-associated > Mammals > Digestive system > Stomach > Rumen ...
TCCGTACGACCCGTTGCCCCTATTGCCCTTCATGGGTGTAGAAGTGTTGCTGTATGGCGTGTATGACGGCTCGTGCCACGACATGGTGATCGAGCAGTGCCGTGGAAAGGACGTAAGGTTTGCATGCTTTGATAACGACGATCCCGAGTGCGAATGCAAGCAAGCCGAACTGTTTGAAGAGCTAAAAACGGTCGCACATGGGCTTGACGTAAGTCGTAAGACAAGCGAGCTGATGCTGGAAACCTATGCCCGGTCGTCAAAGCTTACACTGCACTGTGGAAGCGGGACTCGCGGATTTCTGCACGGCATGGCGGTCGCTTATGGAGGAAAGTCTCAAAAGTGTGACGACGGCTACACGGTTCCTGCAATTTCGGCACTTGTCGATATGTTGCGCTGAATATTCCAACTTGCTATAATTCATGGTGTTTTATTGAGGAAAATCCATGAATAAATTTCATTCCAGAGTAATTTACTGGGGCAAGTTCTTCCTATTTACTATGTTCATCGGGAACTTGCTCCGAGTCTGCATACGCACGTGGAAATACGGCGGTGCAAAAACAAACGTACAGGTCAGCTATGACGGAGATGACGATTTGAATCCGGCAGACGGCGACATCATGGGGGTGTAGGATGGCTAACACGGTCGAAGAATTAGAAGAAGAATCCCAGGAAAACGTCAGCTCCAAGATTATCCGCAACATCGGGGACATGCTTCTCCACATCAGTATCGACACCGACATGTGGGTCGGTCGTCCGGCTAAGGAAAAGTTAAAGTATCTGAAGAACCAGCTCAACGGCGTCAACGGCTCGAAGATCATCAACGTCGGAACCCAGCTTGCAGAGGGTCTCATCCTCACAATTAAGGCGTCTACGAAGAACCCGGTTGTCCGTAGCTATGCAGACTTGGCTGAGACCGCCTTGAATCTCGGCAAGGCTTCGATGGTAATTAACAACCTCTTCGTCGCCCAGAAGTACGAAGTCCACACTGACTTCGACGAACTCGCGAAGTTCATGGGCTTCAAGAACGGTCGCTCCATTCATGTGAACCAGATTGACGCGACCGCCGATATTTGCAAGGCTCTCGTGGAAATGAGCAAGGCTCAGCAGGAAAAGCACGGTCTCAAGATTTCAAAGATGTTTACCCCGAAGGAGGATACCCAGCCGGGTAGCGGTGCAAACCGCATGGTATGCACCTACATCCTCGCGAAGTACAAGGGCGTCAACATCGGTTTCGAGGTCAACTACATGCAGCACAAGACGACGAATGACGCCACGGCAAATTCGACGTTCAGCTACATCAATATCGGCGTGTACAACGGAGACCTCTTTGGAAACGATATCGAGGAGATGGAGGACGACGATACCGATATCCTCGCCGAAATCGAGAACATCATCTACTCCAACTACATCAACACGATTGACGTGTCAAAGAACATCATCAAGATTGACGGCACGACAATCCACACGGCAAAGCGAGAGAACATCAACTTCGATATCAAGAATATCGACCTTGACACGATGGCTAAGACTTGCCGTTCCGTCCTCAAGGCTCACCGTCGCAGAGGCTACATCCTCCAGGGCGACCCAGGTACCGGTAAGACGGTCTCCATCCACAAGCTCATCATGAAGTTCACCGATACGCCGGTGTTCTGGATTTCTTCGGACGCGATCAGCGATACCAAGAAGATGCGTTCCGTCTTCCGAATCCTCAACATGTTCCCCGGCTCAATCTTCGTGTTCGACGATATCGACGGCAACGACTTCAGCGTGAAGACGAACCTCACGACGACGTTCATCACTTGCATCGACGAGACGAACTCCAAGAAGTTCAGCGGTATCATCATCATGACGATCAACGAACCCCAGAGAGTCCACGCGACAATCAAGACGCGTAACGGTCGTATTGACGAGGTCATCCACGTCCACAACCCGAACACGCCGGAACAGGTACTCGACGTCATCACTCAGCGTTACCGCCATGTCGGTTCACGGATGCCGAAGTGGATGAACATGGAGAACGAGGAGTTTGTCAACGGCATGAAGAAGATTGTCGAGTCCAACTTCACGCACGCCCATATCGCCGGTATCATCAGCGACCTCGTGGACCTCTACGACGACGGCTACAAGTGCAAGGACTTCTTGTCCCTTATCGACCGTCGCATCCAGAGCATCCAGAATGCGTCGATGGTTGCCGACACGTCCGGACATATCGGCGCGGTCCAGTCCGTTAATCTTAAGGTTACTTCGACAAATGGAACGCCGTCGTAATGGGTTGAATAATATTTAAATAAAAATAGAAACGCCGAAAATAGCTCAATTTCGGCGTTTTTATATTGTGAAATTTAATTATACACTATATATAGTATATTTATCAACAAGATGTTAACAATATGTGGTGGTTTGATGCAATAACAAAGTTTGCGTTTGAAACCGTATAATGCTAAACTTGTAGTCACCGTAAAACGAATATACTGCTAAAATTGAGGTTTAATTATGCGTATTATTAAGCGCAATGGTAGTGAAGAAACTTTCAGTAAAAAGAAAATCATCGAGGCAATCGAAAAGGCAAACCAGCGAGTAAAGCTGGAATCCAGACTATCGCAAGACGAAATCAAGACTATCGCCAATGACATCGAGGACGTGTGCAAGAACGCAACGGCAACGGTCAATACTGGCGATATTTCCAACATGGTTGAGGATAAGATTGCCGAAGCGGGCAAATTCTTGGTGTCTAAGGAATACATCATTGCTCACTATGAACAGATGGTAAATTCGAGAAAGAATACGATTGATGACCGTATTCTTTCGTTGCTTCGTAATGATAACGAAGTCCTTCAGCAAGAAAATGCCAACAAGAACCCGCAAATCATGTCAGTAGCACGCGACTACATGGCGGGGGAAGTCTCTAAGGACATTTCCATGCGTTATCTAATACCGTCGGATATCTATAAGGCTCATAAGGACGGCATCATCCACTTTCATGACCTCGACTATTTTGCCATGCTCGAGCACAACTGCGACTTGTGGAACTTGGAAGACATGCTGATGAACGGTACCGTAATCCACGGTAAGCAGATTGACAAGCCGCATACGTTCCTTACGGCTTGTACAATTACGTCACAAATTTCCGCCGTTATTTCGTCTTCTCAGTACGGCGGTCAGACATTTACATTATCCCATTTGGCTCCGTTCGTTGAAATTACTCGTCAGTATTACAGAGACCATGACCGTGAAGTCATGAAAAGCTTGTCCGATGCGGAATTTGAGGCATATGTCGAATATAATACGCGTCGTAATATCCGCGACGGTATTCAAACTCTTAACTATCAGCTCAATACAATAAGTGGCACAAATGGTCAGACGCCGTTCGTATCTATTTGTATGTATCTTGGTGAAGTAGAAGATTCGCATACAAAGGATGACCTAGCGCTTGTCATTGAGGAAGTTCTCAGACAGCGTATCGCGGGCATGAAAAATGACCGTGGTGAACCGATTTCTCAAGCATTTCCGAAACTACTATACATTCTTGAAGAAGATAACATTGAAACGGATGGTAAGTATTTCTATTTGACGGAACTTGCCGCTGAATGTACGATGAAGCGAATGGTCCCTGATTACATTTCCGAAAAGGTAATGAAGGAATGGAAGAAAGACAAGAAGGGCAACGGATATTGCTTCCCCACTATGGGATGCCGTTCAATTTTGTCCGTGTGGACTGACCCGAAGACCAAGAAGGCTAAGTTCTACGGTCGTTTCAACAAGGGTGTTGTATCCATCAACTTGCCGTACGCCGCATTGCTTTCTGGCGGTGATATGGAAAAGTTCTGGTTCATTCTTGACCAGAAACTTGAACTATGTCATAGAGCGTTGAGACTACGTCATGAACACTTGGTTGGCGTGAAATCGGATGTTGCACCGATTTTGTGGCAACACGGTGCCCTTGCTCGTTTGAAACCGGGTGAAACCATTGACAAGCTCTTGGTCGGTGGTTATTCTACCATTTCGCTCGGTTATGTCGGTCTCTGGGAAACTGTGAAGTATATGACTGGCGAAAACACGTGGGATGAAAAAGGACACGAATTTGCCGTTTCTGTTATGAAACATCTCAAGGAAATGTGTGAAATGTGGGACAGCGTGGAACATATCGGTTATAGCTTGTATGGTACGCCAGAAGAATCGCTCACTCAGAAATTCAGCGAAGCTCTTACCAAGACGTTTGGAAAAATCGAAGGCATTACCGATAAAAAGTATGTGACCAATTCGTACCATGTTCCGGTTTGGTTCGGCTTGGAAGACGGCATGGACGCGTTCCGAAAGATTAATATTGAAACTGAATTCCAGAAGTATTCGGTTGGTGGTGCAATCTCTTACATCGAGGCTCCGATTACACAGAATAAGGAAGCTGTACTGTCGATTATCCGTTATATTTACGATAATATCGTATATTGCGAAATCAATAACATGGGTTCTTGCCATTGCTCTAAGTGCAATACTGATGGTCATGTGGTCTTGGTACCGGATGAACACGGAAAGTTGCACTGGCATTGCAATAACTGTGGAAATGAAGACTTGTCTATGCTGACTTGTGTAGTCCGTGTATGCGGTTATCTGTCTTCTGGAAATGCTGTCAATCAAGGCCGGCTTGAAGATATTATGAACCGTAAACCCCATATCTAGTCTATGAAATACGGCGACATTAAAATGTGTGATTCCGCTAACGGCGACGGCGTTCGCGTATCGCTGTTCGTTAGCGGTTGCCGTAATCATTGTCCCGGTTGCTTCAACGAAGCTACTTGGGATTTCAACTATGGCAAAGAATTTACCGAAATCGAAGCTAATGAAGTGCTTGATGGTTGCGGTAGGTCGTATATTTCCGGATTGAGTATTCTTGGGGGCGATCCGCTGGAGCAAGAGAACCAAGTCGATTTGCTTCCTTTATTGACTCTATTTAAAGACCGATATCCGAATAAAACTCTTTGGATATATACCGGCTATGTACTTGAAAGAGACTTATTACCTGGTCAGCGAAAGCACGTAGAAGGAGTTACGGATTGTATTCTGGACTTGGTCGATACTTTGGTCGACGGACCGTTTATCGAGGCTCAGAAAGACCTTTCCTTGCGATTTAGGGGCAGCCGAAACCAACGGCTATTATCAAAGTCGGATATATCCGAGTTAAGAAACAAAAAGGGCGGCTAAAAGCCGCCTTTTTTATTTTACGTTAACGTTTTTAAGATTTGGAAATTGCCGCCGTATAAGAGGAATATACGCTGGCTTAGGCGGATATTTCCGGTTCAACTCTTCGACCATTTTCCAGAAGCCGTCATAGCCGTATTTTTCTATACCTTCGCGGATATAGTTTTCTTCTGCAATCACTTCAGGGGGTACATAGCGATAGCCGGGTTCGGTATTCATTTTGTGACTCCTCGTTTATAGCACAGTATCTATATCTTTATTAAATTCACGTAGCAAATCTATGAACGTTGCCGATTTCCATTTATATGACTTGAATTCGCTTTTGGTCATCCATTTTCCATTACTCACTCGACCTATTGGAGGTGTATTCATTGTCTGAAAGCATACTGTCGCTCCATTACGGTCTGTTAGTGCATACCGACCGTAAAATGGATAATTATCGCAATGGGTTCCTACATTACAAAAAAACGCTTTAGGTTTACCGACATCTGACAAATAAACATGTGTCGGTATAGTTCGACCACTCGGACAACACGATGCGTATGGGAAAAATGATCTAATAGTTATGAACCACTGTTGATACTGCCAGTCACTATTCGCCATTTCCATATGGTGCTGATCTATTAAGGATTTCATCGAGAGGGCTCTGTCAAAACGAATCGTATTGATCAATTTGTTGGTACGCGGTATGTTCATATTCATTTTGTGACTCCGAGTTCTTGTTTTGCACGGTTGATGCATCCTTCCAGTGCGGATTTCCAGTTGTCGGAAGTGAATGTGCCTGAAAGCTCTATCGGCTTGTCCGCAATCTTCTTCCGGTTCTTGGAAATGCCCAGTCGGAAGCTCATGTCTTCTTCGAAGTTGAACGTGAGCATGACGCTGTCGGACTTGTAGATAGCCATGTATTTCGAGTCGCAGTCACGTACAAACCCGAGCGGACCCAGAACCTTTCCAAGCTCGGCTCGGTATTTCCACGACTGGTCATTTTCCTTAATCACGTCGGCTTCCTTAGCCTTGATGAAGTTGCGTATCTGGCTGCACGCCATGACCGTGCTGGCGTCCTTGATAATGATGTTGTCCTTTCTGACACCGGCGTAGTTGTAGTAGGCTACGCGAACGGTGTGGTGACCGTTCGTCTCGGTCACGGAAATGCCGACGGTTCCTTCGAGCTTCACCCTCTCGTCGTTGAAACGGAGGGAAAAGTGTTGTCTTTCGTGGATGGCAATCTCCCAGTTCTTGGAGAGGTTGTCGAAGATCTGCTGCTTGTATGGGGTCATGGGTTCTATCCTAGCTTGTGTTCTTGGTCTGTCGCCTTGTTGATGTCGAAGTCAATCATTATCTGAGAACGAATCATCTCGATGGACTTGGTAAAGGCTTCCTTGCGGTTTTCCGGGAGGGTCTTCGCGATCTCGGTAAGCTTCTCGCACTCGGCAGCGATGATTTCGTACTGCTTCGGGGCGAGGCGTTCACGCGTGAAGTAGAGCTTGTGGGCGTTCATGAGCGACTTCAGGATATCTTGGGAACTGCCGTACTGAATCACAGATTCGGCAGGGCTTTCGCAGATGGTAATGTATATCCGTTCCACGGAAGCGGTGTCTCCCTTTGCGGAGTAGTTGCCACGGAACGAGCCGTAGATTTCCCCGGCAACGAATTCGCCGGCGAATGTAGCCATAGTCGTGCTGAGGACTTTCTTTGTGACCTCGACGGTCTGCACTTCCACCTCCGCGTCAGCCTCGAAGACGAAGCACATGGCGTCGTAGAGCTGTCGCGAAAATTCTTCCTTGAAGTTTGTAACGCTGAATTGCATGTGTGTACCGATATTTGGATTACAAACTAGAATCTAGTACATTTATGCCATAATGAAATAGTTTGAGAAATAACAGGCGGTTGCCTGGTATTTCCTTGTTTAACAGTATTTATTACGAGGTATTATGAGATCAAGAGACGAAATCAAGGTTTTCTTGAAGGATATCCAGAAGCAGAATCTTGGCATGGTCGAGCTTGCAAAGGTGTTTGCCGAGTTCGCCCACGCAGGACAGCTGGACAAGGGCGGTCAGGCTTACATCTACCACCCGACACGGGTTGCCGAGATGACCGCAGAGAAGTACGAAGACGACATCCTTACGGCGACTGCGTACATGCACGACGTCGTGGAGGACGGCGGATTCACGGTCAGCGACCTTGCAGCTTACTTCCCGGTAGCCGTCTGGAAGACTGTTGAACTCCTTACACGCGGAAAGTCCGACGACAGAGACTTCTACATCGACAGCATTGCAAAGAACTTGCTTGCAACGAAGGTGAAGCTCATGGACTTGAAGGACAACATGGACCTGTCGAGACTATCGTACGTCACTGACAAGGATTCCATGCGTCAGTCACGATACGTGGACGAGTTCCGGAAGCTCGAAGCCGTCCTTGCGAAGTTTGAGGAGACTCTGACTCCGGAAGAGATGGAATCTGAAACCTACGCGGAATTGTACATGTAGGTAAGATATGAAGTTTGTCAAAGTAAGCGATACCCAGTACCTAAACCTTTCACACATTAACTACATTCACTACGACCCCGATGACGGCGACAGCGTGGTTCACTTCGGCGACGATAATTTGCTCCACTTGGACACGGACGCGACCAAAAAACTGCTGAAGGTAGTCGACGAATTCTCGGCGGTCAGTATTGAAGAGGTGTACCAGAGGTTCGGTATTCCGTGGCCGACCCAGTTCAAGGAAGACGAACAACTGCTGAAGCATGTTCACCGGATTGAACCGGTCGGAAATCAAGGAAACAATCTGTCTGACCATTGTTCTCGAACCTAGAGAGGAATAAAATATGGAAAAGGATACTGAATCTGTTGGCGAACTTACCGCGAAGAAACAAGAGAAGCATAGCTTTCTTGAACCGTCTTCCAGTGATACCGAGGTCGAACGAGTTGTTAAGCGTATGCTGAATTGGTATTGGGGCTATGACAAGGCCAATGGCTCTCAAGAAATTACGGATGCGCTGTATAAGTTCGGTCTGCATGTCATTCCAGAGGCGGAGGATGCTAAACGTGCACAAGAACATTTCCAGTTGCTGAAAGAAAAGGGTGATATTGCGACCTTCTACCAAGACAAGGCGATGAAGTACCTCGAACAGATCGAGGGTCTTGAACTGGAAATATACAAAATCGATCCAAATAACAAGCTTCGCGATATGAGCAGTTTCGTGAATAAGTTTCCGTATGCCGACGAGGAACTTAAGCAAGAGGTTAAACGTGCAAATGCACGAGAGTCTTCTGTTATAGATGCGTTAAGTACGCTTCAAGGTCGCTATGACCGATTACTCACTGAATATTGGGACCTCAAACGAAAATATGAACCGTCCGAACCGTCATCTAATGACGTGTGCGAAGGACAAAGCTTGCAACCGCCTATTTGTCAATAGAAAAATCCCGCCATTAGGCGGGATTTTTCTTTATTGCTCTGCATTCACGTCGCCGGCATCAGCTGGCTGTTCTTGCTGTTGTGGCTGGGCTTCGTCTCCACCGGAACCGCCTTCGGCTGGCTGTTCTTGCTGTTGCGGTTGCTGTTTCTTTGCCTCTTCGGCGTGCTGTTTCTGCTTCAGTGCAGCCTTCTTCTGGGCTAGGCGAGCTTCCTTAGCCTTCTGGATGGCGTTGACACCGCAAGAGTCTGAAAGCATGCGGATAGCCTTCGTGATGGCAGAAACTGTGTAGTTCTGGTCAATCTTCTGCACATACTGTTCAAGGGCGACCTTGAAGAACGGGTCGAGCTTTCTCGTGTCGAGCTTTACGTTGCCGTTGGTGATTCCGAGCTGCTGTAGAGCCTTCCTTGCGACCTTCAGGCGGAGACCAGCCTTGTCGAAGGCGATTGCCAGTTCTCTTGGGGAGTTCTTTGCTTCAGCCTTGGCGTCTTCGTCGGTGTTCACTGAGCCGGACTGGTTTTCGGCAGTCGTGTCCACGTTCGGGTCGGACTGGGTCTGAGCCGGTTGTTCCGGGGCTGGCTGTTGTGCTTGCTGTTCGGCTGGTTGTTCAGTGGACTGTTCAGCCGGTTGTCCCTCGGTAGGTTGCTCTTCGGTTTGCTGCTCGGTAGGCGTGTTATCTTGGGAATTATCGCCTGGATTGCCGTCCTCGCCCTCGAAGATGAAGCAACCGCCATTGCGGAAAGCGTTAAGGAAGTCGTCGTTGAAGCTGTATGCCATTTTAAGTTCTCGTTTGTGTCTTTTGCAGTTTATATGGATTGGAATACTGGTAAACATATAAACTGATGGAAAAGCCGTTAGACGAGAGTTTTATGGAAATTGTAACCCATGTTTTGACAAATGAGCAACATCTAGACGACACTCGGAAAGAGACTGTACGTAGCAACATCGACGCTGCGAAGAAAGCGTCTAATACGACCGAAGGAAACTTGGCTGGGTTTGACTCGAACGGCGAGTTGGTTGATAGCGGTATCGGCAAAGATACTGTTATACAAGGTGTATATCGGCAAATTGAAGGACAAGCACCTGAAGAGTTGCCGATTGACGAAAATGGCAAGGTTACCGTAGAAATTCCGGCTGGCGTAGACGTGTCTGGTAAAGCTGATAAGGTTTCTGATGCAGTCGGCGGCAATTTCGCTGGTCTTGACAATGAAGGAAACTTGGCTGACTCTGGTTACAATGAGTCTGACTTTGCAACTTCTGCTCAAGGTGAAAAGGCTGATACTGCATATCAAAAGCCTGGTAATGGCATTCCGAAGAGTGACTTGGCTTCAGATGTGCAGGACTCGCTAGGAAAGGCTGATACGGCACTTCAGGAACACCAAGATATTTCCGGCAAGGCAGACAAGGTAACCGGGGCGAATAGCGAGGACTTCGCTGGACTGGATGCCAACGGCAACCTCGTAGACTCTGGGAAGAAGGCGAGCGATTTTGCATCAGCATCTGCCGTTCAGAGTGTCAAAATGAAAGACGACTTAGGTGGCGAACTAAACAACGGCACCAAAGTAATAATCCCAGAAGCTTCGACTACTTCCCTGGGTGTTATGTCTGCTGACGATAAACGTAAACTCAATGGTATCGAGGTCGGTGCCAACAAGTATATCCACCCATCACACGACCAATACGCATTGGGAATGTACAAAGTGACCGTAGATACCGAAGGTCATGTCTGCTCAGCCGTTGCCATTCAAAAGGAAGATATCACTGTGCTTGGCATTCCGGCACAGGATACCACCTACCAATTTGCCGACGGTTACGACGAGGCGAGCAACATAGGTGCTACTGTAGCTACCGTACAGAATGCTGTTTCCAATGCTATCGACGCACTCGATGTTACAGTAGCTTCACCAGATACCCCAGATGCACACTTTGTAATCCAGCTTGTCGAGGAAAATGGTTTACTAACTGGAATTACAGTTCTTACCGATAACACAGTTACGGCATCTCAAGTCAATACTGCTATTGCGGAAGCCCTTGCTAATTACGGTGGGTTCCAGGTAGTTGATTTAACAACCGGTGATAACCCTCACCCCGATGTTACGAATCCGTCCGAAAAGTACATCTACTTGACTAAGGACTCTCAGAGTTCAGCTCGCGACCCGTACACCGAATGGATTTACATCAAGGGTGACGAGAGCGCTGACCCGCCGACGCAAAGCCATTGGGAAGTCATCGGTGAAACATCGGTCGACCTTTCCAACTACATCCAGAAGCTCAGCAACGCGACTACTGGTAACCTCGTGAAGGTCAAGGCCGACGGCTCTATCGAGGATGCCGGAGCAAAGGTGAGCGACTTCGCTACCGCCGCACAGGGTGCAAAGGCCGAATCCTCAGTTCAGTCCGTAACTGTCAATAATGGTACGGAAATCACCCCTGATGGCAATGGCAAAGTGAACCTTCCGCTTGCTTCAACAACTGACCCGGGTGCAATGTCCGCTTCGGACAAGAGTAAACTTGATGGCATCAACAACTACATCGAAAGCGCGACCGTTGCCGGTCGTACGATGACGCTGACTCCGAAGAGCGGCCCGGCGGTAACCTTCAATGATACCGGCGACATAAATGTCATCGAGAAGATTTCCGTCAACGGTATACAGCAGACAGTTACCAACAAGGGAGTTGACATCACCATCCCAGCCGCGGCACACAACGCAAAGATTACACTAAAAGTCGGCGGTGCCGCAACTGGCGATACCACTCCGGTAGCAGGAGACTTTACCGTCGACCAGACTGACAATAAGGATATTACCATTCCGGTTGCAGTTTCTGCATCTGGCAATGACCCTGCAAAGCCGGGTGTGATGTCGTCCGACGACAAGACTAAGCTTGACGGAATCCCGGAAATCCCGAGCACGGGTACCCCAGGGCAAGTATTGACTAAGACCCAGAATGGGGTTACTTGGTCAGACCCGGAATCTGCAACATTGCCGGTAGCTACCGAATCTGATTCCGTACTGTACACGGCGGAACCTAACGGTGAAGCCTCGTGGGTGCAGATGGAAAAGACCGTGTACGGTTCCATAATGACTGACGAGGAAGGCACTCCTATTCTCGACGAGGAAGGCAAGACTATCCAAGACGAGGATGCCGTTACCTTATGGACTGGTTTCAACGGGAAAGGCTTCGGAGCTGATCGGGCTGTTGCTGATGAAAATGGGAATAACATCGTTGCTACCTATGCCACGAAGGCGGATGTCGCTGAAGTCGTATCTAAAATAGGTTCCATTGCTGACGGTGGAACGCTTACTGATGGTGCAACTATAAATGTAGCCAACAACGCCGTATCTAGGCTTACTACGGAGCAAAGTGCTCTTGCGTTAAATGTCAACCTGGGACTCGGTGAAATAGCAAATTTCGCGGTAGAAATAACGACATCAGTAAATGCTACTCTTACGGTTACTAGCACTATCGGCAACACAGTAACTACTTTACATCCTTCAGTTGCTGGTGGAACCAGTCTCGAAAGTAATAAGATATACCAAGTTACTTGTGTTGGTTCATGTTGGACGGTTGCTGAATTCGCAGATACTTCTATATAAAGAGGCGTATATGATATTGACCCACGGCGCGAACAGCTTGGTTAGAAGCATACCAATACCAGAAATATTATTTGCAAGCGATGACTTCGTGACAATACACACCGGAGAATTGCTTGAATCAAACATAACCAGTGAAGATACACACTATTTCGCCCTTGACCCATATTCTACCACCCCATTTGGCGATGGTGTATTGGATACGCTATCCTTATATGCAGCGTGGAATTCTAATAAACGATATTGTCTTTTTAGTGACAAAACTGTTTCTATTAAAGCCCCGCTCACCCAACTGAATGAATTCAGCCTGCAATTTTACTATATGAGTGACAGCGACTGCGGTAGATTCCATTATGGAAACCCCTATACAGAAATATTTTCTGTATATAATGACAATTCTAAAGTGACCTTAATAAATCTGGGTTCTAATAAAGAAAGTTTTAATGGAGCGAGTATAGGTACCGGCCCGTGGAGCACTGACCAAACCTCTTGCTATTATAATTCGCTTGGTACCGGTTTAGTAATTTTTATTTCCATGGTATTCAAACGGATTTCTGACGATGATTGGCGACAATATTTTTATTGTAATGGCACTCTATATTTTTCATCGATTAAAAGAATTGGCACAGACAATATTTCTATAAGTCATACTAAGCATAATCCATCCTCGAGCAGAAATTGCCATCTTGCTGAAGTAATATTATTCTCATATAGTAGAGCCAGCCAAGACATGATGACTTATCCGACTAACAATTATATGCCGATGTACTAAAACATGAATGTTATAAACTGTACAATATAACGGAGGCTTTCAAATGGCTGAAACTGGCAAGAAAATGGGCGACTATACCCCGCTCGAATCTAATAAAAAGGACTACTTCTTCGGTGACGGCGAAGGCGGTGTTGTCGCTGTTGGTAAAACCGAGGCTGGCGGCACAAAGACTAACCGGCTTGTGAAACTAAGTGATATCGTTGGCGACAAGTTGCCGAGCGGAGGCACAGAAGGCCAGGTGCTTACCAAGACTTCTGGTGGGGCAGCTTGGACGGCTGTACCATCTGAACTCCCTTCTGGTGGAACTACTGGACAGGTTCTAACCAAGACTTCCAACGGTGAAGCATGGGCTGACGCTCCGAAGGAACTTCCGACTTCCGGGTCTGCCGGCCAATTCTTGAAGAAGACGGCAAATGGCGTCGAATACGCCAGTGTGAACGAAGTCCCGTCCGGCGGTATCACGGGACAGGTTCTTACTAAGACTGCTAGCGGGGAAGCATGGGCTGATGCACCTAAAGAACTTCCTACCAGCGGTACGGCAGGTCAATTCCTTAAGAAGACGGAAAATGGTGTCGAATACGCCAGCGTAAGCGAAGTTCCGTCCGGTGGTACTACTGGACAAGTGCTGATTAAAACTGCCAATGGCGTAGAATGGGGTAATTCTGAAGTAGTAAAGTTTACTGGAACTCTGAATCCAGATGCAGTCCCTCCTGATTATAGCGGTATGCCTAGTGCAGCAGATGTAAAGGCAGCTATCCAAGCTGGAAAGCATGTTATCCTTAGCCTTGACGACACTACAGGACATCCCGTACAGTATTTCTATACACATTCGCACGGGAATTCTGATTTCTACTTCGTAGGATTTCCACGAATAAATGCTGCTGGGGATTCTGTATATAACCGCACTTACATTAATGCACTTAATACCTATGCGTCTGGTCCCGATAGCATGGGTTGGATATCGAGTAAATATTTATTTGCTGACTGGCCGCTTAACGACGGCGGTGTTCCTACTGGCAATGCTGGCGATGTACTTACTGTTATAGCAAATCAGTATGGAACAAAAAGCATGACTTGGGCAACACCAAGCGCGGGATTACCTTCAGGTGGAACTAATGGACAAGTTCTTACCAAGACCGCTAGTGGTAATGAATGGGCAAACGCTCCTACTGAGCTTCCATCTAGTGGTACAGCTGGACAATTCCTTAAGAAGACGGCAAATGGGGTTGAGTACGACTCGGTAAATCAAGTTCCATCTTCTGGTACGACGGGTCATGTTCTAAGAAAGACGGCTTCAGGGTACGATTTCGAAAGTGTTAATGAAGTTCCGTCTGAGGGTACAGCGGGTCATGTATTGACCAAGACCGAAAATGGATTTGAATGGTCTGCGGTTCCCACAGAATTACCGAGTAGTACACAGTTTGATAAAGATAAAGTTCTTGTCCGTACAGAAACTGGATATGATTGGAAATATGTTGTGCCATTAAGATGGTTTGTCAATACGCCGGATGATGCCACACTTGAAATCGATAACAATTCCTATAGAAATGTTATCGTTGATTCTTGTAATAACATTACCTTTAATGTAACAACAAGTAGCACTCACGATTTCCCTAACTTTGTTATCGACATCCATATTGACCCCAATGCGTCAATCGAAACGCTAAAAATAAACGTGACTTGGACGATTGATGCTACCGAGCATGCTGGCGTCGAAACTCTGCACTGTCCGGTTACTGGAAATACATTAACTGTATTACCGGGTGAATACTATCAGCTGTGTGCAGTTGGTCAATGCTGGCGGATTGACAAATTTATTGAACCGCCGAGTGAAGGTGTTGAATACTTAATTTTGCAAAACTTCGTTGCTGGTCATAGTATAGGTACACCGTCAAAGTTTTATTGGTTGCCTAATGTATTAACTGAAGAAGAGTGTGAACAATATGGTAACGGCTCTGCTAATTCACTATCAAGGGATTTTTCACGAATGGTGAATACAACAGCTGGGCAGCCATGCATTGATTCAGGCACAGACCTAGATTTTAGTAAATATGGAATTAATGGTATGCCATGCGCGTTAGCTGGTATATATGGCGAATATGATGGCGAAGTCGGATTTGAGTTATCTACTGATACAATGAAACCATTGACTGTAGAAACTTTTGTACTAGCGCGTCACTCTGAATCATTCGGTGGTGCAGTACCTCTTCTTTGTATTGGTACTGACGAAGGATATAATATTAATGACAGTAAAGCTGTCATTTATTTATCAATAAATGCTGGAGCTACTGAAGGCGATGATTTTGCAGATTTTCAGTTGCAAATTCAATACCACGGCGGTAAAGAAGTCGTCTTAGGGTATTTTAGTCCAGAAGGCGTTGATAACGTCCAAGTATATCTTACTACTTTAATGTTAAATCATTGGAATCATATTGCAATTTGCATTGATACCACAAATATATATGTCTTTTTTGCTGGCAAATGCAGGCTTACAGTTCCTCTTTCTCAAAGTATAACGCTAGAATATACTGAATGGATAGATGATAATAATTATAATGAACGCACAATTACTAAAACATTGGGCGAATATATTGACGAAATGGATAAAAAAGTATGTGTTAATGTATTTGGTCATGGTAATTGGGTATGTTTTGATGCAGAATGGTGCCAATTTGCTGTATGCAAGGCTTGCAAGTGGACTACAGACTTTACGGTTCCTACCGAAGCATACTAATCTAAATCATTCCAATATTAAACCCCACCAGATAATTGGTGGGTTATTTGTATTGGTTAATAAATTTTACGGCTTCGACAGCGAGTTCCTTATCGATTGCCTATTTTGCGGATTCTGTGCCAAGGAGTGACCGGTCGATTGGTTTAATGGCTGTAGTTGGATACTCGGTATAAAAAGGCACAGGTTCTCCGTGGAAAATATTTGTCCCGCGGGCTACATCGCGCCACTCGTGCGCCTGGTAGCCTTCGAGGTACGAGACGCCGAACTTTTCCATAATCTTGGAGCACTGGCACACGTCCACATATTCACCGACGTAGTCGATTGCGAGGTAGTCCTCAAGGCGCATCAGGCAACAGGCGCAGCAAACGTGCTTCCCCATATCGAAATCCTTGGTACGCAATGCAAGAGGCTTGCCTTCGAAATTCTCCAGCAACGCTTCGAGCTGGTCCTTCTCCGCAATTACATCCGAGTCCATCAGCAGGACTAAATCGGCTTTTACTCCGGCCTTTCGGATTTCCTGCTGGAGCTCATGCCGGTTGTGGTTGATGTTGATCTCTCGGTTGCGCCCATACGCAGAACATGTCTGCTTGTGGACGTAAGTCTCACCGAGCACCGCCTTGCAATAAATTTTGTCCACGTAGGGAATTAAAGTAATTACGCTATGTTCCATCCGCAGTACCCCTCTATTGTTTCACAAATCTCAAGATTTAGCGTCCCGGACGTCTTTCCGCTATCGAACATCAGCTTCGACCTGTCGAATACAATCCAAGGCGTGCCGAATGCTCCATACCCACCGCTCGTGCAATAAGCCTGCGGTTCAAGATAAACGCTCCCGTGAATCAGGACTTGCTTATGAAGAATATCAATCTTGAAGAACTGAAATGCAGAATCCGACGTCGTGCCGTTCCAAAATCCTCTGTAGTAAGTTGTATTAGGTGTATTGTAGCTCACGTCGTCCCCGAGGAATCCGCGAGGATTTGCGAACTCGAAATCCGTATACTCATACGCATAGTCGATGTTTGCAAAAGGGACACACACAGAAATCGCGTCATAGTTTGCGCCGAATCCGACATCGACGCCATTGATGGCTATCGCGAAAGTGTAGGCGGAACGCCGATTCGGTCTGCTTCCGCCGTTGCTTACGTACTGGAGGAAACTGAACGATGGGGCAAACTTCGAAGTCGAATAGGTCGAGACATTTCCGGCCGATCCGTTCTCGCGCAATACTCCCATGCTGGACATAGAACCTTGACCGGGATATTCCTT
>Ga0247609_10003109_pt1 | contig 16976 bp, 19 predicted proteins | sample 172DNAGHGlowgp2_FD_193487 | JGI IMG/M metagenome (GOLD analysis project Ga0247609, IMG submission 193487) | Sheep rumen microbial communities from Palmerston North, Manawatu-Wanganui, New Zealand - 1728 DNA GHGlow gp2 | ecosystem: Host-associated > Mammals > Digestive system > Stomach > Rumen ...
TAAGGACTTACAAATAGATAAGTATTCTATCCTTAATCCTCATACTAACAGCACTCTTGAATGGAGAGGTCCTAGAGAATTTCTTGAGTCAAACAATATTGATATTGTTAAACAATTTTATAAGCATTTATGGAAAGTCATTAATTGGGTATCAAGAGCTCAAGATAAAAAAGATATTGATGGAATGTCTAAAGAAAACTTCTTTAAAATGTTAGGAGATATTAGTTCTAAACCATTAATAAATTATGGTAAATTAAAAATGACTAAAAATCATACTTTGGATAATGATACATTAAATACTGTTGTTAGCAAAGTTAAAGAAGAACCAAAAATTTTATGCAGTATAGCTTTACAAGATAAAAGAATTTGTGACCAAGTTATACAAGCATTATTTGTTGGAAATGGTTTAGGAAGACGAGTTAATATGTTAGACCCTAGAGAGAAAGGTGTTCAAATAATTTACGATTTGGCTTATAAATATATTCCATTAAAGATGGCAAATAAGGCTAGTGAAGATTCTATTTATAATACTTCTAAAAAAACTTTAGACAGAATGTTTAACGGAAAAATTGATTCAGAAGAAGATAGAGCAAAAGCTATAGGAACATTAATTCCTAGAATAAATCCTCAAAATATAATTGAAAGCATGCAAACAAATCCAACATATACTTATTTTTTAATACCTAGCGTTGTTAAATATTGTTGGGAATACCTATGGGATAATATTTATGGAAATCCTGCTTTATCAGAATTTAATCCTAAAGAAGATTTTATTGATAATATAGTTAATTCAGGAGTTTCTCATGTTGAATTAATTAAAGTATTTAATAAAGCTATGAATGAGAATTTAGACGTTAAATTATTCAATAGAAGAATGATTGAATTAATAGAGCAAGACCCATCAATAATAAAATATATTGACAAAATAGACGACTATATGTTATTATATATTTTATCAAGGGGTTATGGAGTATTTGGAGGTCAAGATAAAATAAAAAGCATTAAAGACAATCTTTTGAAGTCTGGTAAAGTTACTAAGAAAGATATTAATAATGTTGAGAAATATATCTTGGCAAATACAACTCATAATTTAGGAACATTTGATAATATAGATTAGGGTGAAATGATTAATATTTATGGTTTTTGGATTTCACCTAACAGTGAAATCCATACTATTTTTAATGACTTTGGGCATAAAGCATTTATTGAAAAATTATTGGGAAAGCATATTGATACATTAGAAGAATGTGAAAACAGTCTTTTTGATGATGGTTGGATAAGAATTGTTAATACAAAACAAACTCTCATGGTTAATTATAAATGTATTATGTCAACTTCTCAAATAGAAGCCATTAAGAATATTGAAGAACAATTATTAGATGATGGATACCTTCATAATAATTATATCCTTGATTATGGATATGATTATCATATGTTTGATAGTATTGATAAATTATTAAAAAGAATAAAAGAAAGGTTATAAATGTTACAACGTTATTATGTTATGGTTTACGGTTCTTTAATGGAAGGTAAAGGCAACCATGCATATATGCAATCTGCTCAAGGAGAATTTATTGAAAGAGTTATATCAAAAGAAGATTCATATGATATGTATGCTATCAATAATTCATTTCCAGCTATAGTTGAAGGTGGTTCTTCAAAATTTGCTGGAGAATTATATGCTGTACCTGGAGAGGGAATTGTTTATGTACTAGATTATCTTGAAGGGTATCCTACCCTTTATGATAGAAAAATTATTGAAGTTCAAGGTATTGAAAGTAAACAAACTTATAAAGCAGTTGTTTATATCATGTCTCAAGATTATGCTAATGCTATGGGTGTTAAAGAATCAGATAGAATAACATTCAATCAAAATACATTTTATTGGAATTAATACTTGACATTTGAAATAACTTATGTTATTATAATTACAAATGAGTAATTCGGAGTAATTTATATGAACAAAGAACAAATTTATTATAAGTTATTGACTTTATTTAGAGCTTCTACTGAATTAGGTAATGACTTAAATGTTGTAGATTTAGCATTAATTGCTATTCATCAAGCAAATGTTGATATTAAACAATTACCTTATCCATTAAAACAGGAGTTATACGAAGATTTAAAAAAGCGTTTTCTTCCGATGCTTGTAACAGAAGGTATTATTAAAACATTTGAACCAACCTATGATGGAACAGGGTTTTGGATAACACCGTCTTATGACAGAAGACGTGATGACAAAACTTTTCAAATATTAACAGTTTTTGATAAAATTGAACTTGGTCCAATATTTGCTTAAGAGGGTTTTATGAAAAGAATACTACTAGCATTGTTTTTATTATTAATTCCTAGTATTTCTCAAGCATTTGATGAAATTAATGGGAATAAGATTGTTCTTCTAACTTCACTTGAAAGAAGAGTATTTTCCGATTCTCTTCAATATGAAGATATTACAAGACAAAGAGCTGAATTAGCTTGTGGTTTATTAGGAAAACAATTGATTGATTTTTCTTGGGTTGAAAAATCTCAAGATAGTATATTTGATGAATGTTCAGAAGAACAAATTAAAAAATGGGGTTGTTTGACTAAAAAGGACATACAGCATTATAAAATTCCTTCCAAAACAAGTTTATTACCAGTTAACCCTACAGATATGGAAACACATTATCATCGAGGTGGAGCAACTGTTGCAATATTAACTTTGGGTTTTGTACCAATTATTATTCAATACAAAGCAAGAATAGCAACCGATATTAAATGTGGAGATATTAACACACAACAATTTACAACTAATTAGGAGATATTATGATTCGTATTTTTTCTTTAATATTGTTGACACTTAGTTTATATGGTTGTGCAACAATGCCAGTAAAAACAAATGTAAATGGGACAACACAATCATTCCCAATGGTAATTAATGATAATTGGAATGTTTCAGGGGCAATATTAGATGAAGAGTTTTTAACCATAACTCTCAAAAGAAAAAATGGAGAAGAATATGTTTCTGAATTAGATTCAAAATCAATAGAAGAAGTCGTTTGTGATAAATCATCACTTTATGACTGTTCTTCAGAAGATAAAATAGTTGAATCAATGATAAAGAAGTTAGCAATAGATAGTATAGAGATGATTGAAGGCAGTGATTAACTGCCTTTTTTAATTTGTATTCACCGTTCTCTTTCAATAAATAATCATATAATGTGTACACAATAAAGGTTATTTGATATGGTAAAGAATACAAAACAAATTGCTCTTATTCAAAATAGAAGAGGAAGATTAAGCGAATTACCAACCCAATTAAATGATGGTGAGTTTGGTTTAGCAACTGATACAAATGAATTATTCATAGGTAATGGTTCAAATCCAGCTTTAGCAGAAAGAGTTGCTGAAAATAAATTCCCTTGGGGTAATGTTCAAATTTTAACTGAGTTTACTGATAACTTAAAAATCATTACTTATAGATATGAATCAAATACTGACATTTCAGCAAGATTACCTATTATTATAACTTCACAATATTCTAATTCTGAAGTATATGCTAATACATCAATCAAAATCAATGATGTTGAAGTATTATTTGATAGACGTTCAACTGACATTAATTATATCATTGAAACCATTAATAATACAGAAGGCTTAAATGTTAAAGCCTTTAATAACAATGGTCGTTTATCAATGATAACAACTGATACTGAATTAACTTTAGAAGATACAGAAAAAACATATCAAGGTATTGGCTTAGTAGAATGGTTAGGATTTGGTGAAGATGGCTTTTATTCAGCTGTCTCAGGTGTACCTTCTGAAAGAAGTTTACAAGATGTGTTGGATGATTTTGTTTCAGCTAAATCATATGACATTACAGGAAATGGTGAAGACGATGATTCAGAAGCAATTTATAATGCCATCATTTCATTAAATAAAGCAGGAGATGCTCCAGAATATTATAGAACATTGTTGTTCCCTGCTGGTACATATTTAATTTCAAGTAAAACAATTCCATTGCCTTATGGTACACATATTAAAGGTGAAGGAATGGGAAGAACCGTTTTAAAAGCCAAAGAATTAACAGAAATCATGATGACAACCATGAATGGTAATATGGTTCTTGGAACAGATGATACATATCAAGATGGTTCTAAAATACCACAATATATTACAGTTGAAGATTTAACTATTGATGCTTCAGAAGCAAATATTTCAACATTAGTTAGATTAAATTCTTGTGAGAATGTTGAATTCAAAAATGTTGAATTTATAAGTTCATCAAATGCTTTAGGTATTAATTTCGTTGGAAATTCAAGAAATATTCTTTTAGACCATTGTTTATTTAATGGAGCAAGATTAGCTTCTAATGAATCATTAGAACATTTGGTTGTAAGACATTGTTCATTTGAAGATTCAGAAGGTATTGCTATCAATTTAAATCCAACTGAAGGTAATGAAATATTTAATTCTATATTGGACGGAAATACATTTAGTAATACTTCATTAGGAAGTGAATCAGTAATATATTTAGGTTCAAGAACAAGTTTTATAAACGTTACAAATTCAAGATTTGATAAAGATATAGCTGAAGGCAATATTACAACAAAACCTTATATATCATTGTCTGATTTGAATTATACAGACACTTTGGATGCTTCAACTGATACTAAAAAACTTTTACAATTTAGATTTACTCAACCAATGTGGGAATATGTTGATTATTTAATGAATCCTCATGGTGAATATCTTTTGAAATCAATTTATAATACATCTTGGATTGATGGAGAAGAGCAAGCATCACATTTAACAAATGGATTAGTATTAGAACAAGGAGATTCAAGTAATAATAATACTGTAACATTAGGTTCTAGTGAAACAGGAGGAAATGTTAATATAAATGCTGGTTCATACGGAACATTACAATTAGGTAAAAATATTTCAGCAACAACATATGAAGATTGGGTTCCTAATTATTTGTATTCAGTTGGTGATATTATTCAATATGATAATGGTGATGGAACATTCAAAATTTATTCTTGTATAAGAAGTCATCAATCAGATTATGATGATATAATTTATGATGAAAGTGGTAATTTTGTTTCATATGATGAAACATTATGGGAATTAATCGGTGAATATTCACCTATGATTGAAACATATAAAAATATAGATTTGAAGAATCATTATATTACTGATACTGTTTCAAATATTACTTTCAAAACAGATGATAATATAATGGTTATTGATGATTCATATGATAGTTCTATTGAAGGTGATAAAACATATGCTCAACGAGTTGCTCCAAATCCTATGGCAATTCCTAATGTTGATTATGTTAATACTATTGCTCAATCAACTGTAAGAAAAACATTCAATTATGATGTAATAACAGATTATCAAACATCAGAAGAAAGTTCTGAATTACCTACTTCTTCAAGAAAAGAAATATTCTGGTTTGACCCTTCTATTTACAGTGATTTTGTTTCATTGAATTATGTAAACATTAATGTAAGAAGACCTTTCTATCCTATTATGAATAGTTTATCAGAAGCATTTGAATGGAAGCCAGGAAACAAATATTACATTGGTGAAATTGTTAAAACTAATTTGGCTGATACATCAAGAGAAACTCCTAATCATTTTGCTGTTTTAACAAATGGTGCTTGGCAAGATAAAACATTGGTAATGCTTACCGAGAATAATATGGATTCATTTGTTGATGGTATAAGAAAACCAAAATCTAATTATGGTTCAGCTGGAACATATGCTATTTGGTATGAACCTAATCAAGATTATATGAGATATGTTTATTACAAAGTTAATGCTAATACTTGGGTAAATGTTGAATCATCAGATTATGCTAATTTATATTCTTCATACGCTCAAGGTCAATCTGGAAAAACTTGTCAAGTTGGAGCTATTTTTGAATTAAATGGTACTAGTATTACTTTAACTTCAGAAAATACATTTGTTGATGTTAATACTGCTGTTAATATAATTAATGAAAATGAAACATTAACAGGTGTTCATGCTTCTAATCAAAGTGGTGCTTTAAGATTATATCAAAGTACAGGTGTTATTAATATGAGAGATATTAACTTAAATCCATTAGAATCTTTTGGTTTTCAAGTTAATCCAACGACATTTAATTTCGAAATTAACACAGCTAAATTAATTATTACAACTGATGGTGTTCAACCTTCATTATCATATATTAATGGAAGTATTTGGTTAGATACTACTGGAACATTAGCTTATTTAGTATGTCGTGAAACACATATTGCTAAAGATAATATTTACGAAGATATGGGTTCACAAGGTTCTTATATTGTAAGTAAATGGCAAGAAGTTTTCCAAGATGTAGTTGATGTGAAAGATTATCAAACAAAAACTCCTAAAGACCTTAAATATGTATCAATTATAGCAATGAATTCTGATACATTGGAAGACCCAACTATTGGTGAAAGAAGATTAATATTCTCTAAGAACATAATTGATGTTTCAAAGAGAAATATTAACTCTGTTTACGAATTACCTTGGACAACAAATAAAGCATACAATATTGGAGATAGATGTTTATCACATGGTCGTTATTGGGAATGTTTAAAAGCTCATACTTCATCAGATGAAGATGAATTACATAATAAAGAATTATGGGTAGCTGTTTCAGAAGAAGGTTATAACTATCATTTTGACTTTGAAAGAAATATTTATATGGTAGAAGCTGATGGTAATATAATTCCTTCAGATGATACAATTATTAATTATGACTATTCTGATTATCATTTATTCTTAGTTCTTTATGATGATACAATGACTCCACAAGGAATTTATTCCCCAGAAGAATTAATATTATTTGAAACAGATGACCTTGATAGATGGGGTAATAAAAAGAGAACTGTTCAAGTAAATCCTAATGGTTATATGTTGATAACAATCAATTATATCAGAACTGCTCGTGAGGAATTATAATGAAGGTTAAACAAATACTTAATGAAAGACTTGTTAATTCTTCTTGGTTACAATCTGTTAGCTATTATGGATTAGCTAACAAATTGTTTCCTGGTGAGGAATTAATAGTCTTTAAAGTAAAAGGTAATCCTAAATCTTATATTGTAAGAGGTTTAACAAGAAAAGATTATAAAGATTGGTTAGACTCTCCTTCTAAAGGTAAATTTTATCATTTATTGAAAAACAAATTTAGAAGAGACTGGTATTTAACTAATCCTTTCAGAATTATTAATTATGGAAAATAATTTTTAGAAAAATATTGACATCAATAATAAATAGATGTATAATGATATTATAAAAAAGGTTAAGAAACTATTATGCGAAATTATGTGATAAATTATCAATGTGACTGGAGAATGTTTGCCATTAAACCTGCAAGCATCAATGGAGTTCATTTGTAATAGAAGGTATTACATAAGCATAAAAATAAAAATGAACTCCAAGACCAAGAAATCTTGGAGTTTTATTTTTTCTGAAAAAAGTTCTTGACATTTGAGAAATATGTGTTATATTAATTTCTGTTGAGAGGGTAAAGATATTATAAAAATGAAACACCCCTTGAAACAAAAAAAAAGAAAAAGTTCTTGACAACCTAAAAAAATTATGTTATAAAGAACTTACTAAAAGAGACCTAGCTCTTTAATCACCTAGGGATTACCTGACGACCAAATGGTGTAACAGCAGATTTGGAGAACGGTATGAGAGAGATAGCAAAAACCTCTCACTTTAATTAAATAGTTGAAGATTCCCGATTGCAATGTCGTGGTCAGGTGTAAAGAATGTCCGATTCAAGGTTGCCAGATAGCTCAAGTACAGAGCATCAACTATTTAACTAAAGTCTTTATATAACTACTTGTAACTGTTTCGGTAACTGTATTCCTTGATGGTTGTAAAATTGTTTTGCAAGACAAAAGTAACGTAAAATATAAGTTGGTTCGACTCCAACCAAGTGGTTATATAAAGATTTTTTATAAACGGTTAGTATCGTCTAAAGTTATTAGAAGGACACTTCACGGTAGAATGTGGATAGATGAATAGGGGTGTTACTATTCTATTAACCGTTTATATAAAGTCTTTATACAAAGAGTTGTTTCAATGTATATAACAATTATATACAGAACCCCGACAATAAAACTGCATATAATAATTTTTAGAATACATGATAACCTCCTTTTTATGTTTCCAAAAATTGAAAACATTAACAACTCTTTATATAAAGACTTTTTATAAACTCTTGCAGATATTGGGTAATATCCTTTCTTGAGAAAGAACGACAGTTATGGTTCAACTCCATCAAGAGTTTATAATGGAAGGGTCGCATAGTGGCAATTGCTGGAGACTGTAAATCTCCTCTCTTCGGAGTTCGTTGGTTCGAGTCCAACCCCTTCCACCATTTTTTGCACAAGGTTAAAAAATCAATAAGATATTTTAGGAGGTATCTAATGAAACGATTAACGATGTGCAAGTAGTTTCTAATATTTCTTCTACTCATGAAAAAGAATATTTTTAATGGAAGGTTGGCAGTCACGGTTGATGCGCCTGTCTGAAGAACAGGATAAGTGGGTTCGACTCCTACACCTTCCACCAATTTTATTGGGGAATGGGACTGCTTGGGGTGGTCGCCTGCTTTGCAAGCAGGAATTTCAGGTGGGTTCAAATCCCACATTCTCCACCATTTTTATGGGAAGCATATGATGTTTAAAGAGGACACTTCAAGGAGCAGTAACCTTGAACTCGTTATTACTGCTTAAAGAGACGGTCGGTGCGATACCACTACTTCCCACCATTTTTTATAAAGGATTGATAATGAAAGATATTATAGAGATGATTGAATCAATACTTTCAATAATCGTATCTTTAATAGCGATTTGGGGAAGTATTACTGTTTATCAATCTGGTTTTATACATAAGTTTGTACATGTTGTTGAACATCATTATGAAAATGTTGTCCAAACAATTGAAAAAGATATTTAATTATTGTTTGTCGTCAAATTATCTTAAAGGCAAGGGGTTGAAATCCTCATTACATACCATATGTATGTAACCAGATTCGTGTGGATTGCCTTTTCAGAAACTTATTGACAAATGATTTCAGTTATGTTATAATAAATTATATGAAGGAAAACATTAAACCCCTGATTCTTTAAAGAGTATTGGATACAAGGTTATTGAAAGGACTAAACTCTTATTTTTACATTCGGGATGTCGCCTAGTCTGCTTATGGCACTTGCTTTGGGAGCAAGAAAAACCTCGGTTGGAATCCGAGCATCCCGACCAATATTTAATAAATACTTGTATAATCAATGTTTTAGGAGATAAAAATCGTGTCCGCTGGTTTTGAGAATATAAAAGAAGAAGACTTTATACAAGTGTTTAATACCTCTATAAGTAAAGAAGAAGTATTTAGAAAACTTAATCTTAAAAGTGGGGGTCATTCAACCAAATATGTCAATAGTATGGTTGAAAAATTAGGGTTATCATTTGAAACCCTTAAAGAAAACCATTTTAACAAATACCATCTTAAAAAGATTTGTCCTGTATGTGGTAAAGAATTTTACACAGATGTTGGAGAAAAAGGTAGAAAAAAAGTTTGTTGTTCATATGCTTGTTCTAATACTTATTTTAGAAGTGGCGAAAATAACGGTATGTTTAAAGGATGTGATTTTTCTGGAAAAACTTCATATGTTACAATAGGTTTTCGTCATCATCCTCATAAATGTTGTGTATGTGGTGAAGAAAAAATAGTTGCAATTCATCATTATGATGGAAATCATAATAACAATGAACCAAGTAATTTAGTTCCATTATGTCCAACACATCATTGTTATATTCATTCTAAATACAAGGATGAAGTAATTGATAAAGTTGATGCTTATGTAGAAGCATTTAAAAATAAGGTATTAAAATGAAGATTTATTCATCGTTGAAATCTAAACGATTAAGAGATAAAGATTGCCAATTAGTTAGAAGAAAGGGTCGTATTTATATTATCAATAAAAAGAATCCTAAACTAAAGGCAAGACAAGGTTAATAGAGCGTGTGTCCCGAAAGGCTAGGGGATGGTCTGCAAAACCATATTATGAGAGTTCGAGTCTCTTCACGCTCTCCAAAATAGGAGTATGATGTAACGGTAGCATGGCGGTCTCCAAAACCTCTCGTCAGGGTTCAAATCCTTGTGCTCCTGCCATTTTATAGAGCTGTGGTGTAATTGGTGAACATGCGGTCCTGATAAGACTGAGACGTGGTGAGTTCGAGTCTCCCCAGCTCTACCAATATTTTTTAACAACTCATTTATGGAGAAACGATTATGCCAATGGAAAAGAAAGTAAAAACACCTGAAGAAAAAGAATTCAATAAACGTTGGGGAAAAATTGCTAAAAAGATTCCTGATGTTAATAAGTTGAAAAAAGATGTTGGAAAAGCTCCAGCATGTAATTCCAAAAAATAATTGAAAAAAGTTCTTGACATTTGGAAAATATGTGTTATATTACTCTCATAAGGATGAGTTATAAAACATTGTGAATAGGAAAGTTTTTGGTAGATTGGTTGGTGGAGGGAACAATCCATCAACCCATCGTTAAAAATGTGATTCTCATTATCAACAACCTTCTCGTGGTGAGAATTGTAAGTAACTAGCACAACGGTCTGTGAACCATTATTTAGGGGTTATTACCTCTAGTTTATTGGGGAGAACCTCTAGTGAAACTAATGTTGATACAAGTTTTAAATGACTCTTGATTTTACAAGAGTAATTGGTAACTTCAGTTCGGTTTATTTTTTTGGTGAAGTTTACCATAAATGGTTGATAACAAACACTTCCGAACAATGATTTGATTAGGGAGTAACCATGGAAAAGGGCATTTATTTTGTCATCTTGTGTATTAGTCCTCAAATAATCATTCCGAAAGTTATCACAATTAATTGCTCGGTAGAAACTTATTCCTTTCATTCTATCGAGAAATGGTGGGGAGTGGTTAAACCTGCCTGTGGGAAATTTAATTTCCCACTTTTTTATGAGGGCATAAGTCAAATGGTTAGACTAACAGCCTTTTAAGCTGTGGATTGGGGTTCGAGTCCCCATGCCCTCACCAATTAATGAAAAGTTTTTGTAACAAAACTCTAAATCCAAGTGGTGTAATGGTAACACTCTAACCCAGTTGGGGTTAGCGTTCTTGGTTCAAGTCCAAGCGGATTGGTAATAACCTTAAAATAACAAATTAAGGTTTGAAAATAAAGGAGTTTAGATAAGTCTTTATTTTGACAAGAGTTTTGTAAATCTAATGCTTTCCAAATAAAGTATTTGGTGATTAATAATTTAAGAATTATTCGTACACATGAAAGCCGTCCTGTATCTATGTTGGCATACGTTAAGTGTCAGAATCAAGATGGACTAGGTGGTCGTTTATCCATTTCACCTTTCGTAAGATAATCAAAACGTAAAATGGATTGCAAGTTTCTATTAAGGTTGTATGATAGTTTATGTAAAACGTTATCAGCTTATGATAAGAATTCGGTTCAAATCCGTGCAACGTAATTAGAGGTCGCAACTCTTTCCTTAAACTTTTCTTAAAATAATACTTGACAAATGATTTAATATATGTTATAAAGTAAATATGTTATGAGATATTTTATTGTGTGGTAGCCTATCGGTTCAGGCAGCAGACTGTTAATCTGCCCTAGGTGGGTTCGACTCCCACTCACACAGCCAATTTATGTCGCCATGGAGTAATGGTTAGCTCATCACCCTTTCACGGTGAAAATAGGGGTTCGAATCCCCTTGGCGATACCAAATTTTATTATTGACGAACCCATGATTTTATGGTATTATAAATAAATACTATAAAGATATGGAGTTCATTATGAGTACATACAAAAGAACAGTTGATAGAAGAAGAGAAAGAAAAGAATTATTAGTAAAAGGGTTTGGTGGTAAATGCCAAATATGTGGTTATGATAAATGTATAACTGCTTTAGAATTTCATCATATAAACCCAGAAATGAAAGATATTAATTTTTATACCACTAATTATTCATGGGAACGAGTTATTAATGAATGTAAAAAATGTATTTGTGTATGTGCTAATTGTCATAGAGAAATACATCATGGTGATATATCATTTGATACAACTAAACAATATTTCAATGAAGAATTAGTTAAAGATTATGACCCAACTAATTTAAAGAAATATTATGATGTTTGTCCTGTATGCGGAAAACCAAAATTAAAAACACATAAATATTGTTCTGTTGAATGTTATAAAAAAGACAATAATAAAGAATATACATTAGAAGAGATTAAATATATTATTAATGAAATAAATAAAGGCATACGAACAAAAACTGATATTGCTAAAGAATTAGGAATATCAAGAACAGCATTAAATAGAAGATATTATAAATGGAGAAATAAAGTTTAATGGTGTGTGGGAGAGCTTGGTGTTCTCGCCTGCCTGTCACGCAGGAGATTCAGAAGGGTTCGAATCCCTTACACACCGCCAATTTTTAGAAGTAATTTAAATAAGGTTCGATTCCTTTACTGTCTATTCAGTCTATTGGATAGTTTGCTTCATTTTTAAAGGCAGCTCACCCATGGGTTGTGCCGAGTTCATATAAATGATTGATTATATGATTAAATGCCAACAATCGCCAATTCCTTGTTATGAAGGAGATTGATTGAGTAAATCTAAGACACAGATGATAGGGGCAACCACCCAAAAGGCTAATAGGAATTTTCTTAGGTAAGCTGTGATAACCGAAAGACTTGTTGACCTAACCTTGCCCAAGGCGTACATAACAGATAGGGTTTCAATCAATCATTTAGTTATTAGTAGGGGGTTGTTTATCATTTCTCCCCTCCATGGATGGAAAAGAAATGATGATTGCAGATGGTTGTCGGAAAAGGTTTCTGCTGTTGGAAAATTAAAGAAACTATTATAAGCTAATATAGTACCGATTTATGGTGCACCAGAGAATCGTAGGGTAAAATGTTTATAATATTAATGAAAGCCTTGCCAGAATTTTATGGATGTCTAACTTAAATGGCAAAAGTACCGACCTCTTAAGTCGAGAGATGTGGGTTCAAATCCCACGACATCTACCAAAAAAGTTCTTGACAATCATTTATAAATAATGTATAATAATCATTAGAAAGGAAATGATGATGAATATAAATGAAGAAATAAGTAATATTTTAGAAATTGCTGGTATTAATAATGAACCAATATCAGTTAATGTTTGGGAATCATCTGTTAAGAAAAAATTAAAAGAATTATTTCCCGATATGATTATTAAGTGCTATAATGATGGTGAAATGTTAATAAATGGTCATAAAAATACTCATTCAATAATGATTAAAGATTATTATTGGCATAATCAGCAAAAATTTATGATGGTTAATATCGAAGGTATAAAAATAAGATATAAAACAATAGATATTTTATTAGACCATTTAAAAGAAGATGTTGAATATTTTTTTGTTACTATTGGCGAATATAATTCAATGGATGAATTAAAATAATACTTGATAATCATTTATATATAATGTATAATAGATATAATAAAAAATGCACCCATAGGCTAATTGGATAAACCCGAGGTCTTCTAAACCTCTATTACAAGTTCGAACCTTGTTGGGTGTGCCATTTCATAGGTCACATAGTTTAATAGAAAAGGTCTAATTGAAGGTCATATGGAAACTGATTAGATACTTCTTTAGTAGAACATTACTGCTGAAGTTTATAGGTGTTGTGCAAGTCAACTGTGACCGCCAAATATTATCAGGGTATATTTCTTATAAGTTTGTCGCTGTAAGATACATTAAAAATCGTATGTTTTAATGCCCTGTCCTTTAATGCTCGGTTAGCTCAGCTGGAAGAGCGTCTCGTTTACACCGAGAGGGTCAGCAGTTCGAACCTGTTACCGAGTACCATTTACAAAAACCTTATGACCAATACTTTCATTTCCAGAAAGACCATTGGCATATTATACTTTATAAAAGGTTTGTATGATTATAAACAATAAGGAAACCTTTTGAAATGTTGTTGTCAAGGTTTACCGATAATCCTTGACCTTAAATATTCTCGAAAAATCAGGTCTAGGTTTTTCAATGTTTGAAAACATTGCAATGCTTTCATTGTTTGTGGAAAAACAATGTGTTATAATGAGATATTCATAACCATTACATAAAGATGGTTTTTATCATTAGGGTATCGTCTAATGGTAGGACAGAACGTTTTGGTCGTTCTAATGGTGGTCCGAATCCATCTACCCTAGCCAATCATTTATAAATAATCATAAAAGGAATAATTATGAGAAATGGTGTTTTTAAATGTCCTATATGTGGTTCAACCCATTTTGAACATATAAATTCTAAAACACACCCAACAATATTTGGTATAAGATGTACTAAATGTCTTAAATATGTAGGATGGTTAGATAAAGAATTGCAATACTCTTGGAGAAGAGGATTTGTAAGTATGGATAAGATAAAACCATCAGTAAATACAAAGAATTATATGTTAGCATTAGATTTTTTTAAAAAAATAGGTTTCAAACAAATCAATTCATATACATTATCCAATGATACATATGTCATTCGTTTAGACAAGGAAAAAGTTTTAAATAAAAAAACTAATAACAAAATGACTTTAGATGATTTTGTTGATTTAGTAGAAAAAGATATTAACCAAAGGAGTCTTGGCTGAGTGGTTGAAAGCAGCTGCCTACTAAGCAGTCGAGGGTAGTAATATCTTCCGTGTGTTCGAATCACACAGGCTCCGCCAGTTATGTCCCCATAGCTTAATTGAATAAAGCATTTGGCTACGAACCAAAAGAGTGGGGGTTTGAATCCCTCTGGGGATGCCATTTTCTAAAAATAATTCTTGACAAATGATGTAAACAATGATAAATTAAAAGTATAAAGAAGTTAATGCTCCGGTCATTCAAAGGTTAGGATGTGGTTCTTATAAAGCTAACATGGTGGTTCGAGTCCACCCTGGAGTACCAAGATTTATTATAGCAGGATAGAGCAGTGGTAGCTTACAAGGTTCATGCCCTTGAGGTCGGGCGGTTCGATTCCCCCTCCTGCAACCAAAAATTTTGGTGTGGTAGCATAGTGGTTAATGCAATTGACTCATATTCAATAGACCGTGTGTTCAAATCACACCCACACCACCAATTTTATTGGGGAGTATTTAAATGCTGTGGATACTTAATTAACTAGCTGCTAAAAGTAGCATCCCCATCTTGATTTATGACCACCCAACATATTGACGGATATGGTTATATATAAGTTATATTGGAAAGTATATTTAAGTTAGACATATTGGTTAGAAACAATATTGAAAACACTTATACAGAAAGATGTAAGAAGATTATGAAACGACTATTTAGGTAAGAGTTCTAACAACCTGTTATAGAGATGAAATGATTGAGGACTTATGTATAATTTGGTTCCTAAGTGGCTGGAACTGGTGGTCTCCTTAATTTTTTTGGAGATGAAATAATGTCAGACTTTGAAAAGAAATATGGTATCTTTAAATATAAAGATGGTAAATTATTAGGTTATGTTGAACATTCTTTTGAAATGTCTTGGCAACCAGATTTAGTAAGACAATGGACTTATGAAGATGCCATTTATAATTGGAATAGATGTCGTAAAAGAAATAAACAAGCATTTATTGCTAAAATATCTGGTGGAACATTACCTTCAGTATTAAAGAAAACAGGAAAGCATTATAAGATTGATTGGAAAACTCGTGAAGATACTATGATAGAAGATATAAAAAAATATGGTTTTCCACGAAAATTTAATCGTAGAAATGTTTCTTTTAAAGAGGTGACTAATGAATCTATTTAAAAGAGTATTTAAACAAATTAAAAAACCATATCCATTTGGTGAAGATGTTCCTTTTGAAGTTGCTTTCAAAGCATTAAAAGAAGGATATATGATTAAACACGCTAATTATCACGATGTTTATCTAATAATGATTAATGGAAGAATATTGGAAATGTTAGATAGGGATGATAGTGATGGATTTGAAGTAAAAGAGTTTGATACATTTACAATGTTAATGGATAAATGGGAAGTAATAGAACCATTATCTAATAGTAGAATTGAAAAGGATTAATAATGGTTATTGTTGATGGAATTAAGTTTTACTCCAGTGGTAATGGTTATTTAAAATCTGGTAATGGTGTATGGTTACATAGATATATTTGGGAAAAGAATAATGGACCTATTCCTGAAGGATATGTGGTTCATCATAAAGACCATAATAAAATGAATAATGATATAAGTAATCTTGAAATGGTTAGTGATATAGAACACAGATTAGAACATCCTTATTCTGCTAATAAACCATTATCTAAAGAAGAATACTTTAATATATTAGACTTACATCATCAAGGATATAACAATTCTGTTATTAGTCAGATGGTAAAAAGAGGATATGCAACCATATATGATTGTATTCATGGAAGACGTAATAAAAAATTTTTTGAAGAGTATTATGGGGTTCATCCACAATTGAAATGTTAGTTAGATATAAGTAACGCTAATTGCTTATATAAACCTATCATCCAATGTGACGGTATCTAATGTGGGTAGTAGAGTGGGATTTAGCGGTCTCTGTCCTGCTGGAGGTTCAACTCCTCCGACCTCGCCAAAATAATTATTGACATTCTTCTAAGAATGTGTTATAAATAAAGTTATCAAGTAATTGATAAGAGAATTACTCAAATGCTCCTATGTGCAAATAATATGTGCTAACAATTTGAGCTAAAGAATTGGATTACCATATTAGCGGATATAATAATGAACGTTAATTATTACAAGAGTATTACGAAAGTAAGCCTTATCCGACAAGGTTAAAGAATGAGTTTCCTAATGAAGAATTAGGTTGGGATGAGCCTGTAAAAAGATTATGAAAATTATTATGAAAATAATTATTGACAAGTTGAGAAACTTGTGTTATATTAAA